>Ga0224555_1003053_pt1 | contig 18107 bp, 16 predicted proteins | sample 714S23034metaG_FD_180687 | JGI IMG/M metagenome (GOLD analysis project Ga0224555, IMG submission 180687) | Peat soil microbial communities from Stordalen Mire, Sweden - 717 S2 30-34 | ecosystem: Environmental > Terrestrial > Soil > Wetlands > Peat | place: Sweden: Norrbotten County, Stordalen...
ACAGCGTTGCGAAGCTCGCCGGCGCCCACCATCTCGAGCACGAAGGACTGGCGGGTCGGGTTCTCGAAGGTGTTGTTGAGGCCGAGCACGACCGCGAGAACGCACAACTCCCAAAAGCGCACCACATGGGTGACCGCGAGCAGCCCGAGGACTAAAGCCTGCAGACCCATGAGCGACTGCAGGACGATCATCAGCCTGCGCTTGTCGACACGGTCGGCGATGACACCTCCATAGGGCCCGAGAACGAGCACGGGCAGTGTCTGCAACGCGACAACGAATCCGAGCGCCGTGGCGGAGTGCGTGAGCGTGTACACGAGCCACGACTGGGCGACCGTCTGCATCCAAGTCCCGATGAGCGAGACGGACTGGCCGAAGAAATACCGCCGGTAATTGGGGACCGACAGCGCCGAGAAGGTGCGATGGCCGATCGCCGACACTCGGCTCATCGGTTGTTCCCCCTCGGCCGCCCCGGCTCAGGCCCGAGAAGCCGCTCGGCCAGCTCCTCCAAGACCGGGAGTGCCACAAGTACGGCTTCGCGTTCGGCGGGACCGAGCTCCCCGAGCCGCTTGGACAACGCGTCGTTTCGTTCGGAGCGGATCCGCTCCAGCAGGCGGCGACCCTTTGCGGTCGATTCCACGCGACAGACGCGGCGGTCCCCTTCGTCCGCAAGCCGGCGAATCAGCGCTGCCTGTTCGAGCTTGGGGATGAGACGCGACAGCATCGTCGGGTTGAGCCCGGCGAAGCTTGCCAGGTCCGATAACCGGATCGGTCCGCGACGCTCGGCGGCCACGAGCACGTCCACTTCCGTCGCTGTGAGCGAACCGGCAGCCTCGGTAGGCCGGAGCCGCCGCGAAAGCCGCGCCACCGCGATCCGAAGGCGCGCCGCGCTCAGCTCCGATCCCCCGCTCCTCGCAACCCTGCCCTGTCCAGTCAGCCTTGAACCACCCATTCATTTGCTTGCCAGCAAGCATTATATGGGTCAGTTCAGCTCGAGACGGTCACCCCAGCAGGCCGTACGGGCGCGCCTGTAGATCTCGCCATCGCTCCGGCTGATGACGCGTTCGCCGAGGCCGCCTGCCTCGCACAGAAAGAGCCGTACGTGACCCTTGTGCGAGCGCGGCGAGCGCACCAACCGGGCTACGGGTACAGGCGGTCGGCTCGCCGACACGGCTAGGTACGAGTACTTCTCGTCCTCGTAGCCGAGCCGCGCTCGCTTCAGCTCTCGGTGCAAGCTCGACCGTTCCAGGCGCACGGCGAAGTGACACCAGTCGGTGCCCGCCATGGGGCAGCGGTCGTCGTGCGGGCAGGGGGCAGTCACCTGTGCTCCCCAAGAAATGAGCGCGCTCCTTGCGGCTCGCAGCCGTTCGAAGCCGGCCGGGGTCCCGGGCTCGACGAGGACCAGCTCGCCCCGAGTGAGCCCCCACCACCGCTGGAGCGCCGAGAGCTCCCGGTCGTGTCCCAGCTCCCCGAGAAGGTATGCAGCGACAACCAGATCGCTCCTCCGCGCTGTCACCTCGGCGGCGTCTCCGATGGTCCACGCGGCGTCGGCCAACAGGTCGGCCAAGCCGCTCCTCGCGAGCCGGACGCCGAGCGCGGCCATGTCGGGCTCACGCTCGACAAGTTCGGCGTGCTCGATCGACGAGAACACCGCGACTGCCGCCCAGGTAGCAGTTCCCGGACCCGCCCCCAAGTCGAGGATGCTCTTGGGTGCCCAACCCGGCCTCAGCGAGCCGAGCTCGGACAGCACCCTGCGCGTCGCCGCGAACGTGGCCGGAACTCGAGTCGCGAGGTAAGCCTGCACCTGTCCTGAGGCGAAGCCATGGGAGTCGTCCGTCGAGTCTCCGGATCGGTATCTTTCCGACAGCACCGAGGCCGGACCACGCAGGTCGCGGCCGCGAAGATCACCCAGCTCGCGCTCGATCGCTGCCTGGAATGTGGCGCGCATGTCACCGATGGCGGGCTCTTGACTCAATTGCGCACTCCGCCGACCGGTCTTCCGTCCTCCAGGTACTGGCACGTGCGAGCACCGAGGGCGGCACGGACCCGACGGCGGAGCGGTCCGCTCAGGAGCTCGAGCGCCTCGGCCACGGGCAGGAAACCGAACTCCGCGATCTCCTCGGCCTGCGCCTCGACCTGTCTGAGCTTTGCCTCATCGAGCACACCGCAGTCGAACAGGAAGCGCATGCCACCCGGTCGGCCCTCGCGCGGCCGAAGAAAGTCGACGCACGCGAGCCGCCCGGTATCGATCTCGACCCCGCTCTCCTCGCGAGCCTCGCGCCTGCAGGCCTCCCATGGTGTCTCTCCGTCGGCTTCCACTTGCCCACCAGGGATCGTCCAACCCGCTTTGTAAGTCGGCTTCAATATGAGCAACCGTCCGGCCGCGTCGAAGATGAGGGCGCCGGCCGATGCCGGGATCCTCGGGATCTCGTACTGCGCTTGTTCCATCAGGCGAACGCTACGGCGGCGCGCCGGCCCGGCGGTCCGTCAGACCCGGCGGACAGCTTCGCCATGGTCCGCAACTATCGCCTTGACGACCCGGTGCCCCCACGTTCCGACGAGGATCCACCCGAGGATCGCGACGATGCCTATTGCGACACCGACCTGTAGCGAGGCGAAGGCGGTAAGTTCCGAGACGAAGACGGCGAACGATGTGAAGGCGAAGCCGAGCCATGTGCGAAGGACCAGGGGCCGAGTACCATGCCCCGGCGGCAGCAGGTCACGGAGCGCCAGGTAAGGGAACCAGAGGTTCACCACTGGGATGAACCAGGACCCGACACCGAGACCCGGGGAACCGCGGGCCGGATAGCCGAGGATGCGAGCCGTGGTGGCGGCCCGGTACTGCCACATGAGGAACACGACGCCGACGAGAATCTCAACCGGGAATTCGACGACACTTGTGACCTGAAGCCCCACAGGCTGTGCCGGGAGCGACGCGCCGGGGTTGTCGAAGGTGAGCCGGACGTAATGGACGATGGCGGGGACCGACACCAGCATCACAGCGGTGGCCGAGACGACAACGGCCACGTACAGGCACACGGCGCGCACAGCCCACGCACTCAGTCGCTCCTCGGCGTTTCCGGCAGCGTGCACCGACTGAGCCCAGAAGGCCGGCGCCACAGCCGACCAGGGCATCAGATGCTCGGTCCACTGCCCGCCGCTCCACCATCGCAGATCCACCGTGCCGGCGGGATCCCTGTACCACCCAGGTGGCGCGCCTGACATAGGCAGACTCTAGAGCGACCGAGTAGGAAGGAGGCATGCCCGAACCGGAGATCTGCTTGAGCGCCCGAGAGGCGCGACGAGTCACCCTCGCCGCGCAAGGTTTGCTCGGACCCCGGGTGGGCGGCGGCCCGACGACGATGCTCCGCCGGGTCCGGGCCGTTCAGCTCGACACGATCTCGGTCCTCGCCCGGTCCCACGAGCTCGTCACCTTCGCCCGCCTCGGGCCGATCGGACGGGCTCGGATCGACAAGGACTACTGGGGGCCGGCGAGCGCCACCTTCGAGTACTGGTCGCACGCGGCTTGCATCCTTCCTCTCGAGGAATGGCCCGCCTACGGCTTCCAACGTCGCGCTCGCATCGCGCGGGGCCGTCGCTGGCACCGTCTCGAGGACGCGGACAAGAGCTGCTCGTATGTCCGCGACCGCCTCCTTGCCGAGGGACCGCTCTCGGCCCGGGAGCTCGGCGGCGCCAAGAAGGGCGGCCCTTGGTGGGACTGGAGCGAGACCAAGATCGCAGCCGAGTGGCTCTTGGACATCGGCGAGCTCGTCTGCCGTCAACGCAAGGGTTTCCAGCGCGTCTACGACCTCGCCGAGCGCGCCATCCCTGCCGAGCTCCTCGGGATCGAGCTCAGCGACGAGGACTGCCAGGTACGCCTCATCGAGGCGGCGGCCGGCGCACTGGGTGTGGCAACGCCGAGCGACCTCGCCGCCTATCACGGTCTCACGCGCCGCCAGGTCGAGCACGTGGTCGCGAAGACGGGTCTGCTCCCGGCAAAGGTCGAAGGATGGAGCCAGCCGGCCTACACCTCAAAGGCGGCGCTCGATGCGCTCGATCATCGCATGAGAGGTCGGGCGTTGCTCGTTTCGCCCTTCGACTCCCTCACGTGGTACCGGGAGAGAACCGAGCGCTTGTTCGGCTTCCGGCATCGTCTCGAGGCTTACGTCCCCCACTCCAAACGGGTGCACGGGTACTTCTCGATGCCGGTCCTCGGCGGCGAACGGCTCGTCGGCCTCGTGGATCCCGGTCGCGTCGGGCACACCCTCGTGGCCAAACATGTCTCTCTCGAAACCAAAGACGCCGCCGTCCATGTCGCTGCGGCACTGGTTCAAGCCGCGACCTGGGTCGACGGCGACAACATCGTCGTCGAGCGCGTGACGCCGACCGAGCGAACCTCGGAGCTGTGCGGGCTGGTCGCGGCCGCTCAGAGTTGATCGAGCAGTTCTTTGGCCGGGATCGTTCCGGGGGCGATCCCTTCTCTGGCCATCCGGTTCGCCGTCGAACGAAGCAACTCGTTGACCGGCGTCGCGATCTGGTGCATGCGACCCAGAAGGACGATCTCACCGTTCAGCCAGTCGGCCTCGATGTTGCCCGTCCCGCGGACAAGGCTCTGCCACGAGGAGCCGCCGGAGAGGTCGTGACCGCCGACCGGTCTCAAAGCGCCGAAAGCTGCACGGCGCTCGGCGTCCAGCGCAGGATCTGCAACCTCGATCCCGGCCGCTGCGAAGCACCGGGAGCCCTCGTCCTGAGCGAGCTGCCACAGCTCGCTCGCCGCCGGGTCCTCAGAACGAGTCCCGCAGGCGGCTTCGATCGCGTTTCCCAGGTTGGAAAGCAGTTTCAGGTACTTGCGCGCCATCACGTCGGCGTCAGGGATCGAGTCGAAACTGCTCTCGTTCAGATCTGCTGCCACCTGTTCACTCACGTCGTCGATGCCTGAGGGGTACCGCCCGACATCGAGTAGCCCTGTTAGCGGAGAGGCCGGGATCTCGACCACGCCTGGCTCGAGATGGGTCGCGGGCATGAACACGCACATCGCCTGCACGTTGGAGAAACGTCGCAGCGCGAGACGTTCGTTCTCCACCCCGTTCTGGGCACAGACCACCGGCGTGCCCGGCGGTGCGCAAGCAGCGAGCTCGATGAGGAGCTGCTCGCTGTGCTGGGTCTTGGTAGCGAGAACGGCCACGTCGCCGTGTCCGAAGCCGGCCAACGCCGGGCTCGAGGCCGTCGCGACCCGGAGCTTGACGGTGCGGTCGGGGTCGCGCAGCTCGAGGCCCTCGTTGGTGAGCGCCGCCTGGTGGGCACCCCGCGCGACGAGGACGACGTCGTGGCCATGTTCGAAGAGGCGCCCGCCGATGGCACAGCCGATCGCGCCGGCGCCGAGGATCACATAACGCATGCTCTGAGCTTTTCAGATCCGGACCGCGCTCACCGCGCCGTGTCGAGGATCAGGGTCACCGGACCTTGGTTGGCAAGCTCGACGAGCATGTCAGCGCCGAAGCGGCCCGTCTCGACCCGGGCTCCACTGATGCGGAGATGCTCGACCACCCTATCGACAAGGGGTTCTGCGACCTCGCCCGGCGCGGCGGCCACAAACGAGGGCCGCCGCCCTTTGGACGCGTCGCCGTACAGGGTGAACTGGCTGATCACGAGCAGCCCGCCTCCGATATCCGCCACGGAACGGTTCATGCGTCCCTCCGCGTCGCGCATGATCCTCAACATCCAGAGCTTGGAAGCCATGGCAAGCGCCTCCTTCTCGCCATCGCCGTTGGTCACACCGAGAAGCACGACGAGGCCTGGGCCGTCAAGCGAGCCAACGATCTCTCCATCGACGGTCACCCGGGCCCACGCCGCCCTCTGCACGACCGCCCGCACCTCAAGCGCCTCCGCGGTTCGACCGAAGAGCGGCCAAAGCTCTCAACTCAGCTCTGCCCGAGCCTGGCCAAAGGCCGTCGCCGCGCGTTCGAGATCTTCGCGTGTGTGCATGGCGGACAGCTGAGCGCGGATGCGCGCCTTGCCGACGGGAACCACCGGATAGCTGAACCCGATGACGTAGACGCCCTTTTTCAGGAGCAGATCGGCCATACCGGCCGCCAGCGCGGCGTCGCCGAGCATCACCGGGACGATCGGGTGATCGCCAGGGAGGACGTCGAAGCCGAGGCCGGTCATCGCCTCCCGGAACCAAGCCGTGTTCTCCCTGAGCTTCGCCCGCAGGTCGTCGCTCTCGGCCAACAGGTCGAGCACGACGAGCGAGGCGGCCGCGATCGCCGGGGCTACGGAGTTGGAGAACAAGTACGGCCGGGAACGCTGCCGCAGGAGATCGACGATCTCTTTGCGGCCGCTCACATATCCGCCGCTCGCCCCACCCAGCGCCTTGCCGAGCGTGCCTGTGACGATGTCGACCCGGTCTACGACGTCGTGCAGCTCGGGCGTCCCGCGTCCGTGGTCACCGATGAACCCGACGGCGTGCGAGTCGTCGACCATCACCATGGCGTCGTAACGCTCTGCCAACTCGCAGATCTCCCGCAAGGGCGACACGTAGCCGTCCATGGAGAACACACCGTCTGTAGCTATCAGCCGGCGCCTCGCATCGGAAGCCTGTTGCAATTGCTCCTCGAGGTGCGCCATGTCCCGGTTGTGATAGCGGTAACGCCGCGCGGCACACAGCCGAATACCGTCGATGATGGACGCGTGGTTCAGCTCGTCGCTGATGACAGCGTCCTCCTCGCCGAGCAGCGTCTCGAACAGGCCCCCGTTCGCGTCGAAGCACGACGAGTACAGGATCGAGTCCTCCGTCTGCAGGAAAGCCGAGAGCCGTCGCTCGAGCTCCTTGTGAACCTCTTGGGTACCGCAGATAAAGCGCACGCTCGCCATGCCGTAGCCCCAGCGGTCGAGTGCGTCCTTTGCTGCGGCGACGACACGAGGGTCATCGGCGAGGCCGAGGTAGTTGTTCGCGCAGAGATTGAGAACCTCCCTGCCGCCCGACACTTTGACCGTGGCCTGTTGCGGCGTGATGATGACGCGCTCGGGCTTGAAGAGCCCCGCGGAGCGGATCTCCTCCAGCTGGGCGCTGAGCTCGTCGCGGACTCGCGTGAACATGGCGGACCTCCGATCAGGCTTCGGACCAAGTGAGCACGACCTTGCCGCAACGCCCGACGCGCATGGCCTCGAAGGCCTCCTCATAGTCGGTGGCGGCGTATCTGTGCGTGATCACCGGGGAGATGTCGACGCCTGAATGGACGAGCACGGACATCCAGTACCAGGTCTCGAACATCTCCCTGCCGTAGATGCCCTTGATCGTGATCATGTTCATGACAAGGTGCGACCAGTCGATCCCGAACTGCTCGTTCGGGAGTCCCAGCATGGCGATCTTGCCGCCGTGGGCCATGTTGGCGAGCATCTCTTGGAGCGCCGAGGCGCGGCCGGACACCTCGAGACCGACGTCGAATCCTTCGCTCATTCCGAGCTGGCCCATCGCGTCGGCGATGCGCGTGTTCGACACGTCGACCGCGAGCGTCAGGCCCACCGAACGCGCCAGCTCGAGCCGGTAATCGGACACGTCGGTGATGACGATGTAACGCGCGCCGGCGTGACGGGCGACGATCGCCGCCATGATCCCGATCGGGCCCGCTCCGGTGATGAGGACGTCCTCGCCGAGGACCGGGAAAGTGAGCGCTGTGTGCACGGCGTTGCCGAACGGGTCGAAGATCGCCGCCACGTCGAGATCGATGCCGGCCAGATGACGCCACACGTTCATCGCCGGCAACGCGATGTACTCCGCGAATGCCCCCGGGTAATTGACCCCGATCCCCTTTGTCCGGGCGCATTGCACGCGCCGGCCCGCAATGCAGTTACGGCACCGCCCGCAGACCAGGTGGCCTTCGCCGCTCACGAGGTCGCCTACCTCGAGGTCGTCGACATCGGCGCCGAACCCCACGATCTGTCCCACGAACTCATGGCCGATAACGAGAGGAACCGGGACGTTCGCCTGGGCCCATGCGTCCCATGAATAGATGTGCAGGTCCGTGCCGCAAATGCCGGTTCGCAGCACTTTGATGAGGACGTCGCCCCGGCCAATCTCCGGTATCGGCACATCCTCGTAGCTCAAGCCCGCTTCGGGCTTGGCTTTGACGAGAGCCTTCATCGTGGACCACTCCTCGTTGCTCTCCGACATCCCGCAACGCAACGACGCTAGTGCAGGCCGCATCCGCGGGCTTTCGGGCCGACGCGTTGCCGAGACACTTTGGCGATTCAGGGAAGAATGACAGAGACTGGCGTCATGGCCGAAGAGCACTCTGTGGAACCGGCTCCTGCGAGTCCGACAGAACGTACCGGTGGAGCCGCGGAACGCGCGAGCGACTCCGACCGCGACCGGGTCGTCGGCTTGCTACGCGATCACTGCGCGGTCGGTCGACTCACCCTTGACGAGTTCTCGGAACGAACCGGTGCAGCACTTGCCGCTCGCACCCGAGGGGATCTCGACGCGGTCCTCGCCGATCTGCCCACCGCCCAGCAGCCCTTGGCTCAAGTAGCTCGACGACGCGCTCGGCGGTGGATCGTGGCGGTGATGAGCGAGTCGGAGTCCAAGGGACGGTGGAGGCTCGGCGAGCACACGTCGGTCATCGCCCTGATGGGCGAGTGCCATCTCGATCTGAGCCAGGCCGAGATCGACGGTCCCGACGTCGTGATCACGGCCGTCGGCATCATGGGAACGATCGACATCGTCGTTCCCGAGGGAATCGACGTCGACCTCACGGGCCTGTCAATCATGGGACGGCGAAGCCTCCAGGTGCACGACGTCCCGGTCCTGCGGGGCTCGCCCCGCATCTTGATCCGGGCGTTTCCCATCATGGGTGAGGTGAAGGTCAGCAGCCGGACCGCCTCTTCCGATCAGCACTGACACTCCCTGTCGTAGCCTGTGACCACGGACGACCTGGTAAGGAAGACACGTGTACATCGCAAAGGTTGACAGAGGCTTTGGCGAGGACGAGTGGCGCGAGTTCGTCGCGAGCCAGGGTTTCGGCCATCTCGTCGCCGCCGGAGTAGAGCGCGAGGTGCCCGTCGTCGTGCCGACACAGTTCGTCCTCGACGGCGACGAGGTGATCCTCCATCTCGTGGACAAGAACCCGATCCTCGAGGCGATCGATGAACAGCCCCGGGTTCTGATGAGCGTCGCCGGTGATTGGGCCTTCATACCCTCTTCATGGAAGGCCATCGGTGAAGAGGATCCCCTGCTCGGCATCCCGACGACCTACTACGCAGCCGTCCAGATGGAAGGCAGTGCCACGATCGTGTCCGATCCCGGCGAGGTCGCGGCCGTCCTGCGCCGCCAGCTGGCGGTTCTCCAACCGGGTCTCGAGGTCGCCGATCCGCTCACGGCTCACGAGGCACAGCTGCGCACGATACGGGCAATCAGCATCGTCATCGAGGAGGTCCGGGCGAAGTTCAAGTACGGCGGCAATGTCGACCTCGGGCACCGCGAGGCGGTCATCGCCGGGCTGGAGCGACGTGGCGGGCCTGGCGACCTAGCCGCCGCCCGCCAGACCAGGCGCCGCATCGACGACTCAGGTCAGTAGCCCTGCTTCACGACCGCACGCTCCCCCCGCCCTGCGAGGTGGCTTGCCGGCAGTGCCGTTCAGACCTCGCCGAGAAGCTTCGAGAGCGCGAGTCGCGCGTCCGCGCTCTCTGCCGCCAACTGCGCGAGGTACTGAGCCAGCAGTTGGGTCCATTCGGCGACGCTGATCTCCTGGCGGCTTATCACCACGCCCCGCACTTCGCGGGCGACCGTCGCAACCATGCCCCCATGGCGGGTGACGAGCTCGAGGGTGCGGTCGCCGAGGCGGATCCGGATCGATGTCGCGCGTCCCTCCCTTCCGGCCATTCGGTCCTTCATCGTCCGTTCACGGTCCACTTCGACCATGCCGACCGGCAGGAGATCCGACACCGTCGCCGACAACACGCGGTGGTATGCGTCCAGATCGGCGGTGTCGGCGCGGATCGCCGCGGCCACCAAGTCGACGACGGCCGCGTCACCGTCGCGCTCAACTGGAAGCTCGGCGGAGCCCTCTCCGTTGCCGGCGTCGGCGCCTCCAGCGCCCGGGACGACCTCGGAGGTCACCGGTCGGTCAGTGGGAGGACCATCTGCGGCTTGGCGATGATGTGGTCAGCGCGCAGTGGTCGGACGGCGGTGCCGATGGCGAAGAACTCGGTCGTATGGCCACCCCACTTGTGCGCCAGCGACAACAGCTGGACACCGACGATGCCCTCGGCCTTCAGCTGCTCTGCCTCAGCCTGCATCCGGCTCATCGCCAGCTCGCGGGCGTCGTAGAGAGCCTCGGTGAACTTGGGTATCTCGACGTTCCGGCCGACGTTGCCCATAGCCTTCAAGGCTCCCTGGTGGGCGATGTGGTACACACAGTTGCCCATCACCATGCCGAGCGGCGCGTAGCCCGCCTGGATCAGCGTCCAGAAGTCCTGACCCGAGAGGTCGGAGGTGAAGGGCTTGTTCTCGTCGTTGCGCCAGTTGCCCTTGTCGTCGGACTTGACGGCGGTGCCGACCGCGATGAACTCCGCGAGGTCGTTGCCGAATTCCTTGAACTCGATCTCGAGGCGAACCCCTACGATGCCGTCCGCACCGAGGGCGTCGGCCTCGGCTTCCATGCGGCTCATGGCCAGTTCGCGGGCGTGGTACATGGCCTGCGACAGCGTGTCCAGCTCCATGTTCTGGCTCCACCGGCCGATCTGGAGACCGACGTGATAGATGCTCGATCCGAGCACGAGGCCAAGAGGGCGAAAACCTGCCTCCCGGACGAGGAGGAATTCGTTCACGCTCAGGTCGGAGGTGAACAATGCGCCCGGCTGGCCCGGCCGCATCTCGGCCAGACGTCGCATTGCATCTTCGGGGATCCCCAGCTCGTTGGCTTCGATGGTCATCGTTTGCTCCCTTGTGGGTTCAACAGCGGCAAGATCGTGAGACTCTTGGTCGGGGTGGCGCCCTCGGCGTGGAACCGGACGATGGCGTCGCCTATCAACCTGGATTCCGCGACGTGGTCGGTGTGGTTCTCGCCCACTTCTTGGGCGTGGATGCTGAGCTGCATCGTGCTCGTGATGGCCCCGTCGGCGGCGATCGCGACGACGCGCCGGGTGAGCTGGGCCCTCGAATCGGCCCGGACATGGTTCACCAGCTCTGTGTAGCCCGAGACCTCTGTGTTGTAGGTCCACGCGCTGGCCTGACTCCTGGTCGCCCAGTCGTCGTGACGGATCGCCACAGAGATCCCGATCACGACCGAAGCCGGCATCCAGCCGCCCTGCAACAGTTTGGCGAAATCCTGGCCGTTCAACGTCGTCGAGAACAGCCGAGCCGGCCTTTGACCGCCGGCTGCCCGGATGGCGGTGCCGAGTGCCACGAACTCGCGGTTGCCCTGACCGAGGTGCCGCTGTTCCAAACGCACACCGACGACACCGTCGCCACCAAGCGACTGACACTCGAGCAACATGCGATACAAAGCGGTGTCGAAGCCGTGGTAGAGCGCGTCGACATACGGGGCGTAGCCCACCCATCCGCCGGCCTGCCCGCTCGTCACTGTGCTGGTCACCCCGCCGTAGCCGCCGAACATGGTGCCCCCACCAACCAGTCCGTAACCGCCGTAGCCGCAACCCGCCCAGCCCGTGAACCCGATCGTCTCGACGATGCAGCCCATCACTTCGCCGACCACTGAGAAGCCACACGCCTCCACGCCCACGTGACCCGGCACAGAGAGCAAGCTGCTGCGAACGGCCGAGGAGCGGCCGCGCTCCATCCTGGCCAAAGCAGCGGGCGGGAGACCCTGCCCGTCCCAGTCGGTAGTCATCGAGATTGCGCCTCCAGACCGCACTGCCGAGCGGACCCTACCACCGCGTCGGAGGCGATCGGGCTCGGCGGTGGCCCCCTCGGTCGGCTTTGTTTACAGAGCAATGTCGATTTCAGCCTTCGACCATCCGGCCGCAACCATCTGGCGCGCCCATTCCATCACGATCGTCCAGCGAACTTGCTCACCGTTGCACTTGGGCTGTGGACGAATCTGGGATCGATCTGGGGATGGAAGGGGGAAAAGTGAGAAGTCCTGTGAACTTACGGTGGATTTCGCGAAAACACTTGACGCAATCCCGCCGGCGGCGCAAGCTCTCGTTTAACCGAAAGCGGTACGGTTCGAGTGCCAAAGGCGAGGGAAGCCCGCAGGGGAGTCCGGAGCATCTGGTGCGAGATCCAAACCGACAACGGAGAGGTGGACGGACCTCCGCCCTAAGGCTTGCCTCTCGGGGTAAGCACGAAGGCTCTGGCGCCGGCAGGGCCGCAAGGTTCCCGGTCGTCGGACAGGGGGGCGAGCCGCCCAGGGGATGACCCCGGGAAGTACGGAGGCGCAAGCTGACCGGCTACCCGGGGTCCCTCCGCGTCTGGGGTCTTGGGCTTCGGAGTTTCTGCGCGTCCGATTACGGTCCTTCGCCCTCGACCGGACGGCCCGGCCGGCGCCCCGACGCCTTACGGTGGCACTACCGTTGTCGCCACCATGGGGGAGTCGTGAAGCCAATACCCGTCGTCTTCCATCTCGGATCGCTGCAGATCCATACCTACGGCATAGGACTCGCTCTCACCTTCTGGTTCGCGTACCGCTACTTCGCCAAGCGGCTCCGCGACCATGGGTATCCCGATGCCTGGTTCGCACGCGCCTTCATCTGGATCGTCATCGCTTCCATCATCGGTGCCCGAGCCGTGCACGTGGTCGCGAACCTGAAGGGAGCGCAGGGCTACGCACAGAATCCCGGGGACATCCTCGCGATCTGGCACGGCGGCCTGTCTAGCTACGGCGGACTGCTCGGCGGGGTACCCACTGGGCTGATCTGCGCACGGCGCTGGTGTCCCCAGCTCCGCCTGGGGGTGGCTCTCGACCTGATCGCTCCGGTCCTGGTCATCGCGTGGACCGTGGGCCGGCTGCTCGGGCCGCAGCTCATGTACCAGGGTGGAGGGAACCCGACGCACGCTTGGTACGGCATGGCCTACGCGGGCCAAACCGGAAAGCGCGTGCCGGTGCCGATCTTCCAGGCTCTCGAGGACCTGGTCGTCTACGTCATCGCTCTGTGGGTCGAACGAAGGATTGCTCACCGCGGCGGGCCGGTCGGGATCGTGGTCACGACCGCCGTCACGCTGTACGGCGCCGCTCGGTTCAACGACGAGTACGTGCTTCTCCCACACAACACAGGCGGCGACATCGCAGTCCTGATCGCATCTCTCGCCTTCGTGGGTGGCGGCGCAGCCCTTGCGGGCTGGCTCCTGTGGCGCGACCGGGGCCTCGCTCACGGCGGGGTCACCGATCCCTGGCAAGCACCGACAGCAGAAGGAGCGTCCGTCACGTGCGATGAAGACTACGTAGCAGCACTCCCGGCTGCCTCCGACGCGACGATCGTCCGAGCGCCCAACGGCGGTGCAGCTGTCCCGGAGGCCGCCGACTACGCCGACGAGGCCTTCAAGCTCATGTCCAACGTCCCCCCGGAGAACACCTGACGCGAATGGCCGCCGAGGACTCTGCTCGTCAGCATCGTCCTCGGCGGCATGGTCTTCATTCTCCGTCAGCTGCTACGACTCTCACCTTCCATGCCAACGGGCTACGCCTTCGGGTGACCCCAGTGAGGCCACACCGCAGGTGGTGACTTGCTCGCGACGAGTGGGCCCTTCGGTGTGCCCCAGTGAGGCCACACCGCAGGTGGTGACTTGCTCGCGACGAGTGGGCCCTTCGGTGTGCCCCAGTGAGGCCACACCGCAGGTGGTGACTTGCTCGCGACGAGTGGGCCCTTCGGTGTGCCCCAGTGAGGCCACAGCGCAGGAGACTTGCTCGCGACGAGTGGCCCCTTCGGTGTGCCCCAGTGAGGCCACAGCGCAGGAGACTTGCTCGCGACTACAAATGCGGCCCTGGTCCCCTGACGGCTGTTCGCAACCATCAGGGAAGCCAGGACGTTCCGGCTGGAGCCGACCCTCGCGGAATGAGACGCGGTCATCGCGCCATGAGGCACTGCTGCCGCTGCGAACGGGGAGGCGACCATCGAGGCGACCAATACGGCCCCGGCCCCGACTGCCACCTTCAGACGAACCCTGAACCCTGTTACTGCTGTCTTTCTCGACTGCACTTCCGGGTCTTCTCGCATAACGGTCATTGTCGGCAGGTTTTGAGCCCGACTTAAGCACTCTCCGCGGTTGACCGACTACTCTTCGCGGTCTAGCCACGTTTAAGAGCAGGGTAACAGGGGTCTCTCGACGTCATTTTCGGCAGAAGAAACTCTGCCTTCTCGGGGCCTGCCTCGATCCTGGCCGAGATACGCGCGAGCCCGCGTTACGCGCCTCACGCTGGCCGAAACCAAGAGGCTCGGATCCTGAGCTCGGCAAAATCCACGACAACGATCCGGCCCGGATCTACGACGTGACGTCGTTCGGGCTCTCGCCGACGGCGGCACCAACTTCTGGTCCGATCGACGGACCCCATGGAATGGGCAACCAGATCCGGTGTACACCGTTCGACGTCGCGCCCATCGCCTCTGCTCGCTCAGATCGCTCTCTCGGTGGTCGCCGCGCTGCGAGACTCATCGACTGGCGCGATCACTAGAGCTTCCGAAACCGCGTAAACGCCAGACCGAAAGCCTCATTGAGGTCCCGGAATCGAGGTCAATGTCTCGGCCGCCTAGACCGTGCCCTTCGAAAGGTTGTCTCGCCACGCGCTCTCAGTGTCAAACTGTTCACTCCCAGCATCACCGCTTAAAGTAATCGACTAACTACTGTCAGCGGGCTTCTCGGATAATCCCTGTTCAGAGGTCCGCGAAAGTCGCCGTTAAGGCTCGATTTCAGCGGACAAACATGCACTCAGGACTTAGCCGGTAGCAAGGTCTCTTGGTTGCCGGTACAGTGCCGGTGACGTAGTTATCCAGTGCACATTCGAAGGCACGTCGGGGATCGCCATAGGTGTGCAACCTAAGAAGAGGTTGGTAAACGTGACGGTTTGCGAGGTCGTTACGACTTGGGCGTATCCCGAGACGGAGTTCACCAGTAGGGCGACGGTGAGCGTCATTATTCCGACGCTCAATGAGGTGCGCAATATCGCCCACGTACTTCCGGTGCTGCCGGTTGGCGTTGATCAGGTTGTCCTCGTCGATGGCGGATCGACTGACGGCACGGTCGAAGTGGCTCGTCGGCTCCGTCCGGACATGACTATCATCCAGCAGACACGCCGGGGGAAAGGGAATGCCCTGGCATGCGGTATCGCCGCGGCAACCGGCGACATCATCGTGTTGATGGATGCCGACGGCTCGACGAATCCCGCGGAAATTCCCCGCTTCGTTCAAACACTCATCGAGTCTGGAGCGGATTTCGTGTCGGGTTCCAGGTTCGTGCAGGGCGGCGGCAGCGCTGACATAACCTCCTTTCGCCGAGCGGGCAGCAAGTTCTTGAGTGCGATCGTGAATGTCCTGTGTCACACGCGCTACACGGATCCTAATTACGGCTTCAACGCGTTCTGGCGACGTTGCCTCCCATCGTTCGGTTTGGACCACGGCGGAAAGGCGGCGACCCCTGTGTCCGCGGAAGCCGCCCAAGAGACGAAGCAATGGGGTGACGGGTTCGAGATCGAGATGCTTCTCCACATTCGAGTTGCTCGAGCGTTGCTCCGTGTCGTCGAGGTTCCGAGCTTCGAGCGCGACAGGCTAAGCGGCGCTAGCAACCTCAATGCCTTCTCTGATGGCCTCCGGGTTCTCCGGACGATTCTCGTCGAATGGCGGTGCAGCCACATCTCGGACGCTGGGGCGACGGCGGGTATGGCGGCGATCCTTGAGCTCCACGCTCCGCATCTCGACAACGAAGCCCTTCGGATCCGTCGCAGCGAGCTGGAATACTCTCCTACTGCACGCTCGAGTTCGTGATTGGCGAGTCCGTCACAACCTTTGGCGGCGTATTGAGATCTGTGGAGGGACACCGACTGTCCGCGACGGAGAGTGTTCCCAGCGCTGCCGAGAGCGTGACGGTCGTCATCTGCGCATATACCGAGCGTCGCTGGCAGTCGCTCCTGCGGGCGGTGCACTCCCTGCGTGACCAGCGCCGCCTCCCAGAACAGTGCGTCGTTGTCATCGACCACAACGAGCAGCTACTAAAGCGAGCCCGTCTCTCGCTTCCGGATGACGTCGAGGTCCTGGCAAGCGACGAGCGCCAAGGCCTGTCTGGCGCTCGTAACACGGGCGTGCGGGCGGCGCGGGGTGACGTCGTGGCGTTCCTCGACGACGACGCAGAGGCAGATCCCGGTTGGCTCGAGGAGTTGCTCGCACAATACGACAAGCCGTCGGTGGTGGGTGCCGGAGGCCGGGCGTTGGCTGTTTGGCCCGAAAGGCGCCCTGGATGGTTGCCGACCGAGTTCGATTGGGTAGTCGGTTGTAGCTACACCGGACTGCCAGAAACGGTCGCTCCCGTTCGCAACCTCATCGGGGCCGCAATGTCCTTCCGTCGGCACCTTTTTGACCAGCTCGGCACCTTCGACACTGAGATGGGTCGGCTGGGCGTTCTTCCTTTGGGATGTGAGGAGACCGAATTCGCGATCCGGGTTCGACTGAACATGGCCGGTGCCGAGCTCGTGCACGTTCCCGGCGCAATAGTTCACCATCATGTCGAACTCGAACGCGTCCAGGTCGGATACTTCCTCCATCGCTGTTACGCGGAGGGGCTATCGAAAGCAGCCGTCACCCGTAGGACGGGCGCCGATGCAGCGCTTTCCACCGAGCGCAGTTACGTCGTCTCGACCCTTTCTCGGGGTATCCTCCTTGGGCTCCGCGACGGACTTGGAGGCGACACCGACGGATTCGCGCGCTGCGCGATGATCGTGGTTGGCCTCTTCACAACGACAGCCGGATACCTCGCGGGACTCGGCCGGTTCCGTTCGGTGCCCCATCGCGCCGCCTGAGATCGCTCAGTCGGCTCGCGGTTGGAAGATTCCATTCACCGAGCCCCGCATCGTCCGCGGCAAGCCCGACGCCACTAGACGCCCTGGGTTTCTTGGAGACCCTGATGCTCCCCGAGTTCGGCGGAGTCAGCTCGGTGAATTCACGCCACACAGGCTGTCGCGGAATAGTTCTCGGCCCTGCATAGCCATGCATCTCGGCGACCTGGGATTGGATGATGAGGTGGCAAGTCAGTCGGTGCTGACAGTTCGATCGACATCAATGGAGCTCCGGCGTTTCAGCTCAACGGCGGCCTCGGAAGAGGCGATGGCCAGGACCTCGCATCGTCAGATCCGAGTAGCGTTGGGAGCTCCAAGTCAGACCTGATCGCGTCTGGCCGTCGCTAGGTGGTTTGTAGCGAAAGACCTCTAGAAGGTTGTGGGTGGCGAAGATGAGGCCGGCTGTCGGACCGGCAAAGCCGTCCTTCATGCGCTATCGCGTCGCGTATGAAGCACGCGGTGAACATCAACGACGTGCTCGGCGGCCATGTCAGCCCCGAGATCGACTGCATCGACCGGCTGTATCTGAACGCATACATCCCTAACTTGCAAGTCGGCCCACAGGTGAACCACTTCCTCGAGCGACACCTCGGCCTCCACCTTGGCTCGCCGGCGATCATCGAGAAGATCGGCAACCGCTTCCGGCGTGAGGTGAAGGCCTTCGCCGAAGCCAAGGGCATCCCGATCATCCAGCTGAAAAAGCCCGACCGGTCCCGCTGGGACGACCGCAAGCTCGACCATGTGCGGCCGCATCTCGACAAGGCCGAGTACGAGGGGCGCTTCGGCGTTGTTCGCCCAGGAGTTCCAGTGGGTCTATTCGGCCGCCAAGCGGACCGGAGCTGGCGGTGGAGTGTACTTCGTCTTCGCGAAGCAAGAGCGACGGGTCGGAATCTACTACTTCTAAGCCTGGATCCACCGATCAACCAGGGCTGAAGCAGTCCACGTATCCACCTAAAAGGCCTCCTGAGCTGGGAGAATGACGGTGCTTAACGTCAATACCGTTCAGTTAAGGTCACACTGGTGTAGTTTGGGTGGGTGCCCCGCGCCGGATGGGTGAAGCCTGCCACGGATCGCCGACTGTCCGACCTTGTCTCGATCGGGTTGCTCACA
>Ga0224555_1003054_pt1 | contig 18106 bp, 18 predicted proteins | sample 714S23034metaG_FD_180687 | JGI IMG/M metagenome (GOLD analysis project Ga0224555, IMG submission 180687) | Peat soil microbial communities from Stordalen Mire, Sweden - 717 S2 30-34 | ecosystem: Environmental > Terrestrial > Soil > Wetlands > Peat | place: Sweden: Norrbotten County, Stordalen...
TGGGCAAGAAGAAGATGATGGCCTACAGCTTTGTGGATGAGAATAAGCAGCAGGCGCTCTACTGGCGCGACGTCGGCACGCTCGACGCTTATTACGACGCCAATATGGACCTCTGCGCGGTTTCGCCTGTCTTCAACCTCTACGACAAAAACTGGCCCATGCGCACCCGTGTGCGCCAGTATCCACCCGCCAAGTTTGTCTTTGGCGAACCGGGCCGCTCCGGCATGGCGGTCAACTCCGTCATTACCGCTGGCGTCATCATCTCCGGCGCCACAGTCTCCAACTCCGTGGTCTCACAGGATGTGCGTGTCAACTCCTACTCCACCGTCGACGCCAGCATTGTCTTTTCCCACGTCAACATCGGCCGCCACTGCCGCATCCGCCGCGCCATCATCGACCGCCATGTCCACATTCCCGAGGGCACCGTCATCGGCTACGACCCGGTCGAGGACAAGCGGCGCTACTTTGTCACTCCCTCCGGCCTGACCATCGTCACCCGCGACGCCTCACTCTTCGAGAACCCCGTCGATCCCGACTTCCAGCTACGCTACTAGTGTCTGTCCCAGAAGAACGTTACTTAAATGCGCGGTCATCCTGAGCGACCAGACCCTGAGCTTTACGAAGGGGCAGCGAGTCGGGGTCCCCAGCGACAGGTCTTCGTCGCTGGGGTGATGAGCCGAAGGACCTGCATTTTCCGGAGGGAGCAGGGGGCTTCAGCTTCAGCCCCCTGAAAGAGAACACAATTGCGCGGCCTTCAGGCCCGGGCCTCCGAAGCGTTCGCGCCAAAGCGACACGGCGGAGGAAAGCTACGGATTCGCGATGGCATAGAACATTGGCGTCTTCGTAGTGTCCGTACCGATGAATCCCGCCACATAGATCGTGCTCCCGTCGTCCGAGACAAGAATGCCGGACGCAAGAAACCCAACAGGCAACACCGGGTTCGGCGTAATCGTGGTCGCCGTATAAGGCGATGTCGCGCTGATCGATTGGAGAGTCGTCACTCCATTTGTCGTGTCCGCCAATGCCACGATGAACGCCCCATGGGTCGCGTCCGGCGCAATCAGGTACGGATTTCCAGCTACCGTCACGTGTCCGCCTGTCGGCCACGAGATCACGTTTCCGGAACTGATGGTTAGAAAATCAAGCACGTTATCGTAGGAGGACAGGAGCCCGGCCGTTCCCGCTGCAGTTCCTGATCCAATGATGCGCAGCGGCCATCCGCCTAATGCGGCAGGTTCAGGCGTGGCAGCAGCATTAGCGCTCTGAACCGTTAAAAACGGTGTTATGTTGCTGAGGGCCGCGGAGCTGCTCTCCAGCGCCGGCGTATTGCTGAAGAGGCGCACCATCTTGTCCTGTCCTGAATAAACAACAATGGCGTCCGCACTGTTCACCGTCGCCGCGTCGATTGCATAAGGACCGACGCCTGCTCCGACGGTAGAAACGGCTCCCAGCCCTGAGGTTGTTGAGATGGTGAACTGCCCGAGGTATCCAGCGCCCGGCTCGGTCACGTAGCCGTGACCGTCTCTTGCCACGATACTCGCAAGGATAACCACCGGATTACTGGGCGCGATAATCCCATTCGTTGAAGTGCCAGCCGTTGAGTTAACGGCTTGAAAGGCTACATCCGAAAGAAGGACTCCAGTTGCGCCGTTTGCGCTAGTTCCGCCGTCAACCGTGATAGCGGTATCCTGTGTTACGTCTGGGCCTACCAGCGAAGCAGTTCCCTCATTCGCCCCGGTTGAAAGTAAAAACTCCTGGATAGCGAACACATACCCTGGGTTAAAGTATGCCATCGTCCCAGCCGGATTCTCCACCAACTGCTGCTGATCGGTGGTTATCGCTACCCAGGCCGTGTTGCACTGAGCATTTGTACTCGTCGGGCTTCCGCAGGCAAACTGCACGAAGGACGCAATTTCATTGATGCTGATGTCGACAGTGAAATAGCCATTGGTGACATCGGCGGCGGCGATGGTTGTGGGCCCGGTCGTCCCCATCTCGGTTGTCTGGATAACATCACCCGCTTGGAGTCCCGTCTCATTGACCACTACCGGGAAAATACCCCCGGCTGCTTCCGCCTGCGACGCAGTGGGATACTGCGGCGCGAGCGTGATGACGCGCGCCGCCGTTATCGTGATGCTCGCCGTGCCTAATTTGCTTGAATCTTGCGTCGAGGTTGCGGTGATCGTCGCCGTGCCGGATGTTGGAACAGTAAGGGGCGCTGTATAAACACCGGCGGTTGTGATCGCCCCGTAATCCGCCGACCAGGTCACCGCGGAACTATAGCTTCCGGTTCCCGTCACTATGGCAGAGCATTGGCTGGTCTGGACCGTGTGAGCCTGCAGGGTGGTGATGGTGCACGACGCGCTCACTGATGTAATCGTGGGGGCCGTTACGGTAACTATCGCGGTTCCAGATGCGCTAGTATCCGCCACGCTCGTTGCCGTCACCCTGATCTGCGTCCCTGGGGTAACTCCCGTCGTTGACAATACTCCGCCGGAGATGGTTCCCGCCGACGCCGACCACGTGACTGCGGTATTCGTCGTGTTTGTGAGGGTCGCTGAGCAGGTAGAGGGATCCCCCTCCGCAACGGATGTCGGCAAGCACGAAACGCTCACGGAAACCGCCGGTGTCACCGTGATGCTCGCCGTGCCGTATTTGGTTGCATCTTGCGTCGAGGTTGCGGTGATCGTCGCCATGCCGGACGTTGGAGCAGTGGCGGGCGCTGTATAAACACCTCCGCTCGTGATCGTCCCATAGTTCGCCGACCAGCTCACACCGGAACTGTAGCTCCCGGTTCCCAAAACTGTGGCAGTGCACTGGCTGGTCTGGCTCGTCTGCCCGGCATAGACGCTGGTGGGGTTGCACGAGGGGCTGACTGAGGTAATGGTAGGTGGAGGTGGTGTGCTGTTTCCGCCCCCTCCACAACCGGCCGCACACAATATTCCGAGCAAACATAGGGAAATGATTGCTTTGCAATTCATAAGGCCTCCCGTCTTAAAAGGACAAAAATTTGTGGAGTTTCAATTGGGTTACGATTTTAGCATGACGAAATTCACATTTACTGAGTGCACCGGAACTGACAGAACGAAAGTTTCTTGACCCGGCATCTACCGCGCTTTTTTCGCAGATTCCTTTCCACCGTGACGACAAATCCACACTGCCACCCAGGGTTCCCGGTGAACACCCATTGCAGCGCCCTCGGGCTACACTTTGAATATGCCCGCTCTCAGCCTCACCCCTCAGATGTCCTCCCTGCTTGCCCGAATGAACGAGCAGGCCTCCACAGCACCGTCTCTCGATGCCCTCGAGAAAGGCATTATCGACGCTATTGCCGATCAGCTCCCTTACTGCAACTGGACCGGTTTTTACATGCTCGACCCGTGCGATCCCCAGACCCTGGTTCTTGGCAACTTCGCCGGGGAGCCAACCCCCCACGTGCGCATCCCTATTGCTCAGGGAATCTGCGGCGCTGCAGTTGCTTTGGGCCAGACGGTTGTTGTGGATGACGTGAACGCGGACCCGCGCTATCTTTCCTGCTCCATCAAGACAAAATCCGAAATTGTTGTCCCCATCTACGCGCAGGGCAAAATTGTCGGGGAAATTGACATCGACAGCCACACCCCGGCCGCCTTCACCGCCATCGACCGCATATTCCTTGAAGAAGCGGCTCGCATCGTCGGCTCATGGCTTGAAAAACAATCCCCCGAATCGCCCACGGGGACGGCCGTCCGTCCGATTTAGACGAAATTACTGCACGACTCAGTTACAGTCCATGGAACTTATCTTGAAAATCCTCCGTAATACCCCAATATGCAATGCGTGGGTACATTAAGCTGGAGCGGGATAGGGCTGGCGTGGCCGGGCAACCACCGCTGCGACGAAAGCCAGTCGCCGAGGACAGCGGCTAGAACCGAGCGGCGCGACATGGAAGTCCTGCAAGCGGACACAGGCGCACCGAGTCCACAGCAGATTCCGGGCGGCAATGCCATTGCGAAAGGCCGCGTTCAGGCGGGTTCTGACTTCGCGCCCGCGACCCTTCCGAAGCAGGGGGAGGCAGCTTCTCTGGAGATCGATTGGTCCCAAATCGTCCGCCGCTGCCTTGACGGCGATTCCAGCGCGTGGGCTGAGCTGGTCCGCGCCCAGCACAGGCGTGTCTACGGGCTCTGCTACCGCTTCACCGGCAACCCCATCGACGCTGAGGACCTCACGCAAGATGTTTTTTTGAAGATTTACTCCAACTTGGCCAGCTTCGACACCGGGCGCGGCAGCCTGCACGTATGGATCGCCGCCATGACGCGCAATCTGCTCGTGGACAATTTCCGGCGGACTAAAAACCTGCGGGCGACTTCTTCTTTGGATGACGGCTGGGAGTCGGCGGACGAACTTAAGCCGATTGACCGGCTTACGGCCCGCGGCGTCTCGCCGCACGAGGCAGCGGCCAAAAAGGAATTGGCGAAGATGGTGCAGGATGCCTTGGCGCGCGTCTCCGTCGAGCTGCGCGAGGCCGTTATCCTGCGCGATTTGCAGGACTTGGACTACAAGGAGATTGCCTGCGTGCTCGATATTCCGGAAGGAACCGTCAAGTCACGTATCAGCAGGGGCCGCGCGGAACTTGCGAGGCTCTTGGAACGTAATAGACGGGAGGTGATGTGATGGCAGAGCGCACTTTCATTCCGAGCTCTCCGGCCTGCGGGCAATGGGAGACACTTTTGGCGGACGCGCTGGACGGGCTGCTGAAGCCCGAGGATGAGGTTACCTTTAATGCGCACAGAGCCGTCTGCCCGGCCTGTGCAGCACTCTACGAGGAGGCGCGCAAGGGCCGCGAATGGCTGGAGTTCCTTTCCGAACCTGAAGTACCGGCAGGGCTGCTGGCCAGAATTCTCGCCGTGACCGGTCCGGGACAGACGCTGGGTAGTGGCCTGGCAACCGCCGGCGGTAACGTTTTGCCGTTTCACCCCGCCTCCATTCCCGCCCCGGCTTGGCAGCGTCAAGGCATGATTGCGCACTTGCGTCGCTTTGCTGAACCCCGTTTGATGTTGACTGCCGCAATGGCCTTCTTTTCCATCGCCATGACGCTCGGCCTCACGGGCGTACGCTTTAGCAGCTTGCCGCTCTCCGATCTGCGCCCCGGTTCATTTCCCAGCGAAGCGCGCTCATTCCTCGAACGCAGGTTCACCATGGCTTCAACCCCCATCATCCGCTACTACGATCACTCGCGTCTGGTTTACGAGGTGCAAACGAGAATGCGCGAGCTGCGCCGGACTACCCAGGGTCAAGGCGAGGGTCAAAGCGGAGACATCCGGCAGAAGCCGCAGGACGCGCCATCCGGCGAATCCAATCAGGCCCCTGCGCACAAAGACGGGGGCTCCCTGGCAGACCCATCACAGCAGCCTGGCAGTCCGGCGGCTGAACCAACTCTCAACGATTCTGACTTTTTAGAAAGTTCCCTGGCATTTCTGCACCGGCCCGCGCACTTTGGCGGTTCCTCAGGCGAAATATGGGAAAGGAGCACTGTATGGACTGCGTAAATCATAGTGGAATCAACGCGACGGCCTATTGCCAGAACTGTGGCAAGGCGCTCTGCGCCAGTTGCGCGCGGAACACGCCCGGAGGACAACTTCTCTGCGAACCCTGCGCGGCGGCGTGGCAGAGCTTTCAACAGCCCTTCATCCCACCGCCTCCTGCAAGCGGTCCTAACCCTTCGGCTGCCGCCGTGCTGGGACTGATTCCGGGCGTCGGCGCCATGTACAACGGCCAGTTCTTCAAGGGGTTCATCCACGTGGTCGTCTTCGCGGTGCTCATCAGCATTGCCGACCATTACCCGATCTTTGGCCTGTTCATCGCCGCATGGATCTTCTACCAGTCGTTTGAGGCCTTTCACACCGCCAAGGCGCTGCGCGATGGTCAGCCGGTACCTGATCCCTTTGGATTGAATGAAGTGGGCAACTGGCTGAACCTGGGCTCAAGACCGCGGAATCCTGGCCAACCCGGCACCGGGCAGCCTCCGGCAGGGCCTGCGCCAGAGGGTTATCTGCCCCCGTACGCGGAGCAGTACCAGGCCCCGTTCCCTCCTCCTCCGCCGCCGCCCGGCTTTATCGATCCCGCCGCGCCCCCTTCGCCTATTTGCTGGCGGCGCAAGGAGCCCATCGGCGCCATCGTCCTGATTGCCCTGGGCGTGATGTTTCTGCTCGGGCAGTTGGATGTCTTCCACGGCCGCTTCTTTGAGTTCGCGTGGCCGGTACTGCTCATCGCGCTGGGTGTCTGGCTGTTCGTTCGCCGTATGGGAGATTCACAAGGAGGCTCCAAATGAACCACTACATCATGATTCGCCGCCTGCGCGGTCCCGCCATTCTGCTGTTGATCGGTGGAGTTTGGCTGCTCCATGCGACAGGCGTGATTGACCACCCCTGGCATTGGTTCTGGCCGTTTCTGTTGATTCTCCTTGGCGTCCTTATGCTGGCAGAACGCATGGTGCTGACGGCCGGTGGCGGCTATCCGCAGGGACCATATCCGGGCCAACCCGGCACAGGCACGATTGACCCTCAATCAACAACCGGCGTTCCACTGCACGACTCCGGGAATAATTCCGAGGGAGGACAATCATGAGCACCACACCTCCAACCACGCCTCCCGGCGGCGCGCCGCCTCCATATCCGCCTTACGATCCCCGGACCCAGTACCGCATCTACCGGGAGCAGCAGAAAGCCGCATGGCGCGCGCAGCGTGATGCCTGGAAGGCCCAGCGTTATGCCATGAAGTCAAACTACGTGGGCGTATACGGTCCGCGCGTTCCCTCGGTTGTCGGCCCCATCATCCTCATCGGCGTCGGCGTCATCGCTCTGCTCTTGCTCACCGGCCACATCAATGGCGGCGCCTTCTGGGCCTGGTACGGCCATTGGTGGCCTCTGCTTTTGATCGGCGCCGGCCTGGCTCTCCTGGCAGAGTGGGCGATGGATATGCGTCGCAAGACCCCTGTCCGTCGCGGCGGCAGTTTCGTGGGCATCCTGGTCCTGCTCGGCCTGTTGGGCCTCGGCGCAGCCGCATGGAACCATGCACAGCCTTGGTTCTCCCATTGGAACGGCCAGAATGAGGATTTCTTCAACTTCCTTGGACTGCCCGAGCATGACTTCGACCAGCAGGTGCTCAACGCGCAGATTCCCGCTAACGCCGCTATCGAGATCGACAACCCTCGCGGCGACGTGAGCATCACCGCAGGGGATACGCCCACCATCCAGGTGCAGGCGCACGAAATGGCCTACGCCAATTCGGACGCTGACGCAAAGAAAATCTTCGACGCTGAAGCAACGCATCTGACCGTGAACGGCAGTACCGTGTTGGTTAAGACAGATGGCAACTCCAACGGGCGGCTGAACCTGACCGTCACCGTCCCAAAAGCAGCCCTCGTTACCGTGGACGCCGGCAAAGGCGATGTGACCGCAGCAGGCCTCGGCGCAGGCATTCACGTCACTGTCAGCGGAGATCTTCGCCTTAACTCGATGACCGGCCCTGTCGAGGCGCACTTCTCCAGAGGCAACCATGACTTTTCCGCCCACGACATCCAGGGCGACCTGACCACCGATGGCGACTTGAACGACATCACCTTCTCAGAAATCAAGGGTAAGGTTACGCAGAACGGGGAAATCCTCGGTGATGTTCACTTGGAGACCATCCATGGGCCCGTGCATCTGCACACTTCGGTCACCGACCTGGAATTGGCGGAGTTGCCCGGCGATCTGACCCTCGACTCCGACGACCTGCGCGTCAACGAGGCCAAAGGCGCGGTGCATATCACCACCCGCTCCAAGGACATTGACCTCAACCAGATCTACGGCGACAGCTACGTGGAAACACGCAACGGCCGCATCTCGGTTGAGCCCGCCGGAACCTATGCGGTGGAAGCGAAGAACGACAAGGGTGATGTCGAGTTGACGCTGCCGCCCAACCCCTCGGCCTCGATCAACGCCCGGACCCACAACGGAGACATTGTCACGGACTTCGATCTTCCCATCAGCGGCGACGAGAGCAAGTCGCTCAACGGCAAGATCGGTTCCGGCACCGCAAGGGTCGTACTCAGCGCGGAAGACGGAGATGTCCACATCAAGAAAGGCTCAGGCTTCCCGCCCGAGCCGCCGTCACTGGTCGTTCCGCCTGATCACAAGCTTCCGACGCTCAATGTTCCGCCCTACCACCGGGTTCCGAACATCTCTCAAGCGCCCCACCTGAAGGCGCCCAAAGTTCCGCCCGCGCCGCCGAGCACTCAATAACGCTGTCCGCAAACCCAGGGAAGCCAAACAGGCGCAGGAGAAATCAACCTCCCGCGCCTGTTCTTTTGTCGGTATTCCCGATTCAGGCTCAGACCGCAACCCGCGGCACGCGCGCCCCGATGCGCGTGAAAACCTCCCAGGGAATCGTTCCCGTAGCCTCAGCGTGGTCGAAGGCAGTACTAGTCTCTCCGCCTTGCGTCCCCAGAATTACCACCTCGTCGCCAGGCTCAACGCCCGCGATTTCGGTCACGTCCACCACTGCCATATCCATGCTGATGCGGCCCACAAGGGGAGCGCGCACTCCGCGCACGAGCAGGCTGAAGCGGTTGCCGAGTCGCCGGTCGAGGCCGTCGGCGTAGCCCGCAGCCACTAGCGCCAGCCGCATCGGTTCGGTAGCGACAAAGGTCCCGTTGTAGCCCACCACCGCGCCGGCGGAAACCGAGCGCACCCCCGCCACGCGTGTCTTCCACTGCATCACCGGATGCAATTGGCTTCGCGCAGCAGTCATTGACGGAGGCTCTTGTGGCTCAAACTGCGGGTCGAAATCCGGAATCACGCCATAGAGTGCCAGGCCCGGCCGTATCATCGTCTTCATCTCGTAACGGGCGCCCAGCGCGGCAATCCTTGATGCTTCGCCGGCCAGCAGCGCGGCGGACGCCCCAGCACTGAGCCATTCGGGATGCAGCCCAGCAGCCTTGACCCTTCCCAGCGCTTCGTCCATCAAGCCCAGTTGCGTCTCGGTCACTCTGCCGTCCGCCTCGTCAGCGGCAAACAGGTGGGTCATCACGCCTTCCAGCCGCAGCGGCGACTCAGGAGTGAAGCGCGCCAAAAGCGTTCCCACGCCTGCTCCCTTTGGAGCGAGATCCTCAGGCGTCACCCCTTGGCGGCTCATGCCCGTGTCAATCTCCAGATGCACCGGAACTGAACCCGCCGCTATGCCCGCCGCACGCGCAGCGCATTCCAATTCGTCCAACTGCCATAGCTGCCAGGCCACGGCTGTCAGGCCGTGGCGCACAACAGCCGCTCCCTGCCCGGGAAATGCGCCGCAAAACACAAGCACTCTGGCTTCTGGGCAAAGTGCTCTCGCGGCCACGCCCTCTTCCACGCAGGCCACGCCCAACCAACGTGCTCCTGCGCGTACCACCGCCGGACCGCATAGCGCCACGGAATGTCCATATGCGTCGGCTTTGAGCACGGCCATCAGCTCCGCGTGGGGCGCGGCCAGTGTCAATAAAAATCGAAAGTTGTCTTCAAGGGTTTGGGTGCGAATCTCAACCCAGCAGGGCCGTATCGTCATCAGGGTGTCCAACCCCTAGTCTAACCCCGCATAGGCAGTGTCTGATGAATCGGGATTCGGGGTTTCAGGAGGGAGCAGGAGCCTTCAGGCCCCGGAATCGAAGCCGACTTTACAGGGCTTTAGCCCCGGACCCTACATGAGCTAAGCACGATCTCTTTGAAAAGAACGATTTATCAGACACTACCTGACGCCGCGCTCACCCCAGCAGCGCATACGCCACCACGGTCTCTTCCTTCATCGGTATCTCTTCGAGCAGTTCCGCCTCAAGATCGTGCGGTACCATCATTTCGCAAGCCAAAACTTCGGCTGCCTCTGCGCCGGTAAAGCACAACTCGCAATGGGCCATCGCCTCGCCGTCCCCCACGCGAACCGGCGGGCCGAAAGCGCGGCAGGTCATCGGCCTCCAGACGTAAACGTCGCAGCGCCCCGTGGCGGCATCCAGCGCCGGGCAGGCCGCCTCGTTGGCGAAATCCTCAAAGCGCTCCTGGTCCAACTTCGAGTCGCCCAGCAGGCCCGTCTCCGCATCGCCGGGAAACTCCGCCCCATGCTCGGCAACCCACGCCCGCGCCCGGACCTCGATCTGGGCCGCAAGAACCGGCTCCGTAGGCCGCAATATATCCATTCCGGCGCGCAGCCGCAGCGCATCCAGCGAGTTCAGAGCGAATGCTCCATGGCAGCATTGAGTACAGCCTTGCCGGCAGACTAGATGCTTACCCGCGCGCGCGGCCGAATCGGCGAACGCAGCGCTCATAATTTGCACCAGTAGAGAATCCCCCGTGGGCAAACGCATATCGGTAAGAATAACCGATTGCCCTCCATAAATGTAAGCGCTAATATTGCCGCGGAGGATTCCCCATGGCTGAATTTCACAACTCCGTTATCCCCGGCCATCGCTACCGTAACGCGCCCGCAGCCATCGATTGGCTCTGTAAAGTCTTTGGATTCGAACGCCACGCCGTCTATGAAGGTGAACCTGGAACGATAGCCCGCGCCGAGCTGACCCTGGGCGGTGGCATGATCATGCTTGGCTCGGGCAAAAATGACGAGTCTGGCCGCGGCTTCAAGTCGCCCGAGGAGCTAGGCGGCATCGAAACGCGTGGCATCTACATTGTCGTCCCCGACGCCGACGCCGCCCATGCCCGCGCCGTAGCCGCCGGAGCCGTAATCACCACTCCGCTCCACAACACCGACTACGGCAGCCGCGACTTCACCGTGAAAGACCCGGAAGGCCACACCTGGAGTGTCGGCACCTACGACCCGTGGGGGAAGCACAAGTAGACGAACGGCCGCCTATTTGATCTCTGGCAATAACACGACGAGCCGACCGCGAAGGTCTCACCCGATCTGTCTGTCCCACCCCTCCAGCACCCGTTTGAACTCGCTCATGAACTTTCCCGCGTCCGCGCCGTCAATCGTGCGATGGTCAAAGCCCAGGCAGAAGTACTGCACCGACCTTATCGCAATCGTGTCGTTGCCCTCGCCGTCGGTCAGCACCACAGGCTCCTTGCGCAGGCCGCCTATGGCCAGAATCGCCGACTCCGGCTGATTGATGATCGGCGTCCCAAACTCCTCGCCCAGAATGCCGGAGTTGGTCAGCGTGAACGTTGACCCCGAGGCCTCGTCGGGCAACAGTTTTTTGGTGCGTGCGCGGGCGGCGAGATCCGCAATGGCCCGCGCCAGCCCCAGAAAGTTGCGTTCCTCGGCCTGCTTCACCACCGGCACAATCAATCCCCACTCCAAAGCCACGGCAATGCCGAGGTTGATATTGGCGTGGTAATGAATCGAGCCGTCCACGAGCGAGGAGTTCACAATTGGAAACTTGGTCAGCGCTTGCACGGCCGCCGCGGCGATGAACGGCATATAGGTCAGCTTGACGCCATGCTGCTGTTCGAAGCGTGCCTTCTCGCGCTCGCGCAGGCGCACAATGCGAGTCATGTCCACCTTGTAAACGCTGTGCACGTGCGGGCTGATCCGCTTGCTCTCCACCATGCGCTGGGCAATGATGGCGCGCATCTTGGTCAGCGGCGCCGCTTGCGGTGTGGCCAATTGCGACCTAGGCGCGCCGCCAGGGCCACTCTCATTCACGTGCCGCAATACGTCTTCCTTGGTGATGCGTCCATCTGATCCGGTCCCGGCCACCTGGCTCAGATCGAGGTTGTTCTCCTTTGCGATCCGCCGCACCAGCGGCGAAGAGCGCTGTCGCTCACCTGTCGTCGGAGGCGCTGCCAATCCAGCAGTTTGCACGGTGGCTGCAGAACGCGCCTGCGGAGCGGAAACGGCCGGGGGGGAGGCCGGGATCGAAGCTGTCGGGGTCGCCGCGGCCTGCGCGGAAGAACCAGCTCCAGACGCGCCCGAAATCACCGCAACCACCGTATTCACTTCGACCGTCGCACCCTCTGGCGTCTTGATTTCGGTCAGCACACCAGCCACCGGCGAGGGAATCTCGGCGTCCACCTTGTCGGTAGAAATCTCAAACAGTGGCTCATCCTTCTCGATTCTGTCGCCGGCCTTCTTGAGCCACTTGGTAATGGTGCCCTCAAAGATCGACTCGCCCATCTGGGGCATAATCACGTCCGTTGGCATGTAGGTCTCTCCGTGATGCGGGTTGCCCTTCGGCTTCGCTCAGGGCAGGCTCCTTGGGCGCACCCCATTCTGGCCGGATTATAAATCGCCGTGCATGAGGCAGCCGAACCGCTATGAGTTCCGAAAAATATGGGCGCAGGGTCCGGGGTCCCCACGGACAGGTTTTCGTCCGAGGGGTGTAGATCTCGCTTTTGAGACGTGGGAAACTACAACCCTCAACCGTCAGGCGCGGATCGGCCGCTCAGCCCCGCCGCGCAACCGCTCAACTTCAACAGGAACCTGAAGCGGCGTATCCTCCGCCGGAAACTGCCCCGGTGCAGCCGCGGCCTCTGCGCGCAGCGCCGCCAAACTCTCTACCTCCACCACTTGTTCGCCGAAGACCTGCCCGAACTGCCGCGCCGTCGCGTGTGCAATCGCTTCCAGAGTGGGCAATTCCTCCGGCTTCTGCACTTCCAGAGCCAGGCTGGTCACTGCGTGATCAGGAATTCCGCACGGAATGATCAGCGCGAAGTCCTTCAATTCGGTAGTCACGTTGAAAGCGAAACCGTGCGAGGTAATCCCGCGTGCGACGTGAATCCCGATGGCGCCGATCTTGCGCTCTGTTCCGCCACTTGTGTCCGGAAGCCTGCCATCCGCAGGCCCTCCGCACCAAACCCCTGTCAGCCCCGCAATCCGTCCGGCTCTCACCCCAAACTCGCCGCAGAGCCGGATTAGCGCCTCTTCCATCCCGCGCACAAAATCTACCGGCCCCATCCGGCCGCCGCTCGGGCCGTGCAGGGTGCGCAGATCAAAGATGGGATAGCCGATCAGCTGCCCCGGCCCGTGATAGGTCACGTCGCCGCCGCGGTTAATCTCATGAACGGTTACGCCGCGCCGCTCGAGCATCTCGTCTGACGCCAATATGTTCGCCCGGTTGGCGTTGCGCCCCAGCGTCAGCACCGGCGGATGCTCCATCAGCAGCAGCACATTCTGGGCGCGTCCCTGCGCAACCAGCCCGGCGATCTCCGCCTGCAACCTCAGCCCTTCGTCGTAGTCCATCCGCCCGAGATAGAGGTACTGAATCATCGTCCTCTTGATTGTAGCCAGGCGGACGCGCCGATCTCAGTCTTCAGCCCGCTTCTGAAGCAAAAAACTGAAAGCTGAGCGGTGCCGATGAAACACAAGCATCCATAGCATTGCCACGATAACAGCCAGTAGCGCGCCACTGGGAGCCATCAGTATATGGAACACAAGGATGTTGAAGACGACCGGAGCCAGCAGCGCCAGCCCCAGCACCACAAACCGGTTGAAGAGCAGAAACAGCCCCGGAATAACCTCAAACACGGCTATAACATAGAGATAGTGGGTGCTTGCCAGCGCCCCCAGAAACTCAAGGGCCACCCCGGTAGGCATTTGCATGGGAAGGAAATGCAGATACACGTTCATGCCGAAGACGACAAATATCGCGCCCAGCAACAGGCGCGCGATCATGACAACGATCTTCATTGTGGCAGCTAACTTCATTCGGTTCTCCTTGAATTGAGTTGAATCCGAGGAATTAAATTGAAAGCCGTTTCCCATTATACGGAGAAGTAACTGTCTTTCTCCGCAAAAAATGGATCACCAAACCTGGCAGTCGGTCAATTCGAAGGGTACGAGCTTTAGCCCCTGGGGGAAAGCTCAATCAAACTGACCCACTGCTTCAAATCTCGCCTTGCGATTAAATCATACAGCTTGCTTCAATTCGCGCACCTTCTCCTCGCCGCACAGCACGCGCGTCGCCCCCTCCGCCAACGCCTGCAACTCATCTTCTCCCGGATAAACAGTCACTGGCGCGATCCACTGAATCGCCTCGCGCAACTTGTGAACCAGCTTTTCCGAGCGGGCCATTCCGCCTGTCAGCAACACAGCATCCACGCGCCCGTTGAGCACCGTCGCCATCGCCCCTATGTCTTTGGCCGTCTGGTAAACCATCGCGTCGAAGATCAGCGCGGCCTGGCTGTCTCCAGCCTCGATTCTCCGCTCCACTTCGCGCAAATCCTTGGTCCCAAGATACGAGTAAACTCCCCCTTCGCGGTTCAACAGGTTCCACAACTGCTTCTCAGTGTACTTGCCGCTGAAACAAAGTTGTATCACTTTCTGTATCTGCAAGCCGCCCGAGCGATCCATCGCAAACGCGCCTTCCTGGCCGGCGACGTTCACATCGATCATCTTGCCGCCATCGTGCGCCGAGACCGATATGCCGCTGCCCAGGTGCGCCACCACCAGCCTCATCTCCGCGTATGTCCGTCCCTGCTCGCGCGCATATCGTTTCACCACGGCCTTGGTGTTCAGGGCGTGCGACAGGCATTGGCGGTCCGCCAGCGCCGAGCCGGAGATGCGCGCCGGCTCAGTGAACTCATCCACGCTCACGGGATCGACGATGAACGCCTCCGCTCCCGCCTTCCGGCCAATGGCCTGCGCCAGAAACGCGCCCAGATTGGAAGCGTGTTCCCCGTAGCGCGTCGAGCGCAGATCCTCGAGCATCGCCTCATTCACCCTGTAGGTTCCGCTGGCCACGGGGCGCATCAATCCGCCGCGTCCGACAACGGCATGAAACTGCTCCAGCCGGTAGCCCGCGTCGCTCAACTCCCGCTCGATGCACGACTGGCGAAACTCCAATTGATCCAGAATGGGGCACCCGCGAAATGGCTCCATCTCGCTCTCCGAGTGGCTCAGGTTGCGCACCAGTTCGGCACGATCATTGGCATAGACGGCAATCTTCGTCGATGTCGAGCCGGGATTGATCGCCAATACCCTCCATTCACCGGCTTGCATACAGCACCCCCAGAGCCATGGCGTTCACCTTGTTTTGCGCACTCTCCACCCGCGACGGAATCAGAATGGGAACCTTCGCGCCCACCACCGCGTGGCCGAACTCCCATCCGGCCAGAAAAATGATCGACTTGGCCAGCAGATTGCCCGCTTCGACGGTGGGAACCAGCAGGCAATCGGCGTGTCCCGCCACTGGATTGCTGATGCCCTTGGCTTTCGCTGCCCATTCCAGCAGCGCGTTGTCCAGCGCCAGCGGACCGAAGACCTCCGCCTCTCCAAACTCACCCGTCGCGCACATCTCCGTCAAAGCCTTTGCGTCCATCGTCGAAGCCATCGCTTCGGTCACCATCTCCGTCGCGCTCACCACCGCTATCTTCGGGCGGCTAAATCCCAGGCAGTGCAACATTTCAATAGCGTTCAGCACAATCTGCTTCTTCTGCCCGAGCGTCGGAGCAGGATTCAGCCCTCCATCCGTCAGCCCCGTCAATCTTGGCCCGTCCGCGCCGCGTTGTTCAAAGAATGCCATGTCGCTGAGCAGGCGTCCCGTGCGAAGCCCCTTTTCCTTGTCCAGCACCGGGCGGAACAACTGATCGGTGCGCAAATGGCCCTTCATCAGAATGTCGATGCTGCCTTCCCGCGCCATCTTCACCGCAATCTCCGCCGCATTCTCCGTCGCGGAGATAAACTCAGCCCTCGCCGCCAACTCCGCCAATCCCAGCTTTTCGGCCCGTGCGCGAATCCGCTCCGCATCGCCGATCAGCACCGGCAGCGCGATCCCGATGCGCAAGGCATCCGCCGCGGCCGTCAACGCCACTTCATCATCGGCCAGAACCACCCCCACCCGTTTCGGCCCCACCTCACGCGCCCGCTTCCTCAACTCCGCGAAGGTGCGAATCCCCTCCGCCACTTGCAATTGCTCCGCTTCCATCCCAATCCCTTTCCTAACGAAACCTCTGAACAAATCGGCGTTCTTGAAGAGGCACGGCTTTAGCAGGCTCCCGAAGACCGCCAGCCTTGCTCCTGAAAACCACCTTCCTTGTGTCAGGGCACGACTTCAGTCGTGCCGCAAATGCTGCCAAATCAGCGCGGGCTCTAGCCCCTGAGGAAGTGCGGCTTTCCACTAACGACTCGTTCAGAGGTGTCTCAAAACCGTAAATCCTTCCCGAAAGATATTACTGCTGTACACTAGCCACTGGCAGGAGGACCGGGCGGTCGCTGCCGGAGGCTCGGGCGCAAGCCTGAAGTCCGCCGGGGGAGGAAAGTCCGAACTCCGCAGGGCAGTGTGCCGGATAACGTCCGGGACGCGGGCTTCAAAGCCCGTGGACGGCCAGTGCCACAGAAAAGATACCGCCGGATGCTCGTGCTTCGGCACGCGCAGCTGGCCCGAAGGGCGATTGCCTGGACGGCCAGTCCGGTAAGGGTGAAATGGTGCGGTAAGAGCGCACCGCTCCGGCGGTAACGCCGGGGGCAGGGTAAACCCCACACGGAGCAAGACCAAATAGGGAGGGAAGCGTTTGCATCGAGTCATGCAGCGCTGCGCATCGGCCCGATGCGCCCAGGCGGCTCGTGGAAATTGCCGAAACCTCCGGGTAGGTCGCTGATGAGTGTCCGCGGCAACGCGGCGCCTAGAGGAATGACCGCACACGACAGAATTCGGCTTACAGGTCCTCGTGCCGAATGCTTTAAAGCACCAAACGACAGCCCCGGCCGGGAAGGTTTTCCTGCCGGGGCTGGCCATTTTTGCAGGGCATTTCACGCTACGGAAAACTCCTTCATAGCCGCAATAAGTGTCAGGGCGCGACTTCAGTCGTGCCGTAAATAACCGCAAAAAGAACGGGGCTTCAGCCCCGGAGGGACGCTTTCCGCTAATTCAATCCCAAATCCAGAACCTTTTCACAGTCCCGCCAACTTGGCCAACAACGCTCATCCTTTACCATCAATCCATGCTGCGAGTGAAATTATTGGAACCCGGTGCCCGCGCGCCGATAGTCGCCCATCCCGGCGAAGATCTCGGCTATGACCTGTTCGCGCTGGAAGGCGTCGCGCTCGCCCCACGCGCGACCGTCAAGGTGCGCACAGGCATTGCCGTCGAAGCGCGTCACCCTCACACCGGCGCGCCGCTGGGTCTGCTGGTGCGTGACCGCTCGTCCATGGCAGCGCGAGGAATCGCCACCACCGCCGGGGTCATCGACTCCGGCTACCGTGGCGAAATCCTGGTGCTGATGACCAACCTCGGCGACACTCCCGTCGAGCTGAAGGCCGGCGAAAAGATTGCCCAGATGATTCCCGTGCCCATTCTCACGGGTCCCGTCTACGAAGTTGAGACCCTTGAAGACTCGGCCCGCGCCGAAAAGGGCTTTGGCAGCTCGGGGCGCTAGAAGTTTGAGTGTTCCCAGGTCTCAAGAGCAAGACCTGGGCACCCAATCGAAGATGGAACTCTCGGCTGACTCGCCGACCTGCTGACTCGCTGACTTGCTTGCCCGCTACTGATTCCCCAACGCATCGTTCTTGTGGTAATTCGGGTAAGGCGGAATCGGAATCTCCGGCACGGGATGCGCCTTGAGCTCATCCAGCACCATCTGCACGCCGGTTTCGAGCTGGCGATCATGCCCGGCAGCCACATCCTTGGGAAGATCCTCGACGGCCACATCAGGCGCGATGCCGTGATTTTCCACCTCCCAGTCGCCATTGAGGCCGTAAATCGCGTACCGTGGCGCCATCACATGTCCGCCGTCGAGCAGAACCGGAAAACCGCCGATGCCCACCAGTCCACCCCACGTCCGTGTGCCCACCAGCTTCCCTATGCCAGCCTTCCTGAAGTACCAGGGCATTGCATCGCCGCCGGAACCGGAGTTCTGGTTGATGAGCATCACCTTGGGTCCGAAGATCGCGCCCACCGGGTCGTGAATCGGCTTGCCGTCGCGCTCGATTGCGCCGCTGAGCGGGAAGCGCTTCAGCACATCGATTACATAGTCGGCAATGAAGCCGCCCTCGTTGTAGCGTTCATCCAGCACCAGAGCCTGTTTGTCGAGCTGGGAGTAGATGTATGGTCCGCCGCCATTCCGCAAGCGAAAAATGCAGGTGGCAGGTTGGTCTGCGCAAATGTATACGGCCTTTGTTGGAGAGTTTTCTCCGGGCCATGATGGAATGCGCTGCGCCCTGTTCCTCA
>Ga0224555_1003057_pt1 | contig 18099 bp, 16 predicted proteins | sample 714S23034metaG_FD_180687 | JGI IMG/M metagenome (GOLD analysis project Ga0224555, IMG submission 180687) | Peat soil microbial communities from Stordalen Mire, Sweden - 717 S2 30-34 | ecosystem: Environmental > Terrestrial > Soil > Wetlands > Peat | place: Sweden: Norrbotten County, Stordalen...
GATCGCAGCTTCCGGCATGGGAGACAGGATTCATTTCAGCAGAAAGATGTTTCGCGTGGAATCCATCGCGGAGATGATTCAGGGCGCGTCGGTGGGGCTTATTCCGAATCGGCGCGACGTTGCCACCGACTACATGCTTCCGGTGAAACTGCTTGAATATGTCCACCTTGGGATTCCGGTCATTGCGCCGCGGTTGCTGGCCATCCAATATTACTTCAGCGAGGACCAGGTGGCGTATTACGAGCCGGGGGATGTGGAGGAATTGGCCGAGTGCATACGGCGCCTGTATGCGAACCCCGGGGAGCGCACGGAACTTGTCCGGAAGAGCGCCGAGTTCGCAAAGAAATTTCACTGGGACGGGCTCAAAGAGGAGTTGTACAAGGTGATTGACGAATGGCCCGCGCAAAAGAACGAGGCCGCCTAGGATGCGGAACAATGTGTTTCACCTGTGGTGATCTGAGAGCCTGCCCAGAAACTCTGAAAAGGCGTCGGGGATGGGATAACATAGCATCCCTCGGGGGCTAAAGCCCGACTCATTTTTTACGAGGTTTATGTACGGGCTGAAGCCCGTACCCCTTTCGCCAAAATTCGAGTTTTTGGACAGATTCTGAGACAGGAGAGGACTGGACGATGGCGCTGATTGTTCGAATTGACGTGGATCGCCCTTACGGAAAGCAAGGGGTGGTGCGCCACATTGCCAGCCGCATCAGTTCCGATTACTATTTGCCGCGTATCGAAGGGCTTCGTTATCTCGACGAGTTGAAGACGATCCTGCGCCTTCTTAACGCCAATGGCAAATCCGCACATGTGTTCTTTCGCAAATGTACTTACCCGACTCCGGTAGTGTGCGAACTGATGGAGGCAGGAGGACATCGGTTTGGGCTTCACCTGGAAAACTCACAGACTGCGGAGACGTTTCGCGAGGAACTCGGCTCGCTTGAGGGCGCACTGGGACGGCGGGTGGTCGAGTTCTCAAAGCACGGATCGGGACGGCTGCATCTGGGCCGGCATCACTATGCTCCCTATGAGCCGGAAAGGTATATTCCCTGGGCTGCGCAGGCCGGGATGAGGGTCTTCTTTGGCAATCTTGAGAACCCGGAGCTGAGGCCGGTGAAGGAAGGCGAGCTTCTGTTCTATCCTTCGGCATTCTGGCTGGAGCCGTTTTGGCGGGACACAAAGAGATTTCCGATTGAATGGCTACTGCGCCAGGCCGCCGAGAGGGACGTTGTGATGCTGCTGCACCCCGACAACGTTACCTCGAGCGCGGAGATCATGCGCGAGTTTCTGATGACAATCGAGAGGCTGGAAACGGCCGATTTGCCGGTGTTGCCGTCTGCCAGTCGATAGCGGGGGGCTGTTCCCAAGTCTACGCGATGCTGTCTTTTGGGCGATGGCAGCGAGTCTGGTAACTCCAATTGTGGGCGATTGGTACGACGGGCGGTTACCGAGGAGGGACAGTCTTTCCCCCCCTGTTTGTGGGATTCAGTCTTGCCACAAACATGCATATCCTGACACCAACAGGGACTTCGACCTGGAGGGGCGTGGGCCGGCTCACCCGCTCAGTGCCGGAGCTGCTGACGCGGGCGGCCGCAGTCTCAACCGCCGACTAGCCATGAGCAGTGGGGAGCAGGGTGAATTCTCAACTCGATATACTGGTTTTGTGCTGCTTGCGGATGGCAGAGGCGCGCAGAAACGGACGCCGAAAAGCGAAGGGAACGCGGGATGATCCTTCTGAGTGTCGGGATTTACCGCAACGGAGAGGCATGGGCATGAAGCGCCTGATCGGTCTCGTGTGCGTGCTTGTTAGTGTGTCTGTGGCCGGGAGGCTGGCGGCGCAGGATGCTGCACCGGTTCAAACGGACGACAAGGCCCAGATTGAAGCGCAGATACGTGCTCAGGAAAGCGGGCAAGCGCCATCCCAGGCAGCGCCCTTGGCAATTCCCCAGGCTGCGCCCGAACCGACATTGAAGCAGAATCCGCTGGAAACCTTGCGGAAGTTCGAGCCGGGACCGGATGAAGAGTACCAACTGGGCAAGGGCGACGAGATAACCGTGAATTTTGTAGGGCGGCCGGAGATGCAGGCGAAGCTGGTCGTGGGACCGGACGGGCGCGTCACTCTGCCGCTGGCTGGAGACATCATGGTGGCCGATCTTACGCGGCCCGAGGCGGCCAAGGCCATTGAATCCGCGCTGACGAATTACTATACAAACCTTTCGGTGCAGGTTACGGTCACCAAGTACACGGCCAACCGTATCGTGCTTTTGGGAGCGGTGGATCATCCGGGAATGTTCACGTTCGACGGCACGCCAACCTTGCTGGAAGTGCTGGCGCGGGGCGGAGTAGAGGCCGGGCCGAACAAGTCCGGCACGACACCGGAGGTGAATCAGATTCCCGAGCGTTGCGCCATCTATCGAGGCAGCGACCAGGTGGTGTGGGTGGAACTGAGGCAGATGATGGAGTCCGGCAACGCAACGGCAGACCTGCGGTTGCGCCGGGACGACGTTGTCTATGTACCGAGCAGTTCCGAGCGGTTTGTTTCTGTTTTGGGCGAGGTACAGCATCCAGGCGCCATTCCCCTGGCCTACAATTCGACGCCGGCCAGTGTTCTGGCGCAGGCCGGCGGCGTGACCGATCATGCGGGCAACAATCCGCACATCCAGATTGTGGATCCGTCGACGGGCAGTTCGCACTTGATTTTGCTGAAGGACCTGCTGGACCCGGTGAAATCAAGGGAAGTGGTGCTGAAGCCGGGAGAGATTATTTTTGTACCCAAGAGCGGGTTCTATCGCGCCACCTATGTTCTGGAGCGGCTGAGTCCGCTGGTTACGTTGGCTACGATGGCTTTTTATGCGGGGGCGCTATGAATCTGCAGCGGATTCAGTCTGTTCCTTCGCAGCAATTTCGCTCTGTAGACGGCGGTCCTGTCGTGCCGCCCCCTTCGAGCGGCCCTGTCGGGCCCGGCAGCCAGGACCAACCGCTGTTTCGTCTGAACCTGTTGCGCGCTTTGCAACTGCATCGCCGGCTGGCGCTTGGAATTGCTCTGGGATGTCTGCTTCTGGCCGTCGCCTATGTCGTGAAGGCGTGGCCTGTGTATTTGGCGCAGAGCCAGATCTATGTTCAGCCCGTGCAGACCAAGGTAATGGCGTCGGGGCCCGACTCGAGCTTTGCCAACAACTCCGCAGCTTACGATTCGTTCGTCCAGCAACAAGTGGAAAGCGCGGCCAATCCCGATGTGCTGATCAATGCGCTGCACAAGCTGAAGCCGGGCACCTGGCAGCGGAGCGGCGAGAGCGAACAAGCGGCAGCGGCGCGGCTTGGTGGAGCGATCGAAGTTGCCCGCGTAGGGACGAGCTATGAGGTAGCGATTACTGCGAAGGCCAAGAATGCGGAGTTGGCCGCGCAGATGTCCAACGCCGTTGCCACCAGCATTGTGGAGAGGGCGTCGGGCGAGGGAAACGCGGGAAATGTGCAGCGCATCGCCGTGCTGCGTGAGGAGAGAGATCGAATTCAAAACGAACTCACCTCCGACTACTCCGAACAGAGCGCGCTGAACAAGCAACTGGGCATGGCCGCGGTGGGAACCGAGGCACCGGACCTGATCGACAGCGATATCGGCAAGACGCGTGAAGAACTCATCAAGGCCCAGACCGATCACGACGAGGCCGCGGCGCGGTTCAGCGCCATGGGGGCGGGCAAGGGAGAATCCTCGGCGGCGATCGACGCCGAAGCGGACGATATGGTTGCCGCCGATGCCGGCCTGACGAGCATGAAGACATCGCTCAATTCACGCCGGGCCACGCTGATTACACAGATGTCGAACCTGACGCCCAACAATCCCGAGTACAAACAGGATGCGGCGGAACTGGCCAAGATAAACGGCAACCTCGATTCGATGATGAAGGACCTGCGCGGCAAGGCAGCCGCGCGCATCCAGGAGAAGCTGCGCACGGATTTGGAACGGACAGCCGGGGTTGAATCGAGACTGAATGGGCAACTGCGTCAGCTTGCGAGTACTGCCGCGAGCGCCACGCCCAAACTGCAACGCGCCAGCGACCTGGCGACGGATATTGCAAGGCTGCGGGCGCGTTTCACAACCGTGGATGAACAGTTGCACAACCTGATGCTGGAGGATAGCGCTCCTGGCGCAGTGCATTTGTCGGTGACCGCAGTGCCTCCGCTGCGCCCGGCTGTCGCGGGGATCCTGAAAAAAGCATTGCCGTTGGCGCTGGGTGGGTTGTTGCTTGGACTGCTGGCGGCTTCGATTGTGAATTATCTCGATCCCAGGGTGTATATCGGGGCGGATATCGAGCAGACGCTGGGCTTTGCCGCGATGGCTGTGGTGCCGGATTTCGATGAGGTTTCGGAGGAAGTTTCGGCGGAGCACTTGCTGCGGCTTGCGTCGGCGATCGAGCACGCGCGCAAACAGGGCAACCTGACTAGCTGCATCTTTACCGGGACGGCCGCTGGAGTGGGCGTAACTACGCTGGCGACGCGGGTTCGGGATGTTCTGGAGGCCATGGGCAGGCCGACGGTGCTGCTTGATTCTTCGGGGACTCCTCCTCCGCCTTCTCGCGCCAGTAGTCAGAACGGAGCATCGGGCGCGGCCGCGTCACAGCGCGGCAGCCGGTCAACCGCTCTCTTGCGCAAGGTGACAGCGGAGACCGAGACGCGGCAGGAGAGTCTGGTACTTACGGATACCGCACCGTTGCCGATCTCAGCGGAAACCGAGTACCTGGCGCGCTTTGTGGATTGCGCCATCGTGGTTGTCGAGTCGGGCACCACCACTCGCGCGCAACTGCTGGCCGCGCTGAATACCTTGCAGCGTCTCGACGTGGCGGCGGTGGGGTTTGTGTTGAATCGCGTTAAACTGGCTCAGGCGGACCCGGCCTTTCGCCGTTCGGTGCAAGATATCGACGAGCACCATCGCACCCTGAGCATGTCCACTGTAAGACGGACGGAAAGGACCAGCCAAGTGGCAGAAGAGCTTTTGCCGGACCCCAAGGAACTTCCCCGCCAGTCTTCCGTCAGCGAGAATTCAACGCTGAAGGCTTCGGAGCCTGAGACTTCTGGACTGGCTGCGCGCCGGTCGACGTTGGCCGAAGCCAAGCAGGCGGCTCCCAAATGGAGCACGGCCGCGCCGGTCAAGCCCTGGCTGCCTCAGCCTGCGACGCCTGTAGATGTGGACTCCCCGTGGTGGCTGTCGGATGCACATTCGAGTGCTGCTGCTGCGCCGTCGAGGGCCGAAAAGCCGAGCGAACCTGCACCGCCTGCACAGCCCAAGCCCGAGTTGCACAGCCGTGCAAAATCGCTGCAGACCTGGGAAGATGCTTCTTCCTGGTCGGACGACTTTACTCGTTTGAGAATTGGGGATGCCGCGCCTGTCGCCGCCGCAGAGGCTGCGACTATATTTACTCAGGAAGCGGCTTCGATCGCGGCTGCACGAGTTGTTCCGATGCCGATTGCGGAGACGGCTCCGATGGTTATGGAGAGAGCGGCTCCGGTTGCGGCTTCAAGAGTCGATTCAATGCCGGTTGCGCAGGCCGCGCCTATCTTTACCGAGGAGGCCGCTGCGGTTGCGGCTGCGGAATCTGTTCAGGATGCGGCGTTGCAACGTGAAGAGGAAAAGATTCCGTTTGAACATCCGTCGCGACTGAATCCTCTGCGCGGGCTGCTGTTCTCGCTGGGATTGAAGAATCTTGGCAAGACGAGAAACGCGGCGCAGCTGGAAGAGAAATCTGCTTTGCCCGCGGAGAACGAGCCAGAACGTACGGTCATTGCGCGCGGCTTTACGCCGTTTGCTGAACCGGTTCCGGTTGTGGCGACTGCGCTGGTTCCGATTGTGGTGGCTGAGCCAGTTTCTATTGCGGTTGAGGTTGAGGCGGTTCCGGTTGTGGTTGCTGAACAAGTTTCTGTTGTGGCGGCTGAGGCGGTTCCGGTTGCTGCGCCAGCGGTGGAAACGAAGGTTGCCAGTGAACCGCAAAGAGAAGTGACGACGCTGCCTGAGTTCCTTCCTCCGCGGGAGTTCGTTCCGATGCGAGAGACGGCGGCTGACTATGACGAGTTGCAGACCCTTCCGTCGAGGCGCGGTCAATATAAGCGGCGAGGCTGAAGGGGCCGGTTCACGGTTTCACAGTTTCACTGGCGGAATTCAAGAACGTTCAATAAACATCCTACAAAATGCGGGTTTCTGGGCGGAGCTTTGGGCCGGGAATGGCGGCTTTTGAGCAGAGCTTGCGACGGAAGAAGTTGCTTCTGACGTATTTGCACCGGCATCGGGCTGCGGGAACTCGAGCGTGGCACACAGGAGACCGGGCAGAGTGGAGATGCGGTCCTGGACGACGCGGGAGTGGAATGCTTGCCGGCCGGCTGCACAGATCCGCGCCTGACGATAGGCCTTGTTGCCGGCACATGCGGTGATGCTCTTCATGATTTGCTCTCCGAAAGGGCAAGTTGACTGATTGAAGGTTGTCCCTATTCCAATTGTGCGCATGAGCGGGGTAATTTTCTGCAAAGCGATCCAGGGCGAGGGATCAAAGGGTGGGCCACCCGCAAACGGGGAAGAGAAAATCCCGCCAGGAAATTGCGGATGACGTCGAGTCGCTTCTGTAGATGAGAATAGGAAAGGGCGCCGTTACTTAACGGCGCCCTTGGTGTTCCGATTGGTCTTGTTTAGTGCGTAGGAGAAACTTTTGGTGCAGGCGCGGCTGCAGAGACGGGTTTGTGCGCAGGCTTTGTGGCCGGCTCGCTCCCCCAGTATTTGGGATCGGCGTCGACCCAGGATTTGTCAACGAAGCTCCATTCCGGATTGACCATGAAGAGGTTGTCCTCGACGCTGGCTACGTTCTCCTCGGAAAGCTTGCTCATCCTGTTCTTGCCTTCGTCCGCCAGGGCCGCGTCGAAATCCTTCCGGTGGGCCAGGCCATTGTCCTCATCCTTGAGGGACGTCATCGGCACCAGGACGAGGTAGGAGTCTGTCACGCCCAACATGCCCTGGTAAGTGGACCAGGGGATGTTCTGGCCGCTCTTGAGGTAGGCGTCGCGGTAAAGCTTCGTCATTTCCCCGAAATGTTCGGCGTGACCGGGCCGCATATGGAAAACGATTACCTCCCAGTAATGGGAGTGCGGAATGTCGGCTCCGGCGACGTTGTTGCTGAGGTCGGGGCGGAAATGCCAGAGGGCGTGGCGAACTTCGGAAATATATTCGGCCTGGCGCGCATCCAGCGCATCGATCTTAGTGTCGGCCGCTGCGTCGCCGGGGACCCACTCCTCGTTCTTTTGGAGCGCCTCGAAAGAGTCGAAGCCGGAAAGGAAAATCGCTCGAGGCGCGCCCGTCAGGGCCTCCATCGCCACGAAGTGCATGGGGTCCTTGAGTTGCTGCGACAAGGCGGGGTATTCAGAAGCAACCTTGTCGTAGGGGCCATCCGCGTAGGGTTTTATGTTGATGGTTTCGATGTTGAGGATGTTAGGCAGCGGTACTGCCGCAGTTTGCGCGAAAACGGCTGGGCAGCCGGCCAGTGCAAAGGACAATCCGGCGACGGAACAAAACCATTTCTTCATGTCTGCCCACCTCCCGGGGGCCATAAGATGAATTTTGGAAGAGGAAAGAATCGAAACCCACGGATACCGCAGTCACCCAGGGTTCACCCAGGTCCGAGGGCGTTTCCATGGTGAAAGCCTGCTCCACGTGCCGACATTCGGCGCTGGACACGCCTGTGTCTCCTGCCGAAGAGTCAACCCGCGCAGGAATCACCGTATCGCTAAAGCGGCACTACGATGACCGGGTGGCCTCCGTGGTACCTGTGGTGTCTCCGGTGGTGGTAGGCGTAGGCAGGCGTGACCGCGGATATTGCGAACAGAGCGGCCAACATCAGAACCACGATCTTTTTCATTTCTGCTCCTGTGAATTCTCGCTGAAGGACTAAAGCTGGGATTTCAATTTTGAATTTCCCACGCAACGATTTAAGGCATTGCCGGGGGCGTGAGTCTGTTCACAATTGATCAGTAGGGCAGGGGGGTGAAACCCGCGGTTCCCTGCGGGTTGAGGCTTCCCGCAGGGGCTATTGAAATCTGCGTAAGGAATGTCCTGCAGCAAAGCATCGATGCAGAGAACCGTGTGCGGGTCTGGAGACCCGCACGACAGCCGGTCTGGAGACCGGCGCTACCCGATGCTTGCGATGGCCGGTCCAGAGCCGGAAACAACCGTGCCGCGTTGTGGGAATTTGAGGTGCGGATTGGGCAGGGGTGTGACTCGTGTCACGAATTTGGGTTGGACTTCGAGGCTAAGATTTAAGCCCGTAAGGCCCCTGAACTTGCGAGACCGGGTGTAGCGATCGGGAGCGCGGACAAGGGGGCCGAGAAGGCTCAAAAGAGGTGGAGAGAATGACGGGTTTTGTTCCGGTAATGTGGTCCGTTTGGGGAGTATTGGTTATCTTGCTGATCGTGGTCAACCTTTATCAATCAAGACTGGCTCGCGACGAAGAGGACCAGATTTTCCTGGGCGAAGGGTTCACAGAGGAAAGATCGGCGCAGGCAGCGATTGCGGCCAAGGTGGCCAAGGTTCAGCCGTTCAAGCGGATCGCGCTTGGTCTGTTGGGCGCGATGACCCTGTTTGTGGTGGGCTATTACTTATTCGATATTTTCAGGCAGTTCAAATAGGCAGACGTCTTGAAAGGCGGCGATCCCGGCGGTTCCGGCGGCATGCGATTGCCGCCGGGGCGGGGACAAGCGGATGGCTGAGCATCGCGCACAACTCTAGTGGATGACGTTGAGCTGCAAGAGAATGTCGCGGATGTAATAGACGATGATGAAAATGGTCATGGCCAAGGCGAGCCACTTGGCCACACGCAGGGCCGGCTCGATTTTCTGGACTTTGGCGACGATGGCCATCTGGGCAACTTTCTCGTGCTCGAAGGAATCGTCCAGAAAGATCTGGTCGTCTTCATTCTTTTCGAGGCTGCCGCGATAGATATGCAGTGAGAACAATAGGGCGACAACAACGCCCCAGACCGACCAAAGAATCGGAACAAAGGTCATACTCCACCTCCCAGCGGCTGACTGGTCCCAGATACCGGCGAGTCCGAAGCAGGAATCGCGGCCTCGTGAGTAGAGGGGCCTTACGGTTGACTATCATAGCCCGGAATGGGTGTGGATGTATTCAATAATTTTCGATGAAGGCGGTTTTCAGGGGGAGCGGAGTTTGAGGGCGTGGGAATGGACATTGATTTGATTGTGTTTGCGGGGCGATCAGGCAGCTTGCCAAAAGCGTACCTCAGGGGCTAAAGCCCACGCATTTATTGGAGAGGTTATGTACGGGCTGAAGCCCGTACCCTTCACTGAAGCCCGTACCCTTCACTGAAGCCCGTACCCTTCACTGAAGCCCGTACCCTTCACTGAAGCCCGTACCCTTCACTGGCGGAAGTTTCTTCGCGGTGTTTGGAAGTGTTTGGAGGCTATGGAAATCTGCGACTTAGGGTACGAAGGTTGCATCCAATGAAACGGATGGAGCAAATGGGGCTTGTGCCGGCGCTTGCTGGACGGTAGAGTTATAGAGAAGAGCAAGCAGACCACCATCCCCTGGAGAGACTATGGCGACAGCGACAGCAGCACCAGTACAGGAAACCGAAAAGAAAGCTCCACTCAACCTGACCGCGCAGGCTATTGCCAAGGTGCGGGAGATTATGGCTACGCAGGATCCGATACCCGCCGGGCTGCGGATTGGCGTGATGGGCGGCGGGTGCTCGGGGTTCCAGTACTCGATGGCCTTCGAGAACCAGAGCGGGATGATGGATAAGGTGTTCAGCTTTGACGACCTGAAGGTATTTGTGGATGCAACTTCGCTGATGTACCTGAATGGCTGTACGGTGGACTACGTCGAGACGCTGGAAGCGGCAGGGTTCAAGTTCGATAATCCGCAGGTGAAGTCGACCTGCGGGTGCGGCTCCTCCTTTAGCGTTTAACGACTGGGTTCCGGATTGGTTCTCACGCACAAAAGGCCCGTCCCCTGAAGGGGACGGGCCTTTTGTTGTGTGGGGTGGACGGCATGCGATCCCACTCATCGCGGTGAAGCTGCGATGAATGGGGCACCAAGTTATTGCCCAGTTATTGCTGGGGTGAGGTGGGTGCGGTTGGCGTGGGAGTAGGGCTGATGCTGTTGGGGGAGCTGAAGCTTGGGCCGCCGATGGGGCTGGTGGTGGTGCTGGCGGGTTGGCCGATGTTTCCGGTGTTGCCAGAGATCGTCTTCATTTCGGAGAGCGGGTCGTAGACGAACTCCCACTCGTTGTAGTGGGTTTTCTTTTTGTAGATGAGGATGGAGGATTTGGAGCTGGCGGGCTCGAAGCCGATGATGCCGGCGCCGCCGAAGGTTTGTCCGCTGAGACCGGTATCGGAGCTGGAAGTGCCGGTGGCGCCGGTTGTGCTCGCTGTGCCGGTGGCGCCGGTGGTGCCGGTGGAGCCGGAAGTGCTGGTGGCGCCGGGCGCTGCGGGAGTGGTTCCTGGATCGGGGGAAGCGAAGAGGGAACTGGCGCCCGAGGACGAGCCGGGACCGATGGAGGATGCGCCGTTAATTCCGTTTCCACCGCTGGGGCCGGTGCCGGCTATGGTGGAGGCGGAGCCGGCGAGGGGCTGGCCGAAAAAGCCCATCGCGGTGGGGGCTTTGTTCTGGCCAAAATGGATGGGCTTCCAGTCGTCCTTGCCGGTGATGGGGTCGACGTATTTCTTGCGCAGGAAGCGGATTTCGTTGGTCTTCACGAGGGCGTCGAGGCTGGGCGGGTAGGCGTGGAATTTCCGGTAGTAGAGCTGGATGGCGCGGGCGTATTGCTTGCCGCGCTGCATGGTTTCGTGCTCGCGGTCGAGCTGGATTTCCTTGGCTATTCTGGGCACGGCAACGGACAGGGCTAGGGTGAATGCGGCGATCAGGAAGATGACCCAGATGAGGATGTAGCCCTCTTCAGTGGGTTTGGGGCGGCGGGTTGGGGTGGGTCTAGTCATCGGTTTGAATTTGCGTTCTGGCTGCAGCGGGGCGTTCCCTCGGGGGCTAAAGCCCACGCTCGTTATTGGTGGATTGAATGTACGGGCTAAAGCCCGTACCCTTCATCTAAAGCCCGTACCCTTCATCTAAAGCCCGTACCCTTCATCTAAAGCCCGTACCCTTCATCTAAAGCCCGTACCCTTCATCTAAAGCCCGTACCCTTCATCTAAAGCCCGTACCGAATTATGCCGCAGCCTGTTTAGAAGGCGGACAGGCCGAGGGTTTGAGTGTGGTTGTAGGCCATGTCGGTGATTTGAACGCTGAGGGGCTTGATGAGGCCTACTTTGTAACGATGATCGACAATTTCGCCGGTGCGGGCCATGAATATGTCGTCTCCATGGGTGAAGAAAGCCTGGAGGGATTTGTCCGGGGCCTCGGTGTAGCCGAAGTACTTGAGGTCGATGGCGGGCGGGGTGGGGATCGCGGGCGCCGCGGACACGGTGACAGCGGGCGCGCCGGCGCGGGCGCTTTTGATTGGTGTTTCAATCGCTACGGGGGCGGACTGGGCGGAGAAGATGTTTCGGCCGGTTCCGGCGTAGTGGATGTCTTCGCTCTGGGCGAGCTTTTCGAAATGGAGAGTGGGATCGATGCCGGCGTTGGTGAGCTTTTGCGCGTCGGGACCGGCGAGCGTGGAGGGAACTGCCGCGGCGGTACGGCTGGCGGCGGCAGTTTGAATGGGACGCGGCGGCGTGGAGGGTCCGGCAAGCATTTTATAGACTTGCCTGCCGCCGAGGATGAGGATTACGGCGAACAGGGCAATGACGATGTAAACCTGGCGCTTGTTTTCGGTACCGAGCTGAAGGGGCATGGCTACTGCTCCTCTCTTGGGGCTGCGCCGGGCCTTGGGGCTGAGGCGGGCGTTGCGGCTGAGGAAGGCTCGGGGGCAGTTTCGCCGGGTTGCGGAGTGGAGGGCAGGCCGCTGGCGTCGGCGTCGGCGCGGCGAAGCCAGGTGGAGACGCGCAGGCGGAGATTGACCTGGCCGCCTTGCTGGCCGGTAAGGGCCATGGCGCGGATGACGAAGAAGGTCCGATCGCTCTCGAGACTGTTGACGAAACGCATGATTTGCGGGTATTCGCCGCTGATGCCGGCTTCCATGGTGATCTCGGTGAGGTCGGGGCCGGGCGGCCCTTGCGTGTATTGGACGCGGGTGAGGCGGACACCTGAGGCGATCTCGAGATCGGCGACGCGCGAGGAGATGGAGGAATAATTGGCGGGGATGCGCTGGTCAAAGAAGGCGCGCATGCGGGCGCGGGATTCTTCGACGCGCTTGTCGAGGCCGCGCAGAGGGGCGGTTTGGAGATCGAGGGCCTTGAGCTCGACCTGCTTGCCGGCGAGGGCATCGGTGGAGCGGGTGTTGGTGGCAGCCCAGTCGAGGCCGAGGCGGATGGATAAGCCGATGACCAGCACGAGCAGGAGCGCAAACCCGGCGTAGTGCCAGGTGAGGGGCGACCGGAGGCTTTCGGCCCAAATAGGGGCCGGCTTGGAAGAAGCCGGTTGGGAAGAGGCCGGTTGCGAAGAGGCAGGCAGGCTGTTGCTCATTGCGGGCCTCCTTCTGTGGAGTTGGGTGTGGAGTTGCGCGTGGGGTTCGGTTTTGGCACAGGGCCGGTGTAGGGGGAACGGACGCGGCGTTCCGTGAACCCGGGAGCGCTGCCGGAGTTTGCTGAGCCGTCGTCGGAGTTAGTGCCGGCGAGCGGTTTTTTCAGGTTTCCAGTGGGTTGGGTTTCGCCGGGCAAGGGGGGATTGTACTCGGCGAGCAGATCGAAGTTGAAGCGGTTGGAGGCGCTGACGGGCTCCAGGGGCTGGTTGGGGCCGGTACCGGTTTCGGCGGAGCTTTCGCCAACGATGCGGGGCTCGAGGAAGCGGCGGGAGTGCTCGAGATTGCGCACCAGATCGACGGAACGGTCGTGAGGGCCGTCGACGCGCAGATGGAGGGTGATGTGGCCGTCCTTGGCGCGGACGGGCTCGAGGGTAACCACCTGGACGCCGCCGGGCAGAACGGTTTCAAGGTTCTCCATGGCCAGGGTCCAGGAGAAGGCTTTCTCGTCGAAGAGCTTGTTGAGAGCGTCGGCCTGGGTGAGCAACTGGGCGTTGTCGGGGCGCTGCATGAGGGCTTCGTAATCCTGGCGCTCGCGGGTGATGCGGGCGATTTCGCCATCGAGGGAGTGATCGCGGGCGCGGGCCTGCTCGGCCTTCTGGTGGAGGGCGTGGAGGCCGATGCCGAGGACGATGGCCAAAAGGGCCAGAATGCCCGAGCCGATGCGGAGGCGCTTGAGGGCCGGTCCAAGATCGGCGAAGGGGCGGGTGGCGAGATTGAGCGTGACGCGCATGGTTTAACTTGCCCCCACGAGAGCGCCAGTTGCGGCGGCGATGTTTGCATGACCCAGTGAAGTCATGGCTCCAGTTTCAGGCCGGGGCGCGAGATCGACGACGGTGAGGTCCGGGTTGTCGATCCAACGGACGAACTCGGCGGTTTCATAGTTGCCGGCGTAATGGAGGGTGCGGGCGGGGGCCTGGAGCTTGTCTTCAAAGTAGGCAGCGGCGACGGCGATGCCGCGCTGAATTTCGGCGAGGCGGAGGGCTGGATTTTCGGGCAGGTCGAGGGTGCGATGGAGCAACAGGTCGTTGCCGGTGGCGATGGAGGTGGTGAGCGCGAGCGGGCTGAGGTTCGCGGCCAGCACGGCTTCAAGGGAGTCGATGGCTTCAAGCGCGGCGAGGCTGGAGGGAAGAACCGCGCCGGGCTCGTATCCGGCAGAGCGGACGGCGGCTTCGTATTCGGCGAGGATGAGCCCGGGGAGAACGGCGGTGAGGACTTTCCACTCGTTCTTGGCCTGGGAGAGCACCTGGTAGCTGACGCCGGCATGCTCGACGTCGAAGGGGACCATTTTGCGGAGGCGGAAACGCAGGATGGGGAGGGCTTCCGCGGCGCGGGCGGGCAGGGAATCGAAGTCGAGCATGAAGATGCGGACGACGGTGTCGGGCAGAATGAGGGAGACGGCGCGGGTGCGGGGCGAGACCTGGCTGAGCGCGGAGCGGATGGCGTCGGAGACAGCCTCGGCGGCGCGGATGTTGGGCTCGCCGATGCCGGGGATCAGGGCGCCGGGCGGGAGTGGAACGAAGGCGTAGACGGGTGCGGCGCCGGAGCCGGGGAGCGCTGCGGCGAGGACTCCTTCAGGGGAGAGCTCGACGGCGGCTGGGGGACGACCGGGGGGCTTGGCGGTGGAGATCGATTTGTTCAGGAAGGAATTCAAGTCGGTTCTCGGTGGACAGTGGACAGTGGACAGTGGTCAGTGGTCAGTGAACAGTGGTCAGTTTGGTGGTGCGTGAACGTTATGGTTGCGGTGAAGCAGTTTTCTTAATGCAGCTTCTAGCCTCTAGCTCCTAGCTTGTTGTGCGTGAATGTGATGGTTACGGTGAAGCTGCCTTCCCTCGGGGGCTAAAGCCCGGTTCAATTTTGTGCGCCATTAGTACGGGCTAAAGCCCGTACCCTTCATCCCAAAAATTAGCAACTGCGGCACGGCTGAAGCCGTGCCCTTTCAAAACAGTGCCGCAATTGGAGTTTCTCAGCATGATATGAAGCCGTGCCCTTTCAAAACAACCGCATCCATTCAAAACAATCGCGGGATTTCAAAAACAACTCGGTGAAACTGCAGGTTGGAGCTGAAAGCTAGAAGCTAGAGGCTAGAAGCTAGAAGCTAGAAGCTGCTCTACCTCGATGCCTCAATAAAGGTTACCTTGTTGATCTCCTTCAATGTGGTCAGGCCGCGGCGGACGCGCTCGAGAGCGGACTCGCGGAGGAAACTCATGCCTTCTTTTTGGGCTAGCTTGCGGACTTCGGAGGTGGGCTTTTTCTCGAGAATCAGCTCACGAATGGGGTCGGTGAGATCGAGCAGTTCGTGAATGGCGGTGCGGCCGCGGTAGCCGGTGCCTCCGCACTCCATGCAGCCTGCGCCTTCGCGGAAATCGAAGCCTTGCCACTCGGATGGGTCGAGGCCGCTCGAGCGCAGAGAAGCGTCGTCGTAATGGACGGTGTGCGCGCAGTACTCGCAGACGGTGCGGACGAGGCGCTGGGCGAGGATGCAGTTGAGCGCGGAGACGAAGTTGTAGGCTTCGACGCCCATGTTGATGAAGCGGCCCAGGACATCGACCACGTTGTTGGCGTGGACGGTGGTGAAAACGAGGTGGCCGGTGAGGGCGGAGTTGATGGCGATTTGCGCGGTCTCGTTGTCGCGGATTTCGCCGACGAGAATTTTATCGGGGTCGTGGCGCAGGATGGAACGCAAGCCGCGGGCGAAGGTGAGGCCTTTCTTCTCATTGACGGGAATCTGGGTGATGCCGCGAATCTGATACTCGACCGGGTCTTCGATGGTGATGATCTTGTCTTCGTCGCTTTTGATTTCGTTGAGGGCGGCGTAGAGGGTGGTGGTTTTTCCGGAGCCGGTGGGGCCGGTGACCAGGACCATGCCGTAGGGCTCGCGAATGTAGCGGCGGAAACGGCGGAGGTCTTCGTCGGCAAAGCCGACCACATCGAGCGTGAGGTTGCGGAACTTTTCGCTCATGGACTCTTTGTCGAGCACGCGGAGGACGGCGTTTTCACCATGAATGGTTGGCATGATGGAGACGCGGAAGTCGATGAGGCGGGACTTGTAGCGGACGCGGAAGCGGCCGTCCTGCGGGACACGGCGCTCGGCGATGTCAAGCTCGCTCATGATCTTGATGCGGGAGAGGATGGTGTTGTGATGCTCGCGGGCGATGGGCGCCATGGCCGCCTGCAGCACGCCGTCGATGCGGTACTTGACGACGACTGAATCGTCGTTGGTTTCGATGTGGATGTCGGAGGCGCGGCGCTCGAGCGCGGTGAAGATGGTGGTGTCAACGAGGCGAATGATGGGGCTGATGTCTTCTTCGCTGGTCAGCTTCTCGATGGAGATGTTCTCGTCCTGATTTTCGTCGCCGGTGAGCACGTCGAAGGTGAGGCCTTCACTGGCTTCGTCGAGCACGCGCTGCGACTGTTCGGTTTTTTTGAGCAGGTCGGTGATCTGGGAGAGAGTGGCGACGCGGGCCAGGATGCGGTGGCCGAGGAGGCCGGCGATTTCGTCGAGGACCATGAGGCGGGAGGGATCGCTGACGGCGATGACCAGCAGATCCTGCTGCTGCTCGATGGGGACGAAGTTGTAGCGGAACATGAGCTCGACGGGGACGGTGCGGAGAAGCTCGTGCTGGATTTTGAAGTTCTTTAGATCGACGAACTCGGCGTGATAGCGGCGCGCCAGGGCTTCGGCCTCGCTTCGTTCGTCGACGCTGGTGGGCACCGGAAGTATAAGTACGCTTGGATCGGCCATAGCGGTTTGCCCCTATCCCCCGCTGGCCTGGCCCAGGGAAAAGATGGGCAGGTAGAGCGAGATGAGAATGAAGACAACGACCACGCCCATGACGATCAGGATGGCCGGTTCGATGAGGGCGAGGGCCGCGGCGAGCGCGGTCGAGACGTCCTCTTCGAAGAATTCGGCGACGGAGTTGAGCATTTGCGGGAGCGCGCCGGTTTGCTCGCCGACGGTGATCATCTCCGAGGCGAGGTCGGGGAAGACGCCGGTTCGCTCCAGCGATTCGGCCAGGCTTTTACCTTCGCGTACGGTACCGATGGAGGAGTAGACGGCTTTGGAGACGCGGCGGGAGGAGATGGCGCGGGCGGCTGTTTCCAGCGACGGCACGAGGGGCAGGCCGCCGGTGAGCAGCGTGGAAAGCGTGCGTGAGAAGAGGGCGACCTGATACTTGAGCCAGATTTTGCCGAAGACGGGCAGGCCGACGCGGAAGCCATCGACGAAGTCGCGGCCGCGCTCGGTGATGGAGAAGCGATAGACGGCGGCGGCGATGGCAACGGCGATGAGAAGAAGCCAGAGGAAGTTGTGATGCAGCCACTTGCCGAAGCTGAGCAGGCCGAGGGTCATGGCCGGGAGCTTGGAGCCCATCTGGTCATAGAGCACGGCGAACTGCGGCACGACGACGGCGAGAAGGAAGATCATGAGGCCGATGACGAGGGTCATGAGCAGGGCCGGATAGATGAGCGAGGTGGTCAGCTTTTTGCGGAAGGTGAGGGAAATCTTTTGGAAGTTGACGTAGCGTTCGAGGACTTCCTGGAGGTTGCCGGAGCGCTCGCCGGCCAGCAGGGTGGTGGTGTACATGATGGGAAAACCGCTTTGCGCCTCGAAGGCGGCGGAGAGGGATTCGCCGGTTTTGACGCGGTTGCAGACGTCGTCTAATTGGGCGGCGAACTGGGCGTTTTTCTGGATTTTGCCCAGCATTTGAAGGGACCCCAGGATGGGCAGGCCGGCGCGGATCAGGGTGAGAAATTGCTGGTTGAAGATAAGGAAGGGCTCGAGCTTGACCTTGCGCTTGGCGAGGCCGGCAAAGCCTGCTTTGGCGCGGACAGAGAAGACGTGGTAGCCGGCATGGATGAAGCGGAGGCGCAGTTCTTCAGCGGTGGACGCGGTCTGCACCTGCTCCTGCACCCGCCCACGCTCATCGGCCAACTTGATGACGAACTCTGCCATTGGTTTGCTTGCCAGACCGGATCGGCCGGCCTTTCCTGGGAGATTTTCTCAGAATTCAGGGTACCAGCTTTTGGTTGCTGCTCTCGTAAAGGATAGACGCGGTTGGGGGTGGGGGCGCTCGGGGGTTGACGCGGATTGCCTGACATTTGGCGGCGCTCTGACGCGGGCACGCGACGGCTTTCAGCGGTTGAAAGAGGTAAATGCCGGCCGGATTAGCGAACGGTTTCGCAAGGCGTTCCCGAATCTGAACCTGATTGACGATCAAGGGACGACGGCCCGGGCCTAAAGGCCGCGCTATTTTGCCCTCTATCAGGAGGTTGAAACCCGCTGCTCCCTCCGTTTTGAGTTTTTCCGCAGCCTGTAAAGGCCGCCATGATTTGATTGTGTTTGCGGCACGATTGATAATGAGCCGGTTTCGGGAATTCGGACAGCGGGATGAGTGGAAGGATTGTTCCTCAGCCAGCCATTAAGATGGCAGAAAAGAGGAGCAACAATGGCACGACGTCCACGTCGGAATCACACAGC
>Ga0224555_1003058_pt1 | contig 18088 bp, 15 predicted proteins | sample 714S23034metaG_FD_180687 | JGI IMG/M metagenome (GOLD analysis project Ga0224555, IMG submission 180687) | Peat soil microbial communities from Stordalen Mire, Sweden - 717 S2 30-34 | ecosystem: Environmental > Terrestrial > Soil > Wetlands > Peat | place: Sweden: Norrbotten County, Stordalen...
AACCAGGTCTTTCCCCCCCGGCGTGGAAAAAAAGTAATATGCCGAAGCAATCGCCAGAATGATCCCCAGCACAATCAAAAACCTATTCCGAACACTCATTGAAAATCTCCTAGCATGTCGTCGGAAAGTTCTTGGCTCGAGATGACAGCCATGAGCCAAAAGCCCTTCTCGGCGCACTCCGTGTCTCGGCGGTGATCACCGAAATAGCGCCGCTGAAATGAAATCCAGTACAAACGCCCGCCGCTCCCGAATCCGCTCCACCGACAGCGGATCCACCTTCATGAGCGACTTCATCAGCGGCGCCGACGTGAAATAAAACACAACCACCCCCACCATCGAAGGCAGAAAATCCATCGGATTCACCGCCCGAAATTCCCCCGCCGCAATTCCCTCCCGCAGCACCTCGGCCAGCCTTCCGAAGATCGGAGCGAAATATTCCTTAGCCACCCGCTGCATGGGCGCGCTACCTTTCCCGCCCGCACGCAACCACTCCCCCTGCACCACCCGCGGAAACCGCGGATTGGCCGCGATGTAATCGAAATACGCCGCCAGATATTCCAGCATCTTCTGCCGTGGAGGCAGTTTGCTTTCGAGCACCGGCATCACCCGCGCCCGCAGCCCGCTGAACACATGGTCGAGCACCGCTTCGTACAATGCATCCTTGTCCTTGAAGTAGTAATAAAGGAGCGCCTTGTTGACGTGCGCCGCCCGCGCGATCGCATCGGTTCGAGCCCCCGCAATTCCAAGCTCGGCAAATTCCGCCACCGCCGCCTTCAGGATCGCCGCCCGGCTCTCCTCCGGACGACCCCGAGTCCCCAAACGATGAGCAACCGCAGGAGCCTTCATATAATTAACCAGTTAGTTAGATTGTATAAGCCCGAACGGCTGGAGGCAACAAGAAACAAAGGGGGAACAAAGGGTGCCCCGTGTTTCCCTGTGTGCCCCGTGGTTAAGCCCTTACGCTTTCTCGGAGCACTCCGCGTCCTCGGCGGTGATCGACTAAGCGGCCCCCGCCAGATATTCCCCCCTCACGCCTTCGTCTCCCCTGCGGGCGTTTCAAAAGGCCCGCAGCGCCCGCGCATGGAATGACGGAACTTCTCCCGCTCCTCGGGAGTCATCTGCTCCCACCGTTCCGTCATGCGGTGGCGCCAGCGCATACGGCGACCATGCCGGCCGTGGAACCCGCCGAAGAGTATCTTGCTAAGAACCAAGACTCCAATCGCTTGCCAGAAACCGATCACATGCCAGCCGAAGAGAGCCGGCATCAGCCAATTCCACAGACGCATAACGACATAGCCAAATATCGTAACGAACAATACGGCAAATATTACGAACTTCACTCCCATTGCAACCCAATTCCTTCTCATGTCTTTGTCCTCATGTTTTCATGTATTCGTCGTGGATGGCCCGAAGTCGCTCGCGCAAGTAAAGAACTGCATAGTGCTTGCGCGAGAGCAGCGTATTCACACTCATGCCAGTTTGGGCCGCGAGCTCCTTGAAGCTGTAACCCATCAACTCGTGGGCAATAAATACTTCGCGCTGGTCGTCAGGCAGTTCGTCCAAAGCTGCCTCCAATTCTTCCAGCAACACACTTCGTGCGTAGACTGCGTCCGGCCCAGCATCGGGCGAAGGAAGCAGGTCTTCCAACTGGAGTAGGTCCCCATCCTCAGTGATCGTCGCCGGCTCGTTTCTCATAGCCTCACGCTTTTTCCGGCGAAACAGGTCCGTGATTCGATTGCGGGCCACTCGGAACAACCAGGCGGTAACCTGCTCCACCGGCTTCATCATGCGGTAGGCCTCGACCAGTTCGTAGAAGACATCCTGCAAGACGTCTTCCGCGTCACCGCGGTCGGCCACGCGTTTCCGTATAAAATTGCGCAGCCGATTCCGTTCGCGCTCGATCGCCTCAGAAATCCGCTGGTCCTGTTCCACCATCGCCCACTGTTTTCTCAGCGCCTGGTCCATCTACTCATGTAGACGAACCAGCGTGCCAAATATTTTAAGAAGATAAGTCAGAAGATACAGGAATGGCGCTGTGCCACCGTCGAAGGGCGCCCGCACGTCCAAGGCAGGCGTCGTTGCATGTCGGAAAGACAAGGCAACAACGAAGAAGAAAACTACGCGGGCGACAGTCAGAACCGGTCAGTTAGCGCAACGGGGATACTGCAATAGCTATTAGTAGTACTCGAGCCGAACGGAGCAGCGCAAGCAGACAGAGTAGAGAAAGAAGGCGTAGAGACATAGGGCCTCCTCTGATTTGCTGATTCTACCGCGCCCCGCCCGCGATCGAAGGCACCAGCAGCACCTCGTCGCCGTCCCGGAACGAATACGAAGCGCCCCCCAGGAAACGAATATCTTCCTCATTCACATAAATATTCAGGAAGCGCCGCGTCTCCCCCGCTTCATCCCGCAAATGGGGCTTCAAGTCGGGGAACTGCGAGTCGAGCTCCGAGAACAGCTCGCTGAGATTGGCCACCGAGCAGACGACGCGCGGCGTCCCAGAAGTAAGCCGCCGCAAAGCAGTAGGAATTTGAACCGTAATGCTCATAAAAAACCTCCCGGGCAAAATGCCCGCATGAAAAATGTCTTATTCGCCGGTCGTTAGTCATTAGTCATTAGTCATTGCCCGTTAGTCGTTAGCAGCCCCAACTAACGACGAAGCCGCCGCAGCAGTTTGCGCTCCTTGAACGATCAAAGACTGACGACCAACGCCCGCTGAGGCCGTCTCTTCGAACGCCGACGGCAAATTCGCCGCCTTCGTTGCGATGTACTCTTCAAACTCGCTGAGCTTCGGAGCGATCGGCGTTTCGGCCGCGTACGCGTTCGCCAGCACGTCGGTGGTCTTCAGCCCGTTGCCCGTAACGCAGATCACGGTGGTTTCATCCGGCAGGATTCGATCCTGATGAATCAGCTTGCGCGCGGTTCCAACCGTGACGCCGCCTGCGGTCTCGGTGAAGATGCCCTCGGTCTCCGCCAGCAGCTGAATGGAGCTGACAACTTCGTGATCGGAAATGTCTTCCGACCATCCACCGCTTTTGGTGATGGCCTTCAGCGCATAATGTCCGTCGGCCGGATTGCCGATGGCCAGCGACCGCGCAATCGTCTTCGGACGCTGCGGTTCGATCTCGCTGCTGTACTGCTTGATCGCCGTGGAAATCGGCGAGCACCCAGTCGCTTGCGCGCCAAAGAATTTCACCGGTTTCGGATCGACCAGGCCCAGGAGAATCAGTTCATCAAACGCCTTCTTGATTTTCGTGATCAGCGATCCGCCCGCCATCGGCACCACGACGTTGTCGGGTAACCGCCAGCCCAGTTGCTCGGCGATCTCGTAGCCCACCGTCTTCGAGCCTTCGGCGTAATACGGACGAAGATTGACGTTCACGAATCCCCAGCGATGTTCGTCGGCGATCTGCGAGCACAGGCGATTGACGTGGTCGTAGCTGCCGTTGATGCGCACCACCTCCGCGCCAAACACTTGCGTGCCCAGAATTTTCGCGGGCTCCAGATCCGAAGGAATAAAAATCCACGCCTTCAAACCTTCGCGAGCCGCTTGCGCCGCGACCGAGTTCGCGAGGTTTCCAGTGGAAGAGCAAGCGACGGTATCGAATCCGAAGCTGCGGGCATTGGCCAGCGCGACCGCAACCACGCGGTCTTTGAAGCTCAATGTGGGCAGGCACACCGCATCATTTTTGATAAAGACGCGCCGCGATCCGATCCGCTCGCCGAGCCGCGGAGCGCTCACCAGCGGCGTGTAGCCCACTGGCAGCGACGGCTGAAATCCCGCCGGCAGCGGCAGCAGTTCGCGATAGCGCCACATGTTCGGGGCGCGCGAGGCGAACAGCTCGCGCGAAAGGCGCGAGCGCAGCGAATCGTAATCGTAGGTAATTTCGAGCGGCGAGAAACAGTCTTCACAGATGCTGCGCGGCTGGTTGCCCCAGGTCTTGCCGCATTCGCGGCAGCGGAGGTGGTAGGTGCTCGTCTCCATTTTGCAACTTCTTTCTGTGACTGTGGGACGAGCCGGGTAAAAAATTACCCCAGTTACGACAAAACCCCTTTTCCGAATGGGAAAAGAGGCTCGGGAAATGCGAATCAAATTTCGCTTACCCGAATCTCATGGTCCCCGTTACCGGGCGAGAGTTGGCACCTGTCAATTGGGATATATGATCCCGTTCCGGTTGCCGTGGCGTCCTAGGGCTCGTCCCTCAGCCACTCTGCATGAAATTCCAGTCAGCTCAAAAAAGAGCCAACTTGGGATCAGATACTACAGGCGACCGAGCGGTCTGTCAAGCGGATTTTCACCGCTAGCGGATTTTCACCGCCGAGACGCGGAGTGCGCGGAGAAATTCTCTTAGGCTGGTCGTTCCTCATCACTAAGTATCGCCACCCCGCGTGAAGCGATGGCCCGCTTTGCTCCCCAGTGCCCCTGTGGTTAAGCTTTTGGTCTTCCTCCGCGCCCTCGGCGTCTCGGCGGTGAACGGCCCTTCAGCGGCTGTATTGATTCCGCTTCTTGTCTTCGTGGCGCTCGATGCCTAGCTGAATCAGGCGGTCGATCAACTCGGGATACTTCACTCCCGACGCCATCCACATCTTCGGATACATGCTGATCGCGGTGAAGCCGGGCATGGTGTTGATCTCGTTGACGAAAATCTTGCGCGATTTGGGGTCCATCAGAAAATCGACGCGCGCCAGGCCGGTGCAATCGATTGCTTGAAATGCCGCGATCGCGAGCCGCTGCACCGTTTTCATTTCCGCTTTGGTGATCTTCGCGGGGATCACTGCTTCGGAACCTTCCACCAGATACTTCGCGTCGTAGTCGTAGAACTCCTTGCACGGAACGATTTCTCCCGCCACCGACGCTTTCGGATCATCGTTGCCAAGCACCGCGCACTCGATCTCGCGCGCCTTGTTCTTTTTTCCGCCGACGCCTTCCTCAATCACAATCTTGCGATCGAACTTCGCCGCTTCTGCAATGGCAGGCCCAAGCTCCTTGCGATCGTGCGTCTTCGAGATTCCTACCGACGACCCCAGGTTCGCCGGTTTCACGAAGACGGGATACTTCAGCTTGCTCTCCACCAGCTTCTGCGTTTTTCTGGGCTCGCGCTCGAATTGGCCGCGCAACACGGTCACGTGCCTCACGATGGGCAATCCAGCCGCACGGAACAGAGACTTCATGATGTCTTTATCCATGCCCGCGGAAGAGCCGAGCACTCCCGCACCGACGTAAGCGATGTCGGCCAGTTCGAGCAGTCCTTGAATTGTGCCGTCTTCGCCGAAGGTTCCGTGCAGCACGGGGAAGATGACGTCGACGTTAATGGCGCGGTCGGATGCACGACGGAGCGTCGCAGCATCGGTCTGGAACGGCGCCAGTCCAGCGTCGTGCCGCGCCGGTTCCGGAGGAACCACGACCGATTCGCCCGTAGCCAGCACCGCCGCCCCCGGGGTCGCCTCCGGATCGCCTGCACGAAGGTGTGTTCCTGGTGTGGCGCGGGCACCCTCGCCCGCGTTGCCCTTCAGCAAATGTTCGGCGTGTTCCGCCGTGAGCCAGCGGCCGTCTTTGGTGATGCCGATGGGGACCACTTCGTATTTCGTTTTATCGATTGCGTTCAGAACCGACGCCGCCGAGAGCAACGACACTTCATGCTCGCCGCTGCGTCCGCCAAAGAGGATGCCCACCCGAAGCTTTGCCATGCCATCTCAGTCTGGCTCCGCGCGTGTTTCCCGTCAATCGCAGCTATGGTTCCAACTGCGCATCGCACCGCCGAGACGCCGAGGCCGCCGAGAAAACCTCTTTATTGCGAATCTCTAGTTGCCGTCGCCGCGGGCAGCTGCCGAGCTGCGCTCGGCTTGGACCCTTCGACTTCGCTCAGGGCAGGCTCGCGAGGGCGCCCGTCCCCACACGAGCGCCGAGAAAACCTCTCCGACTATTGCCGGCTTCTCAGCGTCAGCGACGTGTCCACGGGGTGACGCGGCGAGTCACTGAGGTCATCCTCGATGCGTTTCTGGATGAGGTCCCATTGCGAGCGCAGCGTCATTTCCTTGATATCAAACTTGGATTCTTTGCGAGCATCATCCACGCGCACCGCCAATTCTCTGTTCTGGAAACGGAAATCGATGATCTCCGCTAGCGGCACCAGTTGATTGGACGACTTGCCCACGATGACAAACACGACCTTATCGGTCACCAGGGTGTATTCCGGGCACGTTCCCTCGTCCACTGCAGGTTGCGGCGGCCCGAACGCAGTTATGAAGCCTCGGTGCGCGAGGACGCAGTCGCCCATGCGCATACGAACCACGGTTCCATGTTGATAGATACCGATCGGCGCGGCCCAGGCAACCGAGATACCAGTCGTTAGGATTACAAGCGCCAAGAGCAAGGTGAATTTCATAAGTCTCCAATCGGCCATCTCCTATCAGGGACGGCTGCGTTCATATAAGTAGCCATTTCGGCTATGGAATGTGAGATTGAGGTTGTGGGTAGGCAAAAGGCGAAGAACATGAAATCCATCCTGATGGTTAGGCAGATCGTAGGTCACCACGTAGGACGCGCGCAGATCCTCCAGCACAGCGTCGAGTACTGTGGCGGCATTATCTTGCTGGGAGGAGCGCAGCGAGGAAGAGAAAGAGAAATAGCGCCCACCCGTAGCCCGGGAAATTTGCCGCAGGAACGTGCTGCCGGATGTTTCGTTCGACGCATGGTACGAAGCCTGGTACGCGGAAGTCCCCATGTCGACCGAATAGATCAGAGCACCGCCGTCCAGCACCGCCTGCAGCGCCTCGCGTGCAGAATGCAAACTGATGGTGTCGTCTCCGTCCGAGAACAGAATCAGGACCGGCCGGGCTCCGGCGCGGCGATGCTGCGCGATGAAATCGGCTGCGAATATCAAAGCGTCGAACAGGGGTGTGGTGCCGCCGCTCTTCACCGCCAGGAGTTTGCTCGCGGCGTCCGCAGCACGGCAACCGCTCGAGCAGAGGATGGCGGGATGTATGCCACTAGGCGTCCCACCCGACGTCCCTCCAAAAGACAGAACGGCGATGTTGTCGTCGGGGATCGACTGCTCCCCAGCCACCAGTTGCAGCACCGCGCTCATGGTCGCTCGAATGCGCGGCGCCACCGATTCGCTCAGGTCGACGAGCGCAACCACATCGAGCGAGGTTTCATCCGAATGGGTAAAGCTCCGGAAATTGCGGACCACAAGTTCGTTGTCGACGATCGCGAAGTCCGACTTTGTGAGGGTTGCGAGCGCATGATTGTTCTGGTCGGTGGCGAAGAATGTAACGCGGACTTCAGAGACGTTGCTGCGATACGTGGGCACGCCTGGGGGACGGTTGGTGTCGTCGGCAGCCGAAGCGTAAGTAAAGACATAAGTCAAGACTGATAAAGCCAAAAGTGTTGAGCGAATGTGCCAATGAACTAACATTGCAGTCCATTAGTCTCATCGGCGAACGACGGAACGCTCCCCAATTACCGTGGTTACTCTCGGAGGTGACCAGAAGATTGGTAAAGCCGGCGGAAGCACCGCCGAGAACGCCGAGTCCAACTCTCGATTCGTCGAACTTTCGATCAAGGCGAATTTGGATTTCTCGGCGATTGCGGCATTTCGGTGGTCGATTTGGTCTGAAGGCGATGACAACTGTAAATTTTGCTGGCCTCGTCTCTTGACACGGTACTGAAACAGGTGTGAAATTGGCCGGTACTTCGAAGGCCGGTGCCCGGCCCTTCCCCCATGGCACTCGGACCCAGAAGCTTTCGTCGAAGAAACTCATGAGCGGGATTGAAGGCTGGATGATTTGTCTGGCCGCTCAAGTTTCCCGCGGTGAATTTGTTGAGGTAAAGAGCTTCGCATCTCACAGGAGTGTCTATGAATTCGAGCAACCGAGGAAAAAGCGTCCTCCCGAATTTGTTCGTACTGTTGGTTCTTCTCATCGTAACCACACTCGCTTCGGCGCAAAAGAAGACGAGTGCGCCTGCGCCCCACGCATCCGCTCCGGCGCAACATGCCGCTCCAGCGCAGCACGCAGCCCCGGCGCACGCAGCCCCGGCGCAGCATGCGACTGGAGGCGCCAAGCCCGGCGGCGCGGGCGGCGCGCAGAATCGTGGCCCCGGCGGCAATGCCAACAATCGCGGGCCGGGCGGAGCAAACGCCAATAGGGGTGGTGCGGCAGGCGCGAATAATCGCGGGCCTGGGGCGAACGCCAACAATCGCGGCGCAGCGGGCGCCAACAAGGGTGGTGCGGCGAACGCCGGTAGGGGCGGGGCCGCGGGCGCCAACAAGGGTGGTGCGGCGAACGCCGGCAAGGGCGCCCCAGCGGGCGGCAATAAGGGTGGTGCGGCGAACGCCGGCAGGGGCGCCCCAGCGGGCGCCAATAAGGGTGGTGCGGCGAGCGCCGGTAGGGGTGGCGCCGCGGGCGCACATCAGCCGGCAGGAAGCAGGAACGTTTCTCTGAAGGGCGGCGGGAGCGCGACTCTCCGCAAGAATGGATCGGTGCGCTCGATCAATCGCAACGGCATGCACATTGAGCATGGGGTGCACGGCGGGCGCACGGTGGTGGGTGAACACAACGGAGCGCGCGTCGTGAACACGGGACGGCATGGCGGATACGTGCAGCGCGCCTATGTGACGCGCGGCGGCCACTCCTATTATTCGCGCACGTACTATCGTAACGGCCACTACTATAGCGGCGTGTATCGCGGCTATTACTGGGGCGGCCATAACTACTACGGCTACTATCCGGGTTATTGGTACCATCCGGGATTTTATGGATGGGGCTATCAGCCGTGGGGAGCGCCGGTTTACTGGGGCGTAGGAGCGTGGGGTTGGGGAGGAGCGCCGTGGTATGGCTTCTACGGCGGGTTCTTCGCGCCTTATCCCTTCTATACTTCGCCGGCGTTCTGGCTGACGGATTACGTGATTGCAGCGGAATTGCAATCGGCCTATGCGGCCCAGGCGGAGGCAAATGCGGACGCCGCGGCGGGCAACGGAGGCGGTGGAGATGCTGGGCCGGCAGCGGCCTCGAATGGGGTGGCACTGACTCCCGAGGTCAAGCAGGCGATCGCCGACGAAGTGAAAGCGCAGTTGGCCGCGCAGCAGGCACAGGCGGCGCAGAGTGGCGGGTCCGGCGGGCAAGCGCAAGCGCCGGCCAACGCCAGCGGCGAAGTTCCTCCGGCACTCGATCCCGCAAGGCGCACGTTTGTCGTCGACAGCGACCTCTCCGTAGTAGCGAACGGACAGGAATGTGGGCTGACCGGGGGTGACGTGATCACGCGCATCACCGATACTCCGGACGCTGACAATATGGTGAACGCCAGCGTCTCGGCCAGCAAGAAGTCGGACTGCGCCGCCGGACAGACTGTAGCCGTTAAAGTGGACGACTTGCAGGAAATGCAAAACCACTTCGACGAACAACTCAATAGCGGCCTGGGCGAACTGGCGAAGAAGCAGGGTACGGGCGGTATTCCGAAAGCGCCCGACACCGGCACCACGGCCACGGACGTACCACCTCCGCCTCCGGATACCACGGCGGCAAAAACTCTGGAAGACCAACAGCAGGCGGCCGACCAGACGGAGTCGCAGGTCAAGCAGGAAGCCGCGGGCGGCGGCGGGTTGTAGAACAGACACTTGTAAAGCCGCAGTTCCACCGATCAGGCAAATGGGGAGCGTCGGATGACGACGCTCCCTTCTGCAATTTGATTGTCATCCCGAGCGAAGCTGAACCGGAGGGTCTTAACGATGTCACGGAAATTCCACGATCTGATTCCAGGAATTGTGCTTCTGGCTGCCACCATCTTTCCAATGTCGCTGGCCAGCGCCCAGGCGGTTTCTCTGCAGGAGCAACTCGATGCGCAATACAAGCTGGTCAAGATGGGCGCGGATTCGAGCGGAGCCGCCGTAATCGAGGCGGGGACCATCCTGAACATTAAGAAGGGCGGAATCCTGGGTGTGCCTTATTCCGACCAGAGCATTCTCTCCACCAAATATGAAAGCGGAACCGTTCATTCTCCCAATCCCGTGACCTCAAAGGTCGTCGGCTGGGGCTTGGGAAAAATCGGGAAGACGCAAACCACCCAGTTTTTCCAGACGAACACAAAGGTCTATCCCTCCAAGGTCACCGTCAATCTGCCCAAAGATCAGGTGGTCATCAGCATCGTGGACTGTGATTCCTGTAACAACGTCGATCCGAAGACATTCTACAAAGCCGACGTGGTTTTCCAGTTCGCTAAAGGATCGCTCGCGACCACCAACGCGGCGCAGGTAGAAGATACGATCGGCGGTCTCCTTGCCATTGACGACAGCGGCGGCGATCAGGGCGGCAACAACGGACAACAGGGCGGCAACGATCAGCAAGGCAACAACCAGCAAGGCAACGACCAGGGTGGAGCGCAAGCGCAACAGCAAGCGCCTCCGCCCGAACCTCAGCAGATTGAAAAGGGGCAAACCCCCGATCAGGTGAAAGCCGCGATCGGCGTGCCGGACAAGATCGTCAATCTTGGAACCAAGCAGATTTACGTCTACAAGGACATCAAGGTCACGTTTATTAACGGAAAAGTCTCCGACGTGCAGTGAGCGGGAATTGCGCTGGATCGGTCTTTGCAGGCTGCCTTGGCTGGCTTGTTAACTCTTCGGTTACTAGCCCCTGTTTATTACAACTCCGTCCCCTCTCCATCTTGGAGTCATGGGTTCGGAAATTTTTTTTTCGTAAAATCTTTGAGTTTAAAGGGGTTAGGAAAAAATTCCCGCAAAATCTTTGAGTTTAAAGGACTTATATGGAAAATATTCCGGAATAAGGACTTAGACTCGATTTTTCGCCGGATTCTATTACAATTCATAGTCTTGGCGGCGGGATGACCGTCACTTGTGCCTCGAATATGTTATCAAGGAGTTACTAACCCCTTATGGGGCCAGGGCCGCTTTTTGGCCGCCTTCGGAGACGGGCACACTTCACGTCTGCCACAGGTCAAGGGGTATTATCGCGCCGGGTGGGTTAAAGGTCTGTGATGGCGCTCACAGTGTGGATGTGATGAAAAATCAGTAGCCAGTTGCCAGTTGCCGGTACCCAGTTAGCCGGTACTCGGCGGTCTATGGGGCTGCCCCTATGCCCTGGAGAGTCGGGTGATGCACACACCCACACATTCGCAAAAAACGCGAATGTGATGGGGCACCCGGCCCCGAAGCGCTGCGCGCACTACTTGCGATAGCGCAGGGTCAATTGCTGGAAGCGCGGGTCCGTGCGCAGCGAAGAGAAGTACGGGCTGGTATCGAGCGCGGTGAAGTCGTGAAAGCCCGCGTCGAATGCTTTTTGCAGCGTGGCGAGAGCCTTCTCTGTGTCGCCGCGAGCCGCATAGGCCGCACCCAGCCAGAAATAGTTGATGGCCGCCGGTCGAGCGCTCTTTGACAGGTAGGCCAGCGCTTTGTCGTAGTCTCCTTGCGCCAGATAGACTTGCCCCAGTCCCAGGTCGGGGAAGGAATCCGCCGGGTCTGTCCGCGAGTGCTCGAAGGCGGCAATTGCCTCCGCGTAGCGCTGCTGGAACATAAGGGCACGACCCAAGTGATAGTAGGTTTTAGGGTACAGCGCGGGCTCCAAACGCAGGGATTCCCGCGCGGCCTTCTCGGCGCCGACAGCGTCCGGCGGCTGTTCGTACCCCAGCGCCCACGAAAGCAGATCCCAAGCATAGCTATTTCCCGGATCCAACTCGGTAGCGGTGCGGAACTCCCGCGCTGCACCCGGATAGTCGTACTTATCGGCACTGACGGTTCCGAGTGCCATGTGGGTTTCAGCCAATTGCGGGTCGATGGCCAGGGCGCGCTGGGCGAATTGCTCGGCACGCTGCAGATGAGAAGGATTCGCGTCGAGATTCCGATAGATCTGCCCTTCGACAAATGACAGGCCGGCGAGAGCTAGAGGGTAGTCCGGGTCCGACTTGAGAGCTTCCTCAAAATCCCGGCGCGCCGCTTCAACCTTATCGCGCCGGTCGGAAAACTGGACCAACGCGTGACCTCGCAGGTAGGCGTCGTAGGCTTGAGGGTTCTGCGTATAACGATGCTGAATGGCCTGGTGTTCCTGCGGACTTAGCTTGAGGTTTAGCGACCCCGCAATCTTCAGGGCGGTTTGTTCCTGCAGAGAAAATACGTCCTTCATTTCTCCGACGAAGTCATCAGCCCACACCTGGAATCCGGTGGTTGAGTCGATCAAATGCACGTTGATTCTCACCTGATCGCCCGCTTTCCGCACACTTCCCTCGAGCAGATAACGGACGCCAAGCGCCTTCCCGATCTCGGCGGCACTCTTGTCAGATCCTTTCATGGCAGCGGCCGAAGAGTGAGAAGCCACATCGATAGCCTGAATCTTGGAGAGCTTGGTCGTGATTTCATCGGTCATGCCGTCGCTGAAATAGGTGCTATCGGGCTCCGCGCTCAGGTTCTGCAGGGGAAGGACGGCAACGGACGGTTTGACGGCCACGACCTCGGTTTGCGCGGGGAAATGTTTCTCATACCACACAATCCCACCGATCGCGATAAGTAAGGTCAGTAAAGCGAGGCCGGCGAGCAGGATTCCACGCTTCGATCCTGGACCGGCCTGCGTCTGCGTGTCCGCCGAAGATGTTCGTCCCGAGTCCGAGGAGCGCTGGATGCGTTTCAAGTCGGTGCGCAGTTCGGCTGCGGACTGGTAGCGCATCGACCTGTCTTTTTCCAGAGACTTTTCGAGGACATGCTCGAACGCAACCGGCAGCGCCGGATTCAGTCGCAGCGCTGAAATTGGCGCCCGGTTCATGATTCCATCGAAGATCACCCCGGTACTCTCGCCACTAAAAGGTAATGCGCCCGTCGCCATTTCGTATAGGACGGTTCCGAATGAGAACAGGTCTGTGCGGGCATCGAGTTCTTTGGCTCTGACCTGCTCGGGCGACATGTAAGCGACGGTCCCGAGAGTAGAGCCGGGACTGGTGAGATGTTCTTCGGCTGCGGTCATCGTGTTCGCGGTGGCAATCCGGGTCGAAGAACCTCCGGTTTGCGCGACCTTCGCCAGCCCGAAGTCGAGAATCTTGACGTGCCCGCGTTCGGTGACAAAAATATTGGCAGGCTTAATATCGCGATGAATAATCCCTTTGGAATGCGCGGCGTCCAATCCGTCCGCAATCTCAATCGCCAGGGAGACGATGGTTTCGTTGTCTAACGGCTTTCCCGAGATGAGATGTTTCAACGTCGCGCCCTCGAGAAACTCCATAGCGATGAACGACTGCTCACCGTGTCTGCCGATTTCGTAAATGGTGCAGATATTAGGATGATTGAGAGCGGAAGCTGCTCGCGCCTCGCGGCGAAAGCGCTCCAAGGCTTGCGCGTCTTTCGACAGTTCGTCGGGCAAGAATTTAAGCGCGACGAAACGGCCAAGTTCGGTGTCCTCAGCCTTGTAGACGACTCCCATGCCGCCGCCACCGAGTTTTTCGACAATGCGGTAGTGCGAGATGGTTTGGCCGATCATTCGGGAGATGAATTGGGTTTCGGGTCGATTTATCTTACGGGGGCGGCATGAACGAGTCAACGAATGACGCCCGCTGATGCTGGTTCGTCACACCCGAAGCCTCGCCTCACAGTTGGGTCGTTGAGCAGATAGTCTTGGTTTGTCGGCCATCCGGAAGTAATTCGACGAGGACTGCCGATAAAAGCCGCCGGAGTGCCGCACGGCATCAACACACCGATGCGCCAAACACGTGATTTAACAGACGAACTGAAGGATCCTTGACCCGCTGATCCCCGAGCCAAGGGAGCGACGTGATGGCAGAAGCGCTGGGGTATTTATGAGACGAGATGATGAGCGCTAAAGGATTTTTTTTCCAAACGCCGAGAGCGCCAGCTCGACGGCTAAGTCGGCGGTCTGGTTGTGCTCGTCGATTACGGGATTCACTTCCACGATTTCGAAGCTGGTCATGCGTCCGTGGTCGGCGATGATTTCCATGGCGAGATGCGCTTCGCGATAGGTTGCGCCTCCCCAGACCGGAGTGCCGACGCCGGGCGCGTCTTCGGGATCGATCCAATCCATGTCGAGCGAGACGTGATAGCCGGCGGTGCCGCGTCCGGCCATGCGGAGAGCTTCCTCCATGACGGCGCGCATGCCGCGTTCGTCGATGTCGCGCATGGTGAAGACTTCGACTCCGGATTTGCGAATGTTTTCTTTTTCAAAGTTATCTACGTCGCGGATGCCGACGAGGACGCAATTTTCCGGCTGCACTTTGGGCGAGAAGTCGTAGATGTTGCCGAGTTCGGCGGGAGGAAGGCCCATGAGCGCGGCGAGCGGCATGCCGTGGACGTTGCCGCTGGGAGAAGAGTCGGGCGTGTTCATGTCGGTGTGAGCGTCGATCCAGAGGAGACCGATTTTCTGATTCTTGCGGCGGTAGAACTCGGCCACGCCTGACACCGTACCGGCGGCTACAGAATGATCGCCGCCGAGGACGAGAGGAACTTTACCGGCTTCTAGCGTCTTCAGCACCAGGTCGGCGCTCTTGGTGCAGGTGGCGGTGATTTCCTTGAGGTACTTGGCGTGGGCCGCGCCTTCTTTTTTTTGCTCGGGGATGGCGACGGCGATGTTGCCGGCGTCTTCGACAATGTGGCCGATGGCTTCGAGGCGGGCTTCGAGTCCGGCGACGCGGACGGCGGAAGGACCCATGTCCACGCCGCGGCGGGATTGGCCGAGATCAAGAGGAACGCCGATGACGCGAATCTGGCGCGGGGTGATGTTGCTGTAGGTTGTGCTTCGTTGTGCCATAGGCCTCCTATTCACCGCCGAGACGCCGAGTGCGCCGAGAAAAGCTAATTCTTGATTTATTCGGGTTGCGGCGCTTGTCTTTTTGCCCATTCGGCGTCTGGGAATTCATTCACTATTCGTTTCAATCCGTTCTTTAGAACAGGGACGTGGAAGTTCATCAGGAGGCCTACTCTTTTCTTCGCCAGCCTCAGATACGATAAGAGCTGCGCATCGTGAATTGGAAGTAACTTTTCGATTGCCTTAATTTCAACGATGATTTCATCTTCTACAACCAGGTCAAGGCGATAACCGCAATCGAGTTTCACATCTTTATAGATTACTGGCAGCGGCTTTTGCTCCTCGACTCGTAGTCCCAGACGCTTCAACTCAAAGACCAGGCAGGATTCATAAGCTGACTCCAGCAGCCCTGGTCCTAGATGTCGATGAACCTCAATCGCAGCGCCGATGATGCGGCGCGAAATCTCATCGAGCCTGTCATTTTCTCGCATTTCTCGGCGCTCTCTGCGTCTCGGCGGTAAAAAGCTCTACGGGTAGAGACGATGGAGCATGCGCGGGAAGGGGATGGTCTCGCGCACGTGCTCCAGGCCGCAGATCCAGGCTACGGCTCGCTCGATGCCCATGCCGAAGCCGGAGTGAGGAACGCTGCCGTATTTGCGGAGATCAAGATACCACTTGAAGGCTTCTTCGGGCAGATTGTGCTCGTGAATGCGCTTTAGGAGCAGGTCGTGAGAGGCGGTGCGCTGCGATCCTCCGATGATTTCGCCGTAGCCTTCGGGGGCTAACACGTCCACGCAGAGGGCTAGTTCGGGGTGCTCGGGATCGGGCTCCATGTAAAACGCTTTCACGCTGGCCGGGTAGCGATGGACCATTACGGGCCGATCGTAGAGCGAGGAGAGATAGGTTTCATCGGGCGAGCCGAGGTCTCCGCCCCACTCGAATTTACTTTCGAGCACGCCCTGGGAGTGCCCCTCCTGCAATTTCTCGACGGCTTCGTCGTAGGTGATACGCGGAAAGGGCGCGTCGATTTTCTCCAGCTTCGTGAGGTCGCGGCCGATAGTTTCCAGGTCGGGACGGCGGCGCTCCAGGCAGCGTTTTACCACGAAAGTCAGCAAGCCTTCGGCGAGATCCATCACGTCGTCGAGCGTGCCGTAGGCGATTTCAGGTTCGACCATCCAGAATTCGGTGAGGTGGCGGCGGGTCTTGGATTTTTCCGCGCGGAAGGTGGGACCGAACGAATAGACTTTGCCGAGCGCCATGGCGGTGGCTTCGATGTAGAGCTGGCCGGATTGCGTGAGATAGGCTTGCTCTTCGAAGTAGTCCACGGGAAAGAGCGTGGAGGTGCCTTCGCAGGCGGCGGGCGTGAGGATGGGAGGATCGGTGAGAGTGAATCCGTTAGTGTCGAAGAAATCGCGGGTGGCGCGAATGATTTCGGCGCGCACACGCAGAATGGAAGCCTGACGCTGGGAGCGCAGCCAAAGATGGCGGTGCTCCATCAGGAATTCGACACCGTGTTCTTTGGGAGTGATGGGGTAGGGAGTCGACTCGGGCACGCGCTGCACGACCTGGACGTTCGAGACGTCGAGTTCATAGCCGCCAGGGGCGCGTTTGTCGGCGCGGACCTTGCCTTCGACGATCACGCTCGATTCCTGGGTGAGGCCTTTGATGGCTTCGAAAACTTCGGGCGGGACGGCGTTCTTCGGGACTACTCCCTGGATGACGCCGGAGCCGTCGCGGAATTGCGGGAAGAGAAGCTTGCCGCTCTCGCGGAGGTTGTAGAGCCATCCGCGAATGGTGACGGACTGGCCTTCGTGGGCGCCGATTTGTGCGATGGTGCTGATGGGTGAGGACATAAAATTCAATGCTTACACGGTGCAACCTGGGGAAGTCAGAAGTTAGAAGTCAGATTGCAGAAGTAAAACCGATGTGGTTGCTGCTGGGGATTAACTTCTTCAATCTGACTTCTGACCTTTGACTTGCTCTCACGAATCTTCCAGCTTGCGGAAGGCTGCGGTCACTTCTTCGCTGGGGCTCTTTTTTTCTTCGCCGTCGATTTCGAGCAACAGGGGCGGCTTTTGCGGCGCGGTGCGCAGCAATTCCATGGTCTGTTTCCAGTCGATTGAGCCTTTGCCGGGCCAGAGGTGCGTGTCTTTGTCTCCGTTGTTGTCGTGGATGTGGGTCGAACAAATGTGATTCTTGAGGATGGCGAAGCCTTCGGGAATGCCTTCCATCATGTGGGCGTGACCGCAATCGAAGCAGACTCCGATGTCGTCGAAATGCATGGTCTTGATGAACTCGAGAAGGCGTTCGGGCGTGGAAAGTTCGTTGGGAATATTTTCCACGAGCACTCGGACGCCGAGCGGCTTGGCGAAGGCGCGCAGGTGCTCGACCGAGGTCATGGCGTTTTCGAATTTCTTTTCGTCGAAGGCTTCATTGGGATTGCCGAGGTGCTGGATGAGAAAGCGGAACGGAATGTGCTCGGCGATTTCGAGGGCGCGTTTGATCTCGTCCATGGCATCGATGCGGTGGGCGCGGTCGATGGAGGCGATGTTGACGGGCGGCGCACCGGTGCGTCCCCATTCGTAGTCGGAGTACAAAGGCGCGTGCACGGAATTGAGGGGAATGCCGGTGGAGTGGAACCAGTCGGCAATTTCGCGGACATGCTGCTTGCGATTGGCGTAGTCGAAGTGCTGGCGGGCGGCGAAGATTTCGATCGACTGGGCTCCCGCCTTGACGAGCTCGTCGAGCAAGCCCGGATGGAGCCGTTCCTTTACATAGACGTACGTCGATACCGCCCTCTGCATCAGTAACCTACCGCCTTTCCGTTGTTGCGTCCGTCGCTGGCGCCGAGGCGCTCGCCGGTTTTGGGGTCAACCATGATGCACTCGCCGTCTCCCCAGAAGTGGTCGACCTTCAGCTTGTGTCCTTTAGAACCGAGAAGATTCATTGTATCGGGAGAAAGGCGGTCTTCGACGAGAATCTCATCGGGGAGCCACTGATGATGAAACCTGGGCGCGTTGACGGCTTCCTGGATGTCGAGCGAGAAATCGACGACGCCGATGAGGATGTTGGCGACGGTGGTGATGATGGTGGGGCCGCCGGGCGAGCCCAGAACGAGGAAAAGCTTGCCGTCTTTCAGCACGATAGTCGGAGTCATGGCAGAGAGCGGGCGCTTGCCCGGGCCGATGGCATTGGCCGGACCCTGGATCAGTCCGTAGCTGTTGGGAACGCCTTGTTTGACGGTGAAGTCGTCCATTTCATCGTTGAGCAGGAAGCCGAGGCCTGCGGCGGTGACGCGGGAGCCGAAGGAGTCGTTGAGCGTGGTGGTGACGGC
>Ga0224555_1003059_pt1 | contig 18078 bp, 14 predicted proteins | sample 714S23034metaG_FD_180687 | JGI IMG/M metagenome (GOLD analysis project Ga0224555, IMG submission 180687) | Peat soil microbial communities from Stordalen Mire, Sweden - 717 S2 30-34 | ecosystem: Environmental > Terrestrial > Soil > Wetlands > Peat | place: Sweden: Norrbotten County, Stordalen...
CGGTTGGGCAGGGTTATCTTGACGACAAACCCTGTCTTGTCTTTGTTGTTATTGACTCGCGCTTTGACGCCGGATGCTTTGAGGAGGTCAGCAATCTCCGGGAAGACCGCTCCATACTCCAGAAAGTTGTTGTATGCCCATGGTCCGCACATATCATTCCCCCTCTTCATTGAAGTAGCTCAGTTCCATTTTGCTTACCCATCAAGCCGCACACTCCTCCGGTTGATGGGTAAGTCCCCGCTGCCGCGCCTCCCGTACAAACCTGACCACGGTTGCCCTTGAAATCCCATGGCGCTTGGCGGTCTCGGTCAAGCTCAATCCACGGAGCCTGTCTTCTGCGACGGCGGCATGGTCGATGTTGAGCGGCTGACGCCCCACCGGCAGACCGTCGAGCTTGCGGCGGCGCATTCCGGCGCGGATGCGCTCCCGAATGAGGTCAGATTCCAACTCTGCGATGCTGGAGATGATGGTCAGGAACAGCCGCCCCATGGCACCATCGGTGGCGATGTTTTCGCGGCGAGAGATGAACGCAACCCCAAGGCTGTCCAAATCATCGACGACGCCCAAGAAGTGCTGGACTGAACGCGCCACGCGATCAAAGGCGGCCACGATGAGTACGCTGAACTTCCTCTTTCGAGCATCTCGCAACATGGCGTCCAGACCTGGGCGACGAGCCTTGCTGCCGGAGCCGACATCGGTGTACTCACAAGCGACCTCAAAGCCACGCTGCTCAGCGAAAATGCGAAGGTCGTAAAGCTGATTGTCGATGCATTGATCCGGGGTGCTTACCCTGGCGTAGATCGCACATTTCTTAATCACAGGTGCCTCCTGACGCTGTCCAGCAGGGTTTTGGACAGTTCAACGATTGGCCGCACTTCCCTGATTTCCTCGATGGCGGCATTCTCCAACGTTATGCCCATATCGCACAATGTCCAATGAGCATAGTATACAAGGAAAGGAGTGAGAAATCAACTGCTTTCTGTGCAATGGTCATTATGTATTATCTCGGGTATGGGCTGGAAGATGATGAAAGTCGCTGGGTGCCACCCCCTCGCTGGTACTATGCCTAGAACGCATATTGCCCTTTGCGCATAATAGACAGGGAGAGGTGTAAGAAATTTACTGCTTTCTGTGCTTCGGGCATTTTATGTATAATCGCGTCCATGGGATGGAAGATGCAGCGCGTGGCGGTTTGCGATGTCTGTGGACACGTCTGGATTCCCTCTGTCGAGCATCCGACCCTTTGCGCCAGCAAGAAATGCCGGAGCACGCTTTGGGATAAGGGCGGAGTGGATGGGCGCACAAAAGAGGCCAGGAGCAAGAAGAAGCGCGGCCAGAGAACGTCAAAGGAGTAGGATAGTCAGCGGCTGACCTTCCCAAGAGACTCGCCTCCCTCGGCGGAGCCAAGCCTCTTTGAGAAACGATAGGGTATGCGTATTCGGGGAATTGCAGCAGTGGGCAAATTCTTCAGAATGGCACCTGCTAATAAATCATCGCTACCACTGTGAGTTCGCCTACTAGAGCCGTAGCCAATGTCCTCCGGTATGCACTGCCTTCGAATGAATCGAGCCTTCCCCAGAATGAAGGAAGCTGTGAGGATTTCAGAAGCATTGCTTTATGGCGAGTCCTTGAGTCGCACCACCTAAAGCCCTTTAGTCCTCCCTCGTGGTCAATCATTGTGCCTTCAACCTCAATGTCCAACCACTCTTGGTCGGTGAGAGGTTCCAAAACCCTATGGTTGGGCTCGGACGGCTTCAGAGTGCCGTACGCGATTAGCTTCTGAGTGGGATGGTCAAGCAGAACATCCGCGACCGTACGAATCATCGGCAGTGTTATTTCGCAGACCTGTCTGTCGCGTTCTGCTTTTGCGAGGTCAGGGCCGCGCATTGTCTTCTCACCGTGAGCGATGTTTGACCGAACGCTGTACAAGAGAGTCCCTAGCTTCTTCAACGTCTGCAACCGAGCCTCTTCTTTTCGCTCATCGCGCCATCTCTGAAGGGCATTTGCAAGTTGCCGGTGTTCTGCTGAAGCGTCACTTTTTAGTTTGGGTGGAATTGCCTCGCCGGGTACGTAGAGTTCCGACTCTCTTAGGGTTTTGACATTCATGATTTGAGGGACGAAGTTCGCAAGAGCAAGCATCTCTGGGGCATCGCAGAGTTCTTCTTGGCGTGATGCTGGAATTGAGAGGAGAATATCGAGAATCCCTTGGCTATCTGAACGCTTCCTCTGGTTATCGAGCCTCCCTTTGCCAGCCCAAAGGAGATTAAGAGCGTGGGAAAATAGCGAGAATCTGCTGATTGGGTCTGTCGCGTCTTGTGCTTCATTCAGTTTGGCTAAACAAGCCTCTAGTTCAGGACGTGCATCCGGCGATTGCCACCACTCAACTACCGGCTTCTGCTTGGTCTCATTCTCCATGTATCGCTCCGTTGAACCGTTGTGCGTTGGTGAACATAGACGAGTCTTCGATTTCAAGGGACTCTCTGTCGGAAGGTGTTCAGTTTCCCGCATAGAGGCTATTGCCTTGCCCAGCGTATGAATCGAACACGTGCTGGTACACGACGTTGCATTTGGTTTGGTAAAGCTCTGGCGTGTAGGTTCGCGGCAATTCATCCAGAACGGTCTCAATGGTGTACCGCACCGCTGCCCGTGTTGCTTGCCGCTTCTTCCAGTCAAGAACCAGCTTTTCGTTCTTGAGCTTTTGCAGCAGTTCCTTGGCGACCTTCTTCACTTCCCGCTCATCCGACTTGGACAATGCCACCTCCGGTTTGGTCAGCAGGTCGAAGATGGTCAGTTCCTCCTCGGTCAGTTCCTCGGAAATCGCTCGTTTATCTTCTTCTGACAGCTTCTGCGTGAACGCCATAAGCCTTGCGAAGAAGGTCTCGATGTTGGCCGCCCCGGAATTGTACTCATCTATCATCCGCTGGAACTCTTCGAGGAAGTTCATCCGCGTTTTGTTCAACTGCACCATCTTGGCGACTTTGACCGCAATCTGAGTCCGCAGCTTCTGCACCTCAATGGCCTTACGCCCGGTATTGAATTGCTGCCGCAGCAGGTCGAAATCAATCTTGCTCAGGTCAATGTAGTTGGCCTCGACTGCCGATGGACGAATCACGTAGCCCTCGGTGGCGATGGACTCGTCGAGCACGCCAGACACCTGTTCCATGATGCCGGAAATATCGGCGACACCAATCTCGCTCCGAATCTTCTCCGCTATGACGACCAGCACCTTTCGGATGGAGCCGAACTGGTTCGCTGCGGGATCGGGGAGGAGTGACTTGAAGAGCTTTTCAACGTCTCCGACCAGGCCAAGGAACTGACGGAGGATGCCATCCGTCAGGACGAACGCAGCAACGGCATCATCCTTTAGCTTCTCCCGCTCAAAGCCCGTGGCCCTCAGAATCTCGTCGAGTTCCACGCCATGCTGCTGGGAAAAGACCATAGCCTTCTGGATGGCGTCATTGAGCAGCCGGACAAGCTCGTCCTTGTCCTTGATGGGCATCTCGCCCCCTGTTGCCGTGGTGCCATAAATGGCGAGTGCCTTCTGGAGGTTGCGGAAGATGCCAACGTAGTCCACGATGAGGCCGCTCTGCTTTTCCTGCCACACCCGGTTCGCTCGTGCAATCGTCTGCATAAGAGTGTGGTTCTTCATCGGCTTGTCGAGGTAGATAGTTGAGCATGACGGGACATCGAACCCGGTAATCCACATCGCGCAGACGAAGACGATTCGCAGCGGGTCATCGGGGTTCTTGAACTTCGTCTCCAAGTCCTCCTTCACCATCCGCTTGCGGTGCGTGGCGATGTCCAGCCCCTTCTGCTTGAACTCCTCAATCTCGTTCTGCGACTGCGACACGACCACCGCCATATCCGTCTTCTCGAAGTAGCTCAGGCGGCTTTCGAGTTCCGGCCTGTCGTCAGGGTCGGCGGCAGTGATAGCCTTTCGCAATTCGACAAGCTTTGCCTTCCAGTACTTCTGAACCTTGTCGTACATCTTGACGGCGGTTGCCTTGTCGATGGAGATGACCATCGCCTTAGCCAGTACGCCGCGCCCGGTGTAGTGAGCCACGAGGTCTTCGGCAATCTTCTCCAGGCGGTCTTCACGAGTGATGAGGTGATACTCCCGTGCGAACTCCCGCTCCAGCTTGGCTTGCTGGTCATCGTTCAAGTCAGCGGAGTCTACGATGTCGGCGATGTCCTCCGCGAGGTTCTCATTCACAAGCTGGAGTTCGGGGATGCGGTTCTCATAGTAGAGCGGAACCGTGTTGCCGTCATCAATCGACTGCTTGAAGTTGTAGACCGAAATGTAGTCGCCGAAGACCTCCTTCGTGCGCTCCTCACCAGCCATCAGCGGCGTGCCGGTGAAGCCGATGAATGCGGCGTTCGGCAGAGCATTCCGCATATTCAGCGCAAAGGTGTCGTACTGGCTCCGGTGAGCCTCATCTGTGATGACAATGATGTCTGACCTGTCAGAGAGCTTCGGGTACGTCTCGCCATTGTCGGTGCGGAACTTCTGAATCAGCGTGAACAAGAAGCGGTGGTCTTCCGTATTGAGAAGCTGCTTCAGATGCTCGGCGCTCTGCGCCCGGACGTGCTCTTCCTTCTCTATCACCGCGCCGGTTGATGCGAAGTTCCTGTAAATCTGGCCGTCGAGGTCTTCGCGGTCGGTGACGATGAGAAACGTCCAGTTGCCGTGGAGCTTCCGCAGAATCTTCTGCGAGAAGAAGACCATCGAGAAGCTTTTGCCCGAACCTTGCGTGTGCCAGAAGACGCCAATCTTACCTTGGTTCTGCTTTATCTCCTGCACGGCATTCAGGGCGCGGTTCACGCCGAGGAACTGATGGTTCTTGGCGACCAGCTTGGCTGTCTCGCCCTTGGCCTCGCTGAAGATGGTGAAGTTCTCCACGAGGTCGAGCAGCCGCGTCTTATCGCAGACGCCACGGACGATGGTCTCCAGACTGACCATGCCCTCTTCGCCTTCATCGTTTATCTTCTTCCACTCGGCGAAGTGTTCCCACCCGGCAGTGACGCTGCCGATTTTGCTCTTTGAACCGTTGGAGAGGATGACGGCGGCGTTGTACCAGAACAGTTGCGGAATCGTGCTCTTGTAGTCGGAGAGGTTGTGCTTGTAGGCGTTCTCCAGTGATTTGTGCGATGCCTTCAGTTCAATGAAGACCAGCGGGATGCCGTTCACGAAGCCCAGCAGGTCGGCGCGTTTTTTGCCATAGTCGCCGGAAATCCAAAACTGGGAGGCGAGGAAGAAGTTGTTGTTTTCCGGCGTGTCCCAGTCGATGATCTTGACAACCTCGATGGCCTCCTCTTCGTCGTCGGTGCGGTAGGTGACCTTTACGCCGTCTTTGAGGAGTTGATAGACCTCTTGGTTTGCCCGGACAGGACTGAGGACGCTGCGGTCTTTCGCCACTTCTGCAACCGCGAGGTCGGCGGCGGCAGGGGACAGGCTGGGATTCAGCTTGGCGATGGCCTCCCGCAACCGCGACTCCAGAACGACCTGAGCCGAGGTCTCACGCCCGAGAGTCGCACCCTCGCCGAAAGTCTCGTGGTAGCAGTCGGCTACCTCCCAGCCAAGAGCCGAGAGCAACTCCATCGTGTTGAGTTCGATCGTTCCTTCGCCGTCCTGATCTGTGTAGGTCATGCGGTCTCTGCGAGAGCCTCCTGTTCGAGGTTTTCAACGCTGACTTCACCGGAGACCAGGTTGGGGAGAAGCAGGTCGCGGGTCGTGCGTAGGTTGGTGCTCTTGAGACTCAGCGTCTGAATGAGCCTGAACATTTGAGCAACAGCACTTTGAAAACATTCGAGGAGGTCGGAGGGCGGCTGTGCAATGAAGAATCTGTCGAAGCTCTGTTGTTGCACCCGTTGTCTCCCAGTAGCCCCAGACATACTCTTGATTGCATTGTCGCGAAATTCGTCTGACCGAGCCATCAAGTACACATACTCAGGACAGACCGTTCGCGACCGAAGTACGATGAATTCTGTTGACCCGAATGCAACGGCATCGTCTGTAGGGAGGAACTGGACAAATCCTGTTTTTCCGTTTTCAAGGCATGGGGTGATTCGTGCAAAAAGCGTGTCTCCGTTCCGAAACTTGGAGCCACTATTGCCCTCACGCTTTTCAACATCGTTGATAAGCATTGAGTTGGGTGAGAGGCTACCCATTGGTACGAACGGCTTTACGCCATCGCGAGGAACTTTCGTGGTGGGGTCAACATCGACGGCCTGTGTGACTGGGCATAGATTCCAGCCTTCAGGTATCAGCCCCATCTCCGACTCGACCATCTTGACCTTTTCATGACCGGGGAAACGGAAATTGACGAACCACTCCCGGTAGAGCATCTGCGCCATCTGCTCCAGAATCTTGATGCGCCGAGTGTTGTTCTCAATCAGGTCGTCGTAGGCGGAAAGAATATCGGCGATTTTGTCCTGTACGGGGCGAGGCGGAAGGTTGACCTCAAACTCCGGGAATTTCGTGAGGGGGATTCTGTCCACAGTTGCACCGGACAAAATGTTGCCGCTGATGGTATTTCGCCAGTCTTGCCCGAAGAAGTAAAGGAACAGAAAGCGAGGGTTGACCTTAGCTGAATTAGGTCGAATGAGAGCCAAACGCCTACCTAAGCACCCTCTGAACCCTTGCGGAATAATCGCATAACGATTGAGCGTAGCTTCATAGGTGAATACGATGTCACCCGGCTCCGGTACGACCCGTTTTGTCCAAGCCGCATAATCCTCTTCCGCAATGTGGCGTACATCTGACAAATCTAATTGTCCATCTGAAGTTATGTTTCCAATCCCGAGAAAGACAGGGCCGGAGTCGCTGGGCTTTGGAGTGGCATGTGGCCCATCGTAAAGTCCCTCGTAGGTTGACTCAATCTTGACGCGGCGGAAACTCATGCAGACGCTCCAAGGAGAAATGAGACATTCTCCGCTATGCGCTCCTCAAGTTCCCTCGCCTCTGCATTGAGCGTCTCCAACTCCTCGTTGAGTTCCTCCAGCTTCTCGGCAAACTCAAAGTCGTCAGCAGCACGTTCGGCCACCCCCACATATCGCCCCGGATTGAGGCTCCAGCCTTGTGCTTCGATTTCATCGAGCGTGGCGACTTTGCATAGTCCGAGCACATCGGCGTACTTGCCCTTCGGGAAGCTCTCCTTCATCAGGTCTTTGCTTCCGGCTTCGGTCTCAGGCTTCTCGCCGCGATAGAGGCGAACGATGTTCGATAGAAACTCAATCTGATCTGGCGTGAACTCGCGATGTGCCCGGTCAATCTGGGTGAAGGTGTGCCGAGCGTCGATGAAGAGCACCTTGTCTTTGAGCTTAGACTTCGCCTTGCCCCGGTCGAGGAACCAGAGTGTACAGGGCAGCGTCACCGTATAGAAAAAGTTCGACCCGACCGAGACCATCACATCCACTGCACCGGACTTGAGCAGGTCGCGGCGGATGTCCAACTCAGAGCCACGGGCGTCTCCCGCTGAGTTCGCCATGACGAACCCGGCGCGTCCGGTCTCATCCAGGGCGGAGTAGAACAATTGAATCCAAAGATAGTTTGCGTTGTCAGCCTTGGGAATGGAGAACGGGTAGCGCGGGTCGTCCTTGATGCGCTCCTTATCCACCTTGTCCACGTTGAACGGCGGATTCGCCATGACGAAGTCGAACTTGCCGACGCTCTTGTGCGGGTCTTCGTAGTAGGTGACCGACTGGCGGATGTCGCCGGAGAGGCCGTGGACGGCGAGGTTCATCTTGCAGAGGCGGATGGTCTCGGCCACCTTCTCCTGCCCGTACACGGCAATCTCGTTGACGCTCTCCCTGTGGTGCTCCACGAATGCCGCCGACTGCACGAACATGCCGCCTGAGCCGCACGCCGGGTCGAGGATGCGCCCGTGGTACGGCTCGATAATCTCCACGATGAGCTTGACGATGCTGGTCGGCGTGAAGAACTCGCCGCCCTTCTGCCCCTCCGACATCGCGAAATTTCCCAAGAAGTATTCGTAAATCTTGCCGAAGGCATCGCCCTCGATTGTCATGGGGATGGACGAGAAGTTCTTCAGCAGGGTGATAAGAAGATTCTTTTCAAGCGCGTTATAGGTCTTGGGCAGAACGTCCCGAAGGTCTTCGTTCTCGGCTTCGATGGCCTTCATCGCCTCGTTGATCGCCCTGCCAACATCGGTGCCCTCAGGGAGATTGAGCAGGTGGGCGAACCGGGCGTTCTCAGGGATGAAGAGGACGCCCTGCGCCTGGTAGTCGGTCTTGCCGACCTTGCGGCGTCCGGTGCCCTGTCGGGGCAGATTCTTCTCGGCTTCCCCGAACTTGTGGTCGGCGTAGCGGAGAAAGATGAGCCCCAAAACAGGGACGGAATACTCCGCCGACCTAAGCTTCGAGTTCGCCCGGAGGTCGTCTGCGGCCTCCCAGAGGCGCTTTTCGAGTTCAGAATGATTATTTGCCATGGATGATTACCTTAGCAAAGAATGGTAGCAGTCGAGGGAGCATACGGCCAGATGTTCCCGGAATGCCGGGCAGCAGAAGGCGCTGGACAGGTGGAACCCCATGAACAATAATGACTTGCAAAGGTTTAGGGCGGACAGTGAATGCGGCTATTCGTTGCCATCACGGATTCGGACTGGTTCGGGTACCCGCGTCGGCACAGCAATAACCATGCTTGGAGCGTCGCAAGCAGTCCTGATGCGCTTCGGGGCGCACTGGCTACTGATTACAACACCAACTGATAAGGGAAAGCCTGACCATGCAGCAGCAGAACATTCCGATTGGCACGCTTGTAGACATGTTCAAACGTGGCGAACTGCGTTTGCCGGAAATTCAGCGCCACTATGTATGGGTTGCGACGCGGGTTCGCGACCTCCTCGACTCGCTCTATCGCGGCTATCCGAGTGGTTCGATTTTGATGTGGGAAACCGACGAGCCGGTGCCAACCCACGACTTCGCAATTCCACAGGAATCCACTGCCTTCGCCGGACGTAAGCTGCTGCTCGATGGTCAACAGCGGCTGACATCGCTAACGGCGGTAGTCAGGGGTGAGCAGGTATCGGTGCGCGGTCGCAAGCGCCCTATCGACATCTTGTTCAATTTGGAACACCCGGACGGGCCACCTAGTGAGTTGCTGGAAGTCGAGGGGGACGAAGAGGTGCTTACCGTCTCCGACGATGAGTTTACTGACGAGAATGGGGCAGATGCCGAGGGCGACGAACAGGGGCTGCAAGAGAAGCAGGGGCTGCAAGAGAAGCTGAACCGCCGCACTTTTGTGGTCGCCAGCAAGGCGCTGGCGGCGCTGCCAAACTGGGTCTCGGTCAGTGAAGTATTCCGCACCGCCAACGATTTCGACCTCCTCAAGAAGGCTGGCATCAAGTCCTTTGACGACCCGCGTGCTCAGACCTACTCCGACCGCCTGAAGAGGCTCCGCGCCATCAAGGACTACCCCTACGTCGTACACGTGCTGGAACGCAGCATGAGTTACGAAGAGGTGACCGAAATCTTCGTGCGGGTGAATTCGCTGGGTGCCAAGCTGAGGTCGTCTGACCTCGCTTTGGCGCAGATAACCTCGCGGTGGCCTAATTTGCTCAAGGAACTTGAAGCTTTTCAAGATGAGTGCGAACAAAGCTGGTTCACCATTGAACTCGGCCATCTCGTTCGCGCCATCGTTGTGTTTGCGACCGAGCAATGCTTGTTCCGCACGGTTTCTGCCACGCCGGTTGAGAAGCTGAAGAATGGCTGGGAGAAAGCCAAGGAAGGACTCCGCTTCGCTATCAATTTCCTGCGGACGAACGCTGGCATCGAGGATGAAAGCCTGTTGTCTTCACCGATGTTTATCCACGTGCTCGCAGCCGTCAGCAGGGTCAAGGACAATAAGCTGTCTGCCGACGAACAACGCCAATTGTTGCATTGGCTCCTGGTGGCAAACGCCCGAGGCCGTTATTCACGCGGCTCGACGGAGACCTTGCTTAACGAGGATTTGGCAATCGTCTTCCGCAATGGCGATATTGCCACGCTGATGGAGCCGGTGAAACGGCAGTTTGGCCGACTCACCGTCGAACCGGGCGACCTCGCCAGTCGCGGCGTGAATAGTCCCTTGTTCTCGCTGGCCTTCCTTGCACTCAAGGCGGCAGGAGCAAAAGACTGGTACAGCGGATTGGGGCTTTCATTGACCAACCAAGGCAAGCTGCATTTCGTCCAGTGGCACCATGTCATCCCTAAATCGCTACTCAAGGAAAAGGGGTTTGAAACCGGCGAAATCAACGAAATTGCGAATATGGCCTTCATTACCGGCCAAACCAATCGGCGCATCAGTAACAAAGATGCAAGCCTGTATCTGACAGACATCGTTGCAAAACAGGGAAAGGAAGCATTGGAATGTCAATGTGTGCCTACAGCCCCACACCTTTGGCAGACCGAGAATTATCGCGATTTCCTGCGAATTCGCCGTGCGGCATTGGCGCAGCGAATGAACGACTTCATTAAGGAGGAGGCGGGGCTATAGGCAACTCCACCCTTAGCAATGGCGAAGGCGGCTATGGACGACTCCAGAAATCGCTGGTAGCGGTGGTCAATAGACCCCGCGCCTCCATTTGAGCCGCGTCATCCTAACCCCGGTTGCCCGGACGCTGTACAGGGCTCTGGAGAGGGGAGGTGGGAGGGGCAATTTTGGGGCACGGTGAATGAGCATAGTAATCAGACTTTTATTCGGAGGACTGAATGTCGAGCAAAAGGAGCTATCTTCGCCGTTACACGCATCTCGAATCCCTGAGAAACATTCTTTGCACAAAGTCACTCACCCTGCTCGATTTTCAGGAGTGGAAGGACAAGAATGATTCACACTTCCTACGTCTCTACAAGGAAGAACGGAAGTTGAAATCCCTTCTGGCACTCTGTTTCACCAGGGCATCGGAGAGATTCCATCTTTGGCACGTATTTGGCCCGAAAAAGGAAAGACGTTCATTTAGGGGTGTGGGACGACCATTATTAGGATGTGGTCCATATAACGGTTCCTCACCATTAGCCAAAATTGGAGTTCGGATTCGATTTGATCGTTCTCAGTTGATAGAAGCCATAAGCAAGCATCCAGGTGTTAAGTGCGATGACATCGACTACATGACTCACGCTCAACTGAAGGCGCTTGCGGATGAGCACAATGAGAATGACCCCATTACGAAGTTACCTTTTATCAAACGGTACGGTTTTCGAGATGAATCGGAGTTCCGCATCATATTTGAATCGAAAACAAGAACTGACCCATCGGCAGATATTCCCATCCCGATTTCGTGCATTAACAGAATCATCTTCAGCTATAAGCTGAACTATGATGACTACAGGGCAATCAGCGGCGAATTGCAGTCGATGGACGGCTGTCAAGGCTTGGACATTAGCCGTTCTAATCTTACCGAGAGTAAAACATGGAAGGCCGCAGGGGAAGAGCTTGTACGGGCTGCGAGGCAAGAGCGGGAAGCACACCAGAAATAGATACTCTGTTTGAAGAAAACGTATAGCCTCACTGAATAGGCGGAATCAGCCTGGCTGCCTCTTCCGCCAGTGCCTGAAAACTCCTTTCCTTCGGCGGGGCACCATCGTAAGCGTCTACGTATGGCCGTGACCTTGGAACCCGATACTGCGTCCGGCAGGCACACGCCGAGTGGAGCGAAATTGATGGACAGGTCATGTGGGATGAGGAAGAGCACGATTATTTCTGGATTCTGGATGAGGCAAAGCGGCGGTATGCGGAGCGCAGGCTTGCCCTGACCGAAAAGGGATTCATCTACTCGGATATGGAGATGTAGCCGCCCTTACATTTTCGCCTATACTGGTTTCGTGGCATTCAGATTCCCAATTGTCGAGCGAAAGCAGTTTATAGTGACGTGCAAGCGGTGCCGTCGTGAGGTCCCGGCTGGCGTACCGGCGTTCCCCTTCCGGTCAATTGTGGTTGCCTGCACTCTATGTGGGGAGTTGAGGCGCTACCTGCCCTCTGAGGTGTTTTGGGGCAAGGCTCCTGCCCTGGTGGTGAAGCAGGCTACCCGTGGGGAGCATTGAACGGAATGCGTCCTTTCTCATCTATTGGCTCAGTCACCTGGCTTTTTCTACAAAGAATCGTGCCGTGGTGTCCCGTAAAGAGGGAAAAAACAAAATTAATAATTTTCCTTCAGAAGCCTATTTCAGAAGCGTACTATTATTGCGATAAGTTTTTACGAAGTTGGAGAGAAGGAAAGCTATGGCAATCATGGGAAGCTCTCGTTTTGGATCGCTGAGTAAAGCAACCTCAGGAGCAGCAATCTGTTTTCGCCACATGATTATGTGCTTCATGATGCTGCTCATCACTACAGCTACTATGCGGGGAGACCAAATACCCCCATATTATTACCAGACGGTAATTGCAATCGGTCGAACGGTGCCAGCGGTTCCGGGGCAGCCGAGAGTGTGGGTCACGGAGGCATCAGGATTCATCTATGGGTATCTTATTAAAGATGACCCGGATCAGGCGAAAAAGAAATACGCCACATTCATAGTAACAAATCGTCATGTTCTAGCGGGCCACGACAAGATTGAGGTTCGCCTTGATCCGGGTCAAGCTAATAGTCTTCCACGTTCGGTCCCTGTCCCCTTGAAGGATAAGCAAGAAAAGGACATCTGGTATTCGCTTTCTGATCCGAACGTTGATATTGGAATAATCCCAGTCGATACGAACTGGGCAAAATCGCAAAACCTTGAATCCTCCTTCATTCTTAGCGATCTGCAAGCCAACGACAAAGCGAAATTGAAAGAGGCTGGTAATTCTGCTGGAGATACTGTTTATATTCTGGGCTTCCCTATGGGTATTACAGGGATAGATCATAATTACGTAATTACACGGAAAGGATCAATTGCTCGAATCAGCGATTTCTTGGCAGGGTCACAATCAACTTTTCTAATCGACGCGATGATCTTCCCAGGTAACAGCGGCGGTCCGGTTTTTTCAGGTTTAGAGCCTATTGCTATTCTAGGTACGAAATCCCCTTCCCATGTAGTGCTGATCGGGGTAGTAAGGGGTTTTATTCCCTATACCGATGTCGCCGTTAGTCAACAGACTTTGAGACCGCGTGTAACCTTCGAAGAGAATTCTGGTTTAGCCGAGGTGATTCCTGTAGACCAAGTGAACGAGACGATTGTTGAGTACCTGAAGTTGCATCCACCAGACCTCGGGCCCGAAAAGTAAGGTACCCCTTAAGATCACCCCAGTTCTAGTCGATAATTCGTCCACCATTGTCCGCATATGTCTTTACATTTAAAAGGCTTGCAATCATTCCCGACTGTGCGCTATGGTTTCATAGTGCACAGTCGGGCGCAACCGCAACAGGCAACACGCCCAGTCGGCCACCGCACCATGTACCCCTCCCGCAGTAGCGGGCGGGTCAAAGGCAGTCGGGCAAGCCGTAACCGATGACATCGCCGACTTTCCTCTGCTGGCGCATTGTGCGATATAGTTTTCTCACGGTGGTTTTCCCTTCAAGGTTTGGCAACCCGATTCTAAGAAATCAGGCTGAACCGCCGTTCAACTTTCAACTATGGGTGGGACATCCTCAGGCATTGCTCGACTAGGCATCACACGGAAAGGTGTACGAATTCGATTTGGCGGCTAAACTCTAAAAAGCAGGTGCCCTATGGCGAAAAAGCGCGTATTTCTCGATGAGTGTTGCGGTGAAGACGATCTGCAAGACTGCTTCCCATCAAAGGCGCACGTCTACAGAGCGAAAAATTTGGAGTGAGAGGTAAGGAAGACCCCACCGTTATCGATCATGCCATCAAGCGTGGTTGCCTAATCATCACGGTGAACAAGGATTTTGTCGATTACTATCGGAACCACGCTTTCCGCAAAGGAAAGAACGGTACGTTTTTTATGGCCTGATCTTCTTGAAAGCCAGCAAAGTCATGAGTCGCCAAGCTCAGTTAAAGGCCGCCCTTAAAGAAATTGCCTGGGCAGAAACCCGGCAGCACGATGACCTCATTTTTGTTTCAGCGGAGGGCAAGACTAAGCACGAGCGTCTTTGTCACCCTGAATGCGCCGCCAAGTTCTCCGCAGATCAAACTGAATGGTCGTAGTTGGTTCGCTACCGAGAGAACAACGAAGCTATATCCTGCGCTATGAGGTGACACCCACAATGGACTACAGCCGCTTTTGACGGGCGACAATAGGAAAGTCCGACCGACGACAACCAAAATCCCGACCAACTGTGCCACACGCAGTTGAATGGCTATTTTGTGCCCGTGAGCCGCCAGCCTTCCACCAGCGCCTCAGGGTCTTCTCCTTCGCAGCCAACTCTTTTGAATCCACTTGGCTCCTTAAAGTCACATATTGGATGGTATGACTTAATGTGCATCCGATGACCCATGCAACTATCAGCCAATCGTCCCCATGACCTGGTTTGCCGCACAAAGCGTGAGCAATCTCATGCAACACGGTCTGTCTGAAATCACGGTCATGTCCAATAGTGATTCGTATGATACTGTCATCATCGTCTTGATACCAGCACCGAGGCCGCTCACTTCCTTTTCATGGCTTTGATCAGCTTATCCACATCCCGATTTAGAGGCCACGAAATTCCGCAGTACTCGTTGACAGAGAAAATCGGAGTGTCTGATGTAGTCGGAACCTTCCCGCCTTTATATACGTCGAGTTTATCCCCGAGGCAGATGGTGACTTTGTTAGCTCCCTCGTTTACCTCATGCACAACGATCACAATATCTGCTTCGGCTGGATTCGCTACTATTTGCAACCTAGCTTTAGTTAGCTTATCGGTTATCTGCTTCTTTGCCCTGGCGAAATCCGGGATGTAGTAAGCACCTTGAGATTCAACTGGGGTTCCAAGCTCGATAAAAACAGCGACCTTCTTTGCGGACTTTAGCAATCCGTTCTCGTCAGCAATGTCGCCAGTAACCATATTCTGCATTTGACCGAAACAGACTACAGAAGCTGTCAGCGCAAATACAGTGATCAAAATCATATTTCTCATTGCCCTCTCCATTTGAACCCGCATCGCCTACTTTGACGATTCATCAACAGACACCCGCCGCCAGCATCCCCACGGCAAGGCTCACGCCGCTGTTTCGCCTGCCCGCCGCGCCGGACACGTTTCCATGCACGTCTCTAGGCACGAGAGCAGCGCCCCCGCCCGCCGCCTTGCCCTGGCTGGAATACTCACGACTGTAGAGTCCGGTTCCGGGGATGGAGGCCGCCGTGTACGATCTGCCCTTCGCATCCTGGCCGACACGAAAGCCGCGCCCGCCGATGGAATACCCCACGCCTGACTTTGAGAAGTTCAGCCGGATTGGCCCGAGTTTCAGACTCTTGCGAAATCGCCACGCCATGACCCTGCAATTCTACCCCCGCCAGAGCCTCGCAAGAGGGAGAGGATGCTCTTCATTTGAGAACTGGTGCGGCAACTGCGGCCAGTCCCCTCTGCTGATGCCAGCTTCAACGAATAGAATTCCATCAGGATGAGCGATTCTTCCCCAGAACCCCGTATCCCCTCAGAAGAGATCGCCGGACTCGTGGAGCGGGTCACCTTTTTCAACGAGGAGAGCGGGTTCGCCGTGCTCCGGGTGAAAGTCCGGGGGCATCGGGAACTGGTGACGGTGCTCGGTTCCTTGCCAGCAGTCAGCGCCGGAGAGTGGTTGACCGCCAAAGGCTGGTGGGTGCGTGACAAGGAGCATGGTCTCCAGTTCAAAGCCACCGCACTGAAAGCCACTCCGCCAACCACGAGTGAGGGTGTGGAGCGGTACTTGGCTGGGGGCTTCGTGAAGGGCGTCGGCCCCGTACTGGCCAAGAAGCTGGTCGAGCACTTCGGCGCGGAGGTGCTGGGCGTCATCAGCGACAACCCCGCCGACTTGGAGTCCGTGGACGGCATCGGCCCAAAGCGCCGAGAACGGATTGCCACTGCTTGGCAAGAGGGGATACAGATACGGGAGATCATGCTCTTTCTCCATAGCCACGGGGTCAGCACTGGGCGGGCTGTCCGCATCTTCAAGACGTACGGCAATCTGGCCATTCAAACGGTGCAAGAGAACCCCTACACCCTGGCGAAGGAAATCCATGGCATCGGCTTCGCCACGGCAGATCAGATCGCCCAGAGCGTCGGCATCCCCAAGGACTCACAGAATCGGGCGAGGGCTGGGATTGACCACGTGCTCCTGGGGGCAACCTCTGAGGGACATTGCGCCCTGCCGCTGGAGAAGCTGAAGGCGGCGGCCGTCAAGCTGCTGGAAGTGCCGGTGGAGACCATCGAGCAGGCGTTGTCGCACATGCTCACAGGCGGCTTCCTCCTGCTGGAAGAGATCGACGGCGAACCACTGGTTTTCCTGCCACATCTTCGCAAGGCCGAGGATGGAATCGCAACGAAGATCAGGCGTCTGGCCGGAGCCGGGGTCACCTATCCGAAGATCAACTTTGAAAAGGCCGTGACTTGGGTTGAGAAGCAGACCGGCAAGACCCTCGCCCCGAGTCAGCGGGAGGCACTGAAGGCTGTCCTGACCAGCCGCGTCTCCATCATTACGGGCGGCCCCGGCGTGGGCAAAACGACCCTTGTTAACTCAATCCTCCTCATCCTGGGAGCCAAGAAGGTGAAGTGCCTGCTGTGTGCGCCCACCGGACGGGCGGCGAAGCGGCTGACAGAGACCACCGGGCTCGAAGCGAAGACCATTCATCGGCTGCTGGAGGTCGATCCGGCCACGGGAAGGTTTCAGCGCAACGAAGACAAGCCTCTCGAATGTGACCTGCTGATCGTCGATGAGAATTCGATGGTGGACGTGCTCCTGATGTACGCCTTGCTTCGCGCCCTTCCCAAGACCTCTGCAATGATTATGGTCGGCGACATTGACCAGCTTCCCTCCGTGGGGCCGGGGAATGCCCTGCGTGATCTGATTGATAGCGGAGTGGTACCCGTCGTTCGCTTGACTGAAGTGTTCCGGCAGGCGGCCAGCAGCAACATCATCACCAGCGCCCACCTCATTCGCCAGGGCAAGATGCCGGAGCTTCGCACAGGGGAGGCGGGCTCCGACTTTCATTTCGTTGAAAGGGAGACGCCTGAGGAGATCGCGGCGACGCTGGTGAGGCTGGTAGAGGACAGAATTCCAAAAGGACACCACCTCGACCCAATCCGCGACATCCAGGTTTTGTGCCCGATGAACCGGGGCTCGATTGGAGTCCGCGAGTTGAACAGCGTGCTCCAGGGAGCCCTGAATCCCGCTCGTCCGGGTGAACCGGCTGTTGAACGGTTTGGATGGCGCTTCCAGGTGCGGGATAAGGTTATCCAGACGGAGAATGACTACAAAAAGGAAGTCTTCAACGGTGATATCGGCACCATCGAGAAGATTGACCCGGTGGAGCGGGAACTCTCCATCCGATTCGATGACAGGCTGGTTGTCTATGACTATGGCGAGTTGGACGAGGTATCGCTGGCGTACGCGGTGACCATCCACAAAGCGCAGGGGTCGGAGTTCCCAGCGGTCGTCATCCCGGTGGCCATGCAGCATTACATGCTGCTCCAGCGCAACCTGATTTACACCGGCATCACCCGCGCCAAGCGGCTGCTTGTGGTCGTGGGGCAGAAGAAGGCTCTGGGTCTTGCCATCAGGAACGACCAGTCACGCAAGAGGTACTCGGGACTCTTGAGCAGCTTGAAGAAAACAAGCCGGTGATGGTGTGCGCCTGCCTGTTCTATTCTGAACATTCAGGAGTGAGAGGTTGCATGCCCGTAGGCCCACAACTAGACCGAGCCCAACGTCAGCGTTTGCGCTACACCGGAGGGATGTACACGGTGAAACAGTATGCGCGATCGCAATGGGCGGTTCAGGTAGAGGGGCAAGACCGCCGCAGAGCCGCCGGTCAGGTTTCTGAAAGTGAAGATGGAGAATTCTGCAGAGCCGACCAAGCCATTCTCCGCACTCTTATGGCAAAATGATTCAGTCCAGAGGAATGCCAGAACCCCGAAACGAAGCATTCCCACCGACAACTTCCCGGCGTGAGTGCTCAGGAGAAATGCTTATGTCAACCCTTTTCGAATCAACCATCATTAAAACCATGAGTTTGGCAAATCGATTTGT
>Ga0224555_1003061_pt1 | contig 18076 bp, 10 predicted proteins | sample 714S23034metaG_FD_180687 | JGI IMG/M metagenome (GOLD analysis project Ga0224555, IMG submission 180687) | Peat soil microbial communities from Stordalen Mire, Sweden - 717 S2 30-34 | ecosystem: Environmental > Terrestrial > Soil > Wetlands > Peat | place: Sweden: Norrbotten County, Stordalen...
CGCCGTTCCTGGACCAGCGATTCATCCGCGTGTAGATCGTGTGCCAGCGCCCGAAGCGCTTCGGCAGACCGCGCCATTTACAGCCTTGTTCCGCGACAAACAGCACTGCATTCAGCACCTGTAAGTTACTCAAACGCACGTTGCCGCGCTGCACCGGCAATGCATCCTTGATCCGCTCATACTGCGCTTCCGTGATCTCCATCCACAAACATTAACACAGATTAGCCGTAGTGTGAACACGCCCTAGTAGACGCCGGCGAGGATGTTTTGGGCGGACTCGGTGGCGGCGGGGGACCGGGCGGCGTTGCGGGGCTCGTATGGGCAGAAGGGGTCGCTGCCCAGCGGGTCGCCGGTGTAGGCGAAGGCGCGGGCGCGGGAACCGCCGCAGAGGGTGCGATACTCGCAGACTCCGCACTTGCCGCGGAAGGTGCTGGGAGTGTGCAGAGCCTGGAAGATGGGGGAGTCGCGATAGACGTCGACCAGGTTGTCGACGCGGACATTGCCGGTAGTGAGCGGAAGGAAACCGGCGGGATAGATGTGGCCCTGGTTGGAGACGAAGATGATGCCGTGGCCGTCGCGGATTCCGAAGCCACGGTGGACGGGAGTCTGCTCGATCTCTGCTCCGGTAAAGCCGGCCTCGCGCATTGCGTTCAACGCGACGCGGCGATAGGAAGGGGCTTCGGTGGTCTTGATGGCAAAGGGGGCGGTCTCGGTGAGTTTGTGGGTCCAGTGCATCAGCTCTTCGCCGCGCTCCGGTGTGACGGGCTGGAGTTCTTTGCCGCGGCCTACGGCGATGAGGTAGAAGAGGCTCCAGCGCATAATCTTGTGGGCCTTGAGGAGTTCATAGATGGCGGGCAGATCGTCCGCGGTCTCCTCGGAGACGAGGGTGTTGACCTGGATGGGGAAGCCTGCCTGAGCCGCTTTGCGGATTGCGTCTATCGTCCAGTCGAAGCAGCCCGCGACTCCGCGGATGGCTTCGTGGCGCGCTGCGGAAGAGCCGTCGAGCGAGAGGCCGACGCTGTCGATTCCATGCACCTTGAGTTTGGAAAAGACTTCAGTGGTGAGCTCGGCTGTGGCGGCCGGGGTGACGGAGACGGTGAGGCCGAGCCGGCGAGCCTCGTCGATGAGGTCGTAGATGTCGGCGCGCTGGAGCGGATCGCCGCCGGTGAGGATGAGGTGCGGCTTGATATCGAAGGCGGCGATCTGGCGCAGGAGGTCGAGGCTCTCGGCGTGCGTGAGTTCGTCAGGATGCGCGGTGGAGACGGCTTCGGCGCGGCAGTGGCGGCAGGCCAAAGGACAGGCCTGGGTCATTTCCCAATAGACGAGCATGGGATTCCGGGAGTAGTTGTGATGCGCGGCGCGATGTGCGTGCGCGTGGGCGGGTGCGCCGGATGCGATGGCTCTGATATCGATGGTGGGCATGTGGCTATCTCCTAGGACCCAATGCAGACTGGCAGATGTCGATCCCAGTAGGGATGGTTGGTGTGGATTCGTTCCGCGATCGACTGTGCGGCGTTCATGCCGCTCTGAATGCAGTCGGGAATTCCGGACCCACGGTAGGCTGCTCCGGCCAGATGCAGGCCGGGAAGGTTGGCGAGGGTGCGTTCAATTTCGGCGATGCGCAGTCCATGGCCGAGGTCGTATTGCGGGTTGGCTTTGTGCCAGCGGTAGGCTTTGGCCAGCACGGGAGTTGCGGTGATTCCCATGATGGCCTGAAGCTCTTCGCGGGCGAGATCGATCAGCGCGGGCTCATCCTGTTCGGCGAGGTCTTCGGCGAGATCGCCGCCGACGAAGACGCGCAGCAGAACGGAATCATCGGGAGCGCGGTGCTGGAACTTCTCCGAAGACCAGGAGCAGGCGGTGATCCTGCGGCGCTCGCTGCGGGGCACGATGAAGCCGGCGCCCTGCAGGGGATGGTTGATCTGGCTGCGCTTGAATCCGAGGGAGACGGTTGCGGTGGAGACGTAGCGGATCTTGCGCAGGCGGGAGGCAAGCATGGGATCGATCTGCTGGACCAGGTCGGCGGTTACGTAGGAGGGGGTGGCAAAGACGATGTCGTCGGCGATGATCGAGCCGCCGTCACCGAGGGCGACCTTGTAGCGCTTCCCGTCCGGGTGAACGGTGAGTACGCAGCAGCCGGGGCGCAAGGATCGCCGGGGCAGTTGGGCGATCAACGCGTCGGCGAGTTGCTGCAGGCCGCCGCGGAGAGACATGAACATGGGAGTGGCTTTGGAGCCGGGCGCGGCGCGGCGCTTGAGCCGCTTCATCATTCCGCGGAGCAGGCTGCCGTGCTTCTTCTCCATCTCCTGGAACATGGGGAAGGTGCTCTGGAGGCTGAGTTTTTCGGGATCGGCTGCGTGGATGCCGCCCATCAGGGGGCCGGCGATTTTGTTGAGGGCCTCCGAGCCGAGGCGCCGGCGGACGAATCCGGCGAGGCTCTCGTCCTGATCGCCGGGCAGCCGGGGAACGAGCACCTCCATGCCCATGCGCAGCTTTCCAGGCCAGGAGATGAGGCGGGAACGCAGGAAGGGAAGCACCATGGTGGGCGCCATCAGCATCATGCCTTCGGGGATGGGGTGAAGACGCCCGCGGCTCCAAACGTAAGTGGTGGCGTTCTTGCCGGTGTTGGAGCCGACGAACTGATGGGACAAACCAAGCCTGGCGCACAGGTGCATGGCCGCGGCCTTCTGGGTGATGAACGAGTCGGGGCCTCCTTCGACAAGGAAGCCATCCTGGACGGCGGAGGTGATCTTTCCGCCCCAGTGGGGAGAGCACTCGATTAAGGTAAAGTCGGATAAGCCGCTTTGCTGCAGGTAGAAGGCAGTTGCCAATCCAGCAATGCCGCCGCCGACGATGACAGTTTTACTCATGGGGCCAACACAAGTCGGATCAAAATGGGCCTCCGTTCGCTGACGGCGAATTTGTTTGGCATTGCCGCCGGGGAGACAGGGGAGTTCTCTACGCATGATCAGACTATGCGCAGGCCCGGGGGCTTGCAGTGATGTGTGTCACATCTTGTTTGTGAGGGGTGTGCGAACCTGCAACCAGCTTGGTGCGAGTCAAAGCGACGACGCCAGGCTATGTTAGGAAGGTTACAAAACTAATACGATCGACCTTCTCAGTGGGGCGAATAATTCAAACATATGAGTGAGCGTTTACCAGTAGTAATTCAGGGTGGGATGGGTGCGGGGGTTTCGAATTGGCGGCTGGCCCAAGCCGTGTCGCGTACCGGTCAACTGGGTTTGGTATCGGGAACGGCGCTGGATCAGATCCTGGCGCGGCGGTTGCAGGATGGCGACGAGGGCGGCCATATGCGGCGGGGATTGGACGAGTTTCCCGATCGCGCGATGGCCGAGCGCGTGTGGACGAGTTACTTCATCCCCGGCGGCAAGGGCGAGCGAACACCGTACAAGCCGGTGCCGATGCTCTTGAAGGAGAATCCACGCGAGTTGGTTGAGCTGTGCATTGTGGCCAACTTCGTTGAGGTGATTCTGGCGCGGCAGGGGCACCGGAATCCGGTTGGGATCAATTACCTGGAAAAGATCCAGGCGGCGCATCTGCCGTGCATCTACGGCGCGATGCTGGCCGGGGTGGGATACGTAATTATGGGGGCGGGGATTCCGCTGAAAATTCCCGGCGTGCTGGATGGGTATGTCGAGCACCGGGCGGCGGAATATGCGATCCATATCGCCGGCGCGCAGGAGGGCGACGATACCACCGTGCGCTTTGACCCGCGCGAGTACATGGGCGTGGAGTTGGAGCCGTTGAGCCGGCCGAAGTTTCTGCCGATCGTGTCGTCCAACACGCTGGCCGTGACCATGCTGAAGAAGGCGAATGGACGGGTGGATGGATTGGTGATCGAGACGCGGACGGCGGGAGGGCACAACGCTCCGCCGCGGGGCAAGCTGCAACTCTCCGAACTGGGCGAGCCGGTGTATGGAGAGCGGGACACGATCGATATTGGCAAGCTGCGAGAGCTGGGCGTGCCGTTCTGGCTGGCCGGCGGATATGGACACCCAGAGAAGCTGCGGGAAGCGCTGGCGCAGGGAGCCGCAGGGGTGCAGGTGGGGACGGCGTTCGAGTTTGCGTGGGAGTCGGGGCTGCGCGAGGACTACAAGGACGCGCTACTGGCGAAGGCGATTGCCGGGCATGCGCAGGTGTTCACCGACCCGCTGGCGTCGCCGACGGGATTCCCGTTCAAGGTGGCGCAGCTGAAGGGAACGGCTTCGGACCCAGAGGTGTACGCGGAGAGGCCGCGGATCTGCGATCTTGGCTTTCTGAGGGAGGCGTACCGGACGGCGGAGGGCGGGATCGGCTATCGCTGTGCGGCTGAGCCGGTGAGCGTGTACCTGTCGAAGGGCGGCCAGCTAGAAGACACGGTTGGCAGAAAGTGCGTGTGCAACGGGCTGCTGGCGAACATCGGCTATCAACAGGTGAGGAACGGAAAACGCACGGAGCATGGGTTGATTACGGCGGGCGATGACCTGTGCACGGTGGCGCGCTTCCTGAAGCCGGGACGCACTGAGTACGGCGCCGCGGATGTGGTGGCAAAGCTGCTGACCGGGTGCGAGGAGCCACAGGCGGCGAGTCAGAGCGAAGAGGTTTGCTTCGCGTAAGCAGCGAATCACAGAGAACACAGAGGAAAAAAGAGAGCACAGCGCGGGTCAATCCCAGAGAGCGCCGTAGTGGATGAGCGTTGGCGCGTTGGGCTGGGTGAGGGAGTGTGGGATTTCAGTGAGGAGAGCCTGGCGCTCGGCGTCGCGGTGGGCGCGGAGGCGGGTGGCGACGCGGTCGAGGTCGCGGTCGTTGTATCCAGGGTGACAGCAGAGCTCATAGGTGCCAGTAGTGGGAAGAGCGCAGAGAAGTTGCGCGAGCGTGGCGGCGTCCAGTTGGCCGGTGGCGGAGATGGCGACGGTGCCGCCGGTGGTGAGGATGCGGGCATCGCGGATTTGGGAATAAGCTGCGAAACGCGGGCGCAGGCGGCCGATGAGCTTGACGGCGAGGCGGCGGGTGCGGCTGCCGTGGTTGAGGGCAAGGCTCCAGGATGGCTCAAACGGATTGCGGATGGCGCGGATGGAGGTCCGTTCGGCGACCTGCAGGAGCGGGCGGGCAATGGCGGGGAAGAGGTGGGTGTGCTTGTGGGTGTCGAGGTGGGTGATGGGGATGCCGGCGCGCTGAAGCTTCTCGATTTGGGCGAGGGCTTCGCGGTAGACGTCTTCGGCGCGGATGCGGCCGCGGAAGAGCGCCTGCAGAAAGTCGAGCAGGGCGGGACGGAAGGTTCTGCCGGCCTGACCGGGAACCTGCGGGCCCAGCAGGCTGGGGATGGTTTCGGGCGGTGAGACGGGAGCGCCGTCGGTGAGGACGATGTGGCAGCCGACGCCAAGGGTGGGGTGCGCGCGGGCGACGGCGACGGCGTCCGAGAATGCGGGGCCGTTGGCCATGAGGGTGGTGGAGGTGAGGACGCCTGCGGAGTGGAGTTCACCAATGGCGCGGTTGATGCCGGGGGTGAGGCCGAAGTCGTCGGCGTTGAGGATGAGGCGCGCGGGCATTGCTGGAGTGATTGTAGAGGGTTGGGTGGACTGAAAAGCGAATCACAGAGAACACGGAGGAAAAAGAGAGAGCACCGAGGAAAGAAAAAAGCTTAGGGTCTTGAGCTATCAGCGATCAGCTATATCGGCTATCGGCGATCGGCGATGAGGCGCCGCCAACAGCGAGGGATAGGCCTATACTTCGAGGGAATCTTTGGACAATACGGGGAGGGCGCATGGCGGTCAGCGTGGAGGACTTGAATCCGGCGGGGATTCGCGTGGCGGGGATACGCATGATTCCGGTGATGGGCGGGAAGTACAAGGTGTGGACGAAGCGCATAGGCAGCGGACCGCTGAAGGTGCTGCTGCTGCATGGCGGGCCGGGATTCACGCATCAGTACCTGGAGGCGATGGAGTCGTTCCTGCCGGAGGCGGGGATCGAGATGTACTACTACGACCAGCTTGGCTGCGGAAACTCGGATAGGCCGGAAGACCTGTCTCTGTGGGAGATTCCGCGGTTTGTGGAGGAGGTGGAGGAGGTACGGCGCGGGTTGGGGTTGGAGAACTTTGTGCTGTATGGGCAGTCGTGGGGTGGGATGCTGTCGATTGAATATGCGTTGAAGTACCAGCACCACCTGCGCGCGCTGGTGATCTCGAATATGACGGCGGGGATCCAGTCGTACCTGAAGCGCATCGGGGAAGTGGCGAAGAAGCTGGACCCGGTGACGCTGGCGACGCTGCGTGTGTTTGAGGCGACAGAGGATTACGATGCGCCGGAGTACCAGCGGATCATGATGGAGGAGCTGTATCCCATGGCGATCTGCCGATCGAAGCCGTGGCCGGAGCCGGTGACGCGCGCGTTTCGCGATGCGAACCTTGCGATCTACAACCACATGCAGGGGAAGAGCGAATTTGTGGTTACCGGGACCTTCAAAGACTGGGAGCGGTGGGACGATCTGCACAAGATCGAAGTGAAGACGCTGACGCTGGGAGCGGAGAACGATACGATGGACCCGGAGGATATTCGGAAGATGGCGACGCTGATGCCGAACGCGACGGCGGCGATTTGCCCGGAGGGAAGCCATCTGGCGATGTGGGACGACCAGGCGATTTATTTTGAGCACCTGCTGGGATTCTTGCGGACGGTGTAGGGTGGCTTTAGCACCGAGCAAAGAAGGCGCGGGGCTAAAGCCCGGCTGTTCTATTGGCTATATTCGTGGGGCTGAAGCCCCACGCTAATCCGAAAGGCAACAACGGGGCATTTCCCGGCATGGGTGAGGCCGTGCCCTTCCGACATTCGCTATGGGAGTTTGTTCAGCTGGACTGCCAGACTACGTTGACGTCGTGGTGGCGGGTATGGGCGCAGGGGGCTTTGCGGGCTGGGGCTTGGCGGCGGCGATGTAGTCGTCGAGCCGATAGCCGGCGTCGTGGGCGGCCTCGCAGGCGGCGGCAAAGGCTGACTCCAGATCTGCCATTGCTTTGGCCTGGGTTGAGTCCTGCTGCGCGATCTTGATGAGGGTGGGGAGCTGAAGCCAGGCAAGCAGCTCTTCAAACTGTTCGCGGTTGAAGCAGGTGATGCCAGAGGCAGTGTTAACGCCGGCGAGCCAGCGGACGTCGGGTTCAGCCCAGAAGGCTTCGGAGCGGACTGAAACTGGAGCTGCCGCGGACTCGGCGAGCAGCATGCGCACCTGTGCAGCGGCGCGCCATTTGGCTTCGCCTTCCATGCCCATGGAGGAGAAGATGTTGGCGAGGGCCCAGCGCAGTTCGAGCCGGTCGAAGAGGGCGACCTTGTCACTCTGGGAGGGAAGGCTGCGCAGGACGATCCACGCCAGCAGCGGCGCCCAGGCATGATCCGCTGGCGTACCGGGCTTGCGGCCGGGCAACATGCGGCGGGCCTCGGCAGTCCAGTCGGTGGTGAAGGATTGAGCGAGCGAGGGGATGAGAGTTGCGGCAGCGGCAAGTTCGCGGACGGTGCCGGCGTAGCTGGGCGCGCTGGGAGCGATGGGCGTAAAAGCGCTGCCGGAGATAGGCTGCGGCGAGGAGGACGCGGCGGGTTGTTCCATCAACACACGGCTGTCGGCAGGCAAGCTTTCGAGCAGCTTGTCGTAAAAGACCTGACTCTTCTCCACCAGCGATTGCAGACGGGGATCGAGTGCGGTCGGCGCGGTGGATGATGCTTGTGCGGTCGCGGGAGACGCGGCGCGGCATGAAGGTTCACGCTCGCACGCGATGGTGGCGAGGGCGCGGATATTGTCGGCGCTGATGGCCTGGCGGAGGGTGTCGTAGAGTGGGCGCAGGCGGAGGCGGATGACCTCCTGATCGAGATTGGGGACGCCGGCGCCGCGAAGCTGGTCGCAGAGCGAGTCCCATGGCCACTCGGCGGAAGAGCGGAGTTCGCGCCAGTCGAGTAGAACAACGCACTGGAAGCCGCGCAGGTCGAAGTGCATGCCATGGTAGTGGATGTCGGTGGCGCGGCGCAGGTATTCGAGGCCGTGGGTGTCGCGGTAGGCGAGGATGACCGACTCGCTGGTGGGCAGGCCGAGGCCGTCCGCGAGGCTGCGCTGACGCATCTGGCCGCTGCCTTTGTCCATGAATCCCGCGGAGATGTGGATGGTGCCGTGGGTGCTGTCGTATTTGTTGTTGTAGACGACGAGGGAGCGTTCGCCGCCGAAGCGGTTGGAGTAGGCGAAGACGTTGTCGTCGACGGCCCCGTGGCCGTTCCAGAAGTCGTAGAGGGTGAAGTCGGAGCTGCCGGCGAAGATGTAACGCTTTTTGAGCAGCGGCGCGATCTCGCGCTGATGGCGGGCGACGAGGTCCTCGTTGGGCCACTCCTCCATGCGCGCCTGCTTGAACTCCATTCCGTAGCGCTCGGTGAAGCCTTCGATCTGGCCGTGGCCGAACATGGGCAGGCCGGGCAGGGTGGCGAGCAGGGTGCAGACGCCGAAGTACTTGTCGCCAGTTCCGAACTGGTCAATTGCCGTGCGTTCATCGGGATTGCTCATAAAATTAACGTAACGCTTCATGATGTCGGGATCGAATTCGATGGTCTTTTTGAGGTAGCTGCGGTACTTGGCGTTCTCCTCGTCGCGCAGCATGTTCATGAAGGCGGAGTTGTAGACGCGATGCATGCCGAGGGTGCGGACGAAGTAGCCTTCGAGCAGCCAGAAGGCCTCAGCCAGCAGAAGCGTGCCGGGGACTTCGGCGGCGACGCGGTCGACCACCTCGCGCCAGAACTCATGCGGCATGAGGGCGTCGAACTCCTCCTGCGACATGGAATTCTCCGCGCGCGATGGGATGGAGCCGCCGGCGCCGGGAAGGGGAAACCACAGGCGCTGGACGTGGCGCTTGGCCAGGACCATGGCGGCGTCGAAGCGGATGATAGGGAAGAGGCGGGCGACGTGCAGGATGGTCTGGATGACGTGCTCGCGGACGTAGGCCTTGGAGTAGTCGAGCTGCGCGGTGTCGTTCCAGGCGAAGGTGGTGCCGTCGTTGCCGTGATAGACGTAGCGCGTCTCGTTGGTGGCGTGGTGGCGGAGGCGGAAGGCGACGGCGGCGTCGGTCTGGTCGTAGTAGTGGTCGTCGATCTTGATCTCGACGCGCGAGTCGGTGGAGAGATCTGGGCCGTTGAAGCTGTAGGCGGGGAAGGGGCTCTCCCAGCGATGGATGAACCAGTCGGGATGCTCGATGACCCAGGGCGAGTCGATGCCCATGTGGTTGGGCACCATGTCGCTGGCGAGGCGCAGGCCGGCCTGGGCGGCGCGGTGCTTGAGGTTGTCGTAGGCGAGCCAGCCGCCGAGGTCCTCGGCGATGTCGTAGCTTTTGAGTGAGTAGGCGGAGGCGACGGCGTCGTGGTGGCCGCGCAGGCGCTTGATGGTGCGCGAGGCTATCGAGCGTTCCCAAAGGCCGATGAGCCAGAGGCCGGTGATGCCGCGGTCGGCGAACAGATGAAGCTCTTCGTCGGGGATCTGGTCGAGGCGGTAGATGTGGCGGAGGTATTTCTTGGAGAGTTGCTCGAGCCAGACGTAGGTGCTCTTGGCGATGAGGACGACGTTGGGCATCCAGGCTTGGTCGGCGGAGAAGTTCTCGTACTCGTCGAGCGGGGCCTGGTAGCCGTGGGCGTATTTCTTGCGCTGGAACTCGTCGTAGCCGATGAACTCATCGCCGTCGAAGCCCTGGCTGCCCCAGGTTGGCGCGCCGTGCCGGTACTGGTCGGGACCGGGGGGATGGAAGCGCATCCAGATGGCGAGGTCTTCTTCGCGGAGGACGTCGATGGCGAGCAGGATGCGCTTGAGTTCGTCGCCGAGGTACGGGGCCCATTTTTCGCGGATGAAGTCGAGTTGGCCGATGAGCGAGTCGGGTGAGGCGAGCATGGGCGCGCGGAGGGCGTCGAAGAGGCTGCCGATCTCGGGCGCGATGGGCGGGCGCGTCGAGAAGAAGTTGGGGAAGGCGGCGGTGACGTTGGTATAGACGGTCTGCTGCTTGAGGCCCGCGTCTTCGAAGAGCGTTTGGAAGGGCTTGAAGGCAGGATTGATGTTGGCGATCCAGAGGAGCAGGAGCTCTTCGAGGGCGACCTCGCGGTTGGAGACGCCGCCGGTGGCGCCGCGCAGCCACTCGGCAGCGGTGATTTTGCCGCGGAAGACGGCGACGTTGGGGAATTGGGCTGTGAATTCAAGGAGCAACTGCTCCAGCTTGGCGGGTTCAGTTTGCGCGGTGAACCAGCGGACAGCTTCGGAGAGGACGGCGGGGTCGATCTCTTTGCGGTACTTGGCGACGAGGGCGTGGCTGAGCTCGTCGATGAGGCCCATGGCGAAGAGGGCGCCGGCGTTGAAGGCGCCGGCGGGATCGGCGTCGGGCCCGCGCATTTTGTTCAGCGCGTCGGCCAGCTTCCGGCTCGCCGCCACGTTGGCGAAGACGACGTTGCCCGAATAGCCAAACAGGAGGTCGTCGACCTGGGCTGCTTCGCGAACCGCGCGGGAGATGTGGAATTCCATTCGAGGCCTCAGTGAACGCAACTAACTATATAGTCCGTTGGCATCGGACGCTACCGCTGGACAACTCTATGGGGGTAGGATGCAGCGCTTGATCTAGCGAGCGGCGAGGCGCAGGGACAGGTGCAGTGGCAGGTCCGCGGAGGAGCCACCGACTTCGAAGAGGAAGTCGCCGGTGGGACGGGTCCAGGCGTTGCCGGTGTTGGAGTAGATGGAGAGGTAGAGCGGGTCAAGCGGAATTGAGACGGTCTGGGTTGCTCCGGCGGCGAGGGAGACGCGCTTCCATCCGGCGAGTTTGCGGAAGGGCTCGCCCGCGGATGCGGGGAGGGTGACGTAGACCTCGGCGATCTCATCGCCGGCGATCGCGCCGGTATTGCGAAGGTCGAAGGTAACGGCTTTTGCGTCGGGATCAATTTTGAGGTCCGAGTAGACGAAGCGGGTGTAGGAGAGGCCGAAGCCGAAGGGGAAGAGCGGCTGCTTGTTCTTCTCCTGGAACCAGCGGTAGCCGACCGCCATGCCTTCGACGTTGTAGTCGACAGCAAAGGGTTGCGGGCGTTGCCGCGCTTGGTTGCGTCCCGCGCCCGCGTCTGCGCCGTTGTTGCCGGTGCGGGGGGTGAGACCGGTGACCTGTGGATGTGGGAGGTCGGCATCGGAGGCGGCGAGGGTGACAGGGAGTTTGCCGGAGGGGTTGACGCGGCCGAAGAGAATGTCGGCAATGGCCTGGCCGCCGCCGATTCCGGGGTACCAGGATTCGAGGACAGCCTTGACACTCGGCGCCCAGGGCATGGAGATGGGACCGCCGTTCTCGAGGACGACGATGGTGTTGGGATTGGCGGCGGCGACGGCGGAGACCAGCGCGTCCTGATTGTCGGGAAGGCTGAGGGTAGCGGAGTCCTCGCCCTCGGACATCCACTGGGTGACGAAGACGATGGCGAGTTGGGCGGAGGACGCGGCTTTGGCGGCTGCAGCGAGATCGGTGCCGGGATCGTACGTGATGGCGGCGCCGGGCGCGGCTTGCTCGCGGATGTAGCGGAGCGGAGAAGACGGGAAGTAGATGGCCTTGCCCCAGACGGATGCGCCCATTTTGGGGTCGACGGCGTTGCCGCCGGGCGCGTCGACCTGAGCAGAGCCGCCGCCGGAGAGGACGCCTGCGTCGGCGTGGCCGCCGATGACAGCGATGGAGTGGGTCTTAGCGGCAGAGAGCGGAAGGATGCCGCCGGTGTTCTCGAGCAGGACGGCGCTCTCCTCTTCGATCTTCTGGGCGTCGTCGCGACCGCGGAAGGGGTCGACGACGCTGCGAGGAGTGGGAGGCTGGTCGATTACGCCGGTGGCGAACATGCTGCGGACGATGCGGTGGACCATGTCGTCGAGGCGGCCCTGCGGGACCTGGCCGCTGAGGACGGCTTGCTTGAGCGGCTCCGAGAAGAAGTTGTCGTCGCCGGGCTGGTCCTGGTCGAGGCCGGCGAGGGCGGCTTTGACGGTGGAGTGGGTGCCACCCCAATCGGAGAGGACGAAACCTTTGAAGCCCCAGTCGTGCTTGAGGACCTGGTTGAGGGTGTAGTCGTTCTCGCAGGCGTAGTCGCCGTTGACGCGGTTGTAGGAGCACATGACGCCGGCGGGATGCGCCATGGTGATCGCGATCTGGAAGGCAAGCAGGTCGGTTTCGCGGAGGGCGCGGGTGTCGAGCTCGGCGTTGAGGGTGTTGCGGCCGGTCTCCTGGTCGTTGAGGACGTAGTGCTTGATGTCGCCCATGATGTGGTTGGATTGCACGCCGCGGGCGAGCTGGCCGACCATGGTTCCGGCGAGGATGGGGTCTTCGCTGGAGTACTCGAAGTTGCGGCCGTTGCGGGGCTCGCGGATGAGGTCCATGCCGCCGCCGATGGACATGTTGAAGCCCATGGCGCGGAGTTCGCGGCCGATGACGGAGCCGTAGAGGAAGGCAGCGTCGGGGTCCCAGGATGCGGACAGGCCGATGACGGAGGGAAGCAGCGTGGCGTAGCGGCTCTGGAGAGCGGCCATGCGCACCCCGACGGCGGAGTCGGCGAGGTTGATGTCGGGAAGGTGAAGGCGCGGGATGCCGGGAACAAAGCCGGCTCCGCCGTTATGCCCGGGAGCGACGGGTGCACCGTTGCGCAACACTCCCCAGCCGGCGCCGTGGACGAACTGGATCTTCTCATCGAGCGTCATCTCGTGGATCATGAGGTCGGCGCGGGCGTCGGGATCGAGCGACGGGTCCATCCAGGCCTGCCGGGGATCGGACGGGTGGGCGGACGACTGCGAAGCTGCCTGGGCGCAGGCAGAGCCGGGGTGACAGAGAATTATGGCGAGGCAGGCCAGGAGCGCTTTGCGGCAGATGCTCATCGGTGCGGTGTTCCTTTCGTGCGGACGCACCAGTATACGGCGCGGTTCAGCAGGGAGGACAAGTGCGCTTGCTATAAGGACTTGGGAGTGCGACGGCGGCGGGAGGGTGGTTTCGCACAAGAACTAAGGGTGCGCTTCCGGGTTTAGGTTCGTCGAACAGTCTTCAGGCGCAGATCGGAAGATAGGTTCGGCGGCGTTAGACATGGCGCTGATTTTGTGTGAGGCTATGTTCAGGCCATGGAGGGAAGATGGGACTCCGAGTTTGCAGGCAGGGTTCTGTGGCTGCCGGTTTTTCAAGGCGGCCGTTCGAGTCGACATCGTGTTCCTCAACAGTTGAGCAGCGTGGGATCGTGACCATGAAACGCGTGGCGGCGGTGGTGGCCATGGTGCTGCTGGGGTCGAGCGCGGTCTTCGCACAGCAGATGTACTCGCCAGGACCGGGCTACTACGGATACGGACAGGCTGCGCCACCCGCTTATGGGCAGCCGCAGTATGCGCAGCCGCAGCCTTATGGGCAGCCGCAGTATGCGCAGCCGCAGCCTTATGGGCAGCCGCAGTATGCGCAGCCGCAGCCTTATGGGCAGCCCTACGCTCAACAGCCTTATCAGCAGGCGTATCCGCAGCAGGGATACAGCCAGCAGCAGCCTTATGGGCAACCGCAGTATCAGGCACCTTATCCGCTGCAGCAGCCTGCGTACGGGCAAGGCTACGGGCAGGCGCAGGCGGGCGGGCAGGCGCTGAATGCGGATCAGATTGAGCAGATGGTGGCGCCGATTGCGCTCGATCCGGACACGCTGGTGGCGCAGGTGCTGGCGGCGGCGACGTATCCGGCGCAGGTGCAGGATGCCGACCGCTGGCTGCAGGCGCAGGGGAATGCATCGCCCTACCAGATTGCAGGCGGAGCAGACGTGCAGAACTGGGACCCGAGCGTGAAGGGGCTGACGGCGTTTCCGCAGGTCCTGCAGGAGATGGATCGCAACATTCAGTGGACCGCGGCGCTGGGCAATGCTTACTACAACCAACCGCAGGATGTGTTGGAGGCGGTTCAGGTGCTGCGGCAGAGGGCGCAGGCGGCGGGAAATCTGCAGAGCACTCCGCAGGAGCAGGTGAGCTACGACCAGGGGGCGATTGAGCTGGCGCCGCCGAGTCCGCAGATGGTGTATGTGCCGCAGTACAACCCTTGGACCGTGTATGGCGATCCGGTGACGCCATATCCGGGCTTCAATTTGCTGAGCGCGGTGGGTTCGTTCTTCACGTCGGCGCTGGGATCGTCGCCGCTGCAATGGGGGCTCGGAATTGCGATGGGCGCGTTCGAGCATACGCCGTTCGGGTTGCTGAGCTGGGCAGTGAACTGGCTGGCCGATGGAATTCTGTTCAACCATTCCAACTATTATTCGCACAGCACAACAGTGGCGAATTGGGGGCTTCCGCGCGGCGGGATGCTGGCGTATGCAGGACGCGGCGGAGATGGCGTTGGGCGTGGAGGGTATGGAGGCGGAGGCGGAGTCGCACGGCCCTGGGAGGGCGGCAACCGCTATGCAGCAACGCCGAATCGCGGCTATTCGGTGCCCAGTGCAGGGTATCGGCAGGGATCGATGGAGGCTTACAACCGCGCGCCGGCGCCGATCAGCAGGCCGCAGACGTATAGCCGTCCGGAGAGCCGGTTAGCGTATGGGCCGGAGGCTTATGGCGGCTCGGCGCGGAGCTATAGCGCTTCCGAGGCGTATCGTGGGCAAGCTTCGCAGACGTATCGCGCGCCGACGATGCAGGCGAATCGCGGCCCGAGCGAATCGTTCCAGAGTGGTGGCTTTGGCGGCCGAGGATCGGAATCATACAAGGAGCCGAAGTCGAGCGGGTTCCACTTGTTCGGAAGTGGCAGTAAGGAGCCGAGGAGCTATGCGCAAAACAGCTTCAAGGAGCCGAAGTTCAGCGCGCCTAAGTATTCTGCGCCCAAGTTCTCGGCACCGAAGGCTCCGAAGATGTCGGGCGGTAGCAAAGGCTTCAGCGGCGGGCACTCCAGCGGGCACAGCAGCGGACACCACTGGTAACTTGCTCGCCTCCGGAGGGGAAGTCCGGGGCTAAAGCCCCATCTCCCTGGCGACCGATTTACCGCGGGCTAAAGCCCGCTGCTAATCCAACATCTCCTTGGCGCTGCTCGTGGGCGCCCGAGTAGAATCATCCGCATGAGTCTTTACTACGCAGCAGGATCGCCGACCACTGAGTTCAGCGCCGCCGATACCAAGGCGGCGCTTTTTGCCGCTCTGGATAAGCTGGGGCCGCGCAGACGAGTGCTGGCTGTTCCGCCGGATTTCACGCGCATGCATTCGATGTCGGGGCAACTGACCGAGTACGCGTGGAACTACTACGGTGACGCGCTGACGGATGTGCTGCCCGCGCTGGGCACGCACAAGGCGATGACCGACCACGAGATCCAGACCATGTACGGGCCGACACCGCGCGACCTGTTCCGGGTACACGATTGGCGCAACGACATTGTTGCGCTGGGCGAGGTGCCCGGCGAGTTCGTCGCTGAAGTGAGCGAGGGCACGCTGGACTACCCGTGGCCGGCGCAGGTGAACAAGCTGCTGCGGGATGGCGGGCACGATTTGATCCTCTCGATCGGGCAGGTGGTGCCGCATGAAGTGGTGGGCATGGCTGGTTACAACAAGAACGTATTTGTGGGCACGGGCGGCGTAATGGGGATCCATCGCTCGCACTTCCTGGGCGCGGTTTACGGCATGGAGCGCATGATGGGGCGGGCGGACACTCCGGTGCGGCGGGTGCTGAACTATGCGAGCGAGCACTTTGCGCAGGGATTGCCGATTGTGTACGTGCTGACGGTGGTGAGCAAGAATGCCGCGGGCAAGCTGGTGATTAACGGCTTGTACATCGGCGACGACGTGGAGTGCTTTGAGCGGGCGGCGGAGCTGAGTTTGAAGGTCAACTTCCTGATGATGGACCGCGAGATCAAGAAGGCGGTGGTGTTCCTCGATCCGCACGAGTTCAAGAGTACGTGGCTGGGAAACAAGAGCGTCTACCGGACGCGGATGGCGCTGGCGGACAACGCGGAACTGATTGTGCTGGCGCCGGGCGTGCATGAGTTCGGCGAGGACCCGACCATCGACAAGCTGATCCGCAGGTATGGCTACTGCGGGACTCCGGCGACGCTGGAGGCGGTGAAGAACGATCCGGCGCTGGCGGGAAACCTTTCGGCGGCGGCGCATTTGATCCACGGGTCGAGCGAGGGGCGGTTCCGGATTCGGTACTGCCCGGGCGGGCTGACGCGCGCGGAGATCGAAGGCGCGCACTATGAGTACGGCGACCTGAAGGAGTATTGCGCGAAGTACAATCCGGCGACGCTGGCGGATGGGTGGAATGTGGTGGACGGGGAGGAGATTTTCTATATCTCCAATCCAGGGCTGGGGCTTTGGGCGTACAAGGGGCGGTTCAAGGGGTAGTAAGGCTTAACACCGATCTGCGCCGATGGAACCGTTGGCATCGGTGGAGTAAAGCGGTGGCCAAGGGGAACAGACGACGGCAAGACGAAATGCGGGGGTCTCTCCACTCCCCCTTCGACTCGCTTCGCTCGCTCAGGGTCCGGTCGAGATGACGCGGATTGGGATGGGATCGCGATGATTAGGGGTGATGGGGGTCACAAATTTGCCCCGGCGGAGGGCGAGGAAGTATGCTGGGGCGGTTGCGAATTGGTTAGACCAGTGGGTTTGAAAAACTGAGACGGGGTAGGGCGATGAGTATTGCTGTGGTTGAGAATCTGACACTTCCGAAGTTTTCGATTGGCGTGGGCGACCGGTTTGCGCACCAGGCGAAGGCGCAACTGGCGGCGTGCATGAAGGCGGCGGACGCAGGCGTGGAGGTGGTTCCGGTGTGGAACAAGTCGAACCGGGAGCACACGATTATCGGGTCGGAGCCGGTCGAGACGCGGGCGGCGGCGGACGCGGCGGTGAAGGAGTTGGGGTGGACCAAGCCGTACTTTGTGGACGCGGACCACATCAATTTGAAGACCGTGCAGCGCTTTCTCGATCCCAGCAACTTCTTTACGCTCGACGTGGCGGACATGATTGGACAGCCGGCCAAGCCGGAGGATGTAGCGGCGTTTATCGCGCGGCATCCGGAGCTGGTGGGGACGGTGACGATTCCGGGAATTGCGGAGCCGTTCAAGACCGACAAGGCGTTTGTGGAGGGCGTTGCCGACAAGTTCCTGGCGGCAGTGCAGCATGCGGGCGAGATTTACCGGCTGGTGTTGGAGAACAAGGGCGCGGGACGGTTTGTGCCCGAGGTGTCGATGGACGAGACGGACTATCCGCAGACGCCGGTGGAACTGTTGATCATCCTGGCGGCGATTGCGGACGAGAAGATTCCGATCCAGACGATTGCGCCGAAGTTTACGGGCCGCTTCAACAAGGGTGTGGACTATGTGGGCGACGTGAAGCAGTTTGCCAAGGAGTTTGAAGAGGACCTGGCGACGATTGCGTTTGCGATCCAGAAGTATGGGCTACCGGAGAACCTGAAGCTGAGCGTGCATTCGGGATCGGACAAGTTTTCGATCTATAGCGCGATTTATAACGGCGCGAAGAAGTTCAACGCGGGCGTTCACCTGAAGACTGCGGGCACGAACTGGCTGGAAGAGCTGATCGGGCTGGCGGAGTCGGGCGGCACGGGGCTCGAGATTGCGAAGGAGATTTACGCGGAGGCGCTGGCGCACAAAGACGAGCTGACGGCGCCGTACGCGACAGTGATCGACATCGATGACAGCAAGCTGCCGACCGCCGCGGAAGTGAGTGGCTGGACGGGCAAACAGTATGCCGCGGCGCTGCGTCACGACCAGAAGAACCCGGCGTACAATCCGAGCTTACGGCAACTGCTGCATGTGGGCTTCAAAATTGCGGCGAAGCTGGGGCCGCGGTATTTGGAGGCCCTGGAGGCCAATGAGGACGTGGTGGCGCAGAACGTGACCGCGAATCTGTGGGAGCGGCATATCAAGCCGGTGTTTCTGGGGCAGTAGGGCAGCTTGCAAAGGCTTAACACCAATTGGCGCCGATTGGACCGATCAAAGGGAAAGACAAATACGGAGAGATGATTATCAAGCTTGCTCAGGCGAAGATAAAGCGATAGTCTAGACGCATGAAAAATCGAAGAGGCAAGATGATGACGGTGCAGGAGTTTCGTCGGTTGTTTGGC
>Ga0224555_1003062_pt1 | contig 18072 bp, 20 predicted proteins | sample 714S23034metaG_FD_180687 | JGI IMG/M metagenome (GOLD analysis project Ga0224555, IMG submission 180687) | Peat soil microbial communities from Stordalen Mire, Sweden - 717 S2 30-34 | ecosystem: Environmental > Terrestrial > Soil > Wetlands > Peat | place: Sweden: Norrbotten County, Stordalen...
AGGACGATGCAGATCCGAGTAAACCTTCAACTAAGGTCGGTTTCACGGCCGCGAACACCGATCACGGAGCATGGCCATCGTCGATTTGGAACGAAGAGACTGACGAGAATGAGGAGTTCGACCTTGTTTCCGAGCTACGGCAACACCTGGTCGAAGGACAGGTCGCGGTTTTGATGGAAGTCGGGTCGGAAAGATATAGATATGTGACCGGCCAGGCGATAGCAGTTCATTGGGACGGCAGGGTTGTCCACCTCGGTCTGAACGACATCTACGAGAGGGCTGCCCTGGAATTTGGGGTTGACGTGAAGAGCATCACCCCGGCTGAGTATTGATGCACGGCCGAGTGGAGGACTAGGAATTATGAAGCACCGCGAAGCGACACCAAGGGATATCAAGGACTTCGAACGCATCGCCGCCGAGCCCAAGACCTCCGAGGTCATGGAGAGTCTTGGGCAGCAACTCTGCACCAACTTTGAGATGCCATCGAGAGTTTTTCTCGAAATCGCCGCAAACAAGCTCGGCTTGCCGTACGACCTGGTGGACGCGTTCCATGAATGGTTCCGGTTCGACCGCGCCACCCCGTAGACCCAAGCACCATTGCCCAACCTGCCACGGTACATGTGGCCCACCCTTACTCCAATCGCCGGCCGGGGCTTAAACCGGCAAAATGAGATCAGCAATGGCTTGTGTATGCGTCAAAAAGTGCGCCGACTGCGGAACTGCGCCGGATAGGAACAGTCGCCAAGAAGCGTCGATCGCTCTGGTCGTGAACCCTCTGGTAGAGGTCAAGGACTTCATCCAGCGTCATGGGGACGATCAGACCGCGCCCGAGTGGCTTCAACAGGTCGATGCGGAGGCAGCCGAGACGAGCTTCCAGAACGTGACCATTACGATTCAGGCGGCAACCCCCCGCGAGGCGTACGAGAAACTCTGCACGGCTCTTGCGTCCATTGATGCAGAGTGGACAACCGATACGTTTTCTGTCGACGGCGGCGAGGACCGTTGCACATCCGAACTATGGCCCGACACTGATGCTGTGACCAATCCCAAAGCCGATTAAGTAGTCTGCTAAATACAATCGATCCAGCCACCGAATCGTTATTCCGCCGCTGATTTAATCGAAGCCCGGCAGTCCGGAGTCTCATCCGCCGAAGAAGTGGGCGGGAATTCGAACTTGCTGAACACTGTATTTCGAGAACTTCATTTCTCATTTAGCGCAAAGCCCTGTTAGATGACAGTTGAGATCCCGGCCTCCGGCCACATTCCTGAACGCTGGCCGACTTTCCGGGAGTAATGTGTCGGCTGAAGCTTTTGAGATCTCGGCCACACGCCGAAGGTATCTACCAAAGCGGATCGTCTTTCTTTTTAGGGGATGCATTCTTGCGGGCCAAAGCTTCCGCTTCATCTTTTGTAGCCGCATTCGCAACAGGAAGAGAAACCCGCCGGGCTCGCTCCGTTTGGGCTAGAGTGTAGCAGCTCCAGAAAGAGCCGTGTGATTCAGTCCGAAACTCAAACTCTTCCAGCCTCGGCCATCGCGGACCATAGGGACACGGAGACTCCTCGAATCCATCGGCCAACGTCAGGCCGCATGCGTAATTCTCGTAGCTGACGATGCAGTGCGCTTCAGGGAAATCCTGGTCGCCACCGCCTATGAGCGGCGCATCGCAATCTGGGCAATGAAACTTCGCACGATATTCCTCAACTTCCTGGAGGCGCTCCTCAAGCGCTTCAATCTTCTCAAGGTGTTCGACGCTCAACCCTGCAGCAATATCGATGGGTTCCATATTGAAATTAACAGGGATCTCAACCAACTGCCCCCGCTGCCCCTTGCACCAGGTTGCGCCGAATCTTCCGGAATTCAAGCTGCTACTCGCTCTACTGTCGATCACGTTGAACACCAGCCCAAAGGACTCGCCGCTCTCACTCGCTAATTGGAACGGACTGATGAACTTCGGATCGGAGCGACCTTTGACGTGCCGCTTCATTGCTCCGATGATTCGCCCTAGTCTCTCCTTGAACTCGGCAGATTTCCAGGTGCCGCTCAGTTCAAGGCAAAACAGCCATCCTTTCGGAGTGAAGCGGTACACGCGACACCCCTCAGTTGCAACGACAAGCTCAAGATATTCGCAGTAAACCAGATCTTCCCACGTTGTGCGATCAATTTGGGCTGCAAAAACCGGATCGCTCGACAGGAAGCATCTCAGGTTGATAGGTGTTTCGGCCAAGTCCTCAAACATGAGTTTGAGCGCCACCTCATTGTTCCTCTCGCGATCTTTCTTGCTCAGTGTCATGATTCACACATGATAGCGCTCGCAACCATGACGTTCTGCTCCCCATTTGCGATGACCGAATTCAACATTCCGTCAACGGCGAGTCATAAGAATAACTTCGCGAAAGTGGTCCGCACAAACACCCATTGCGACTGCGGCCAATGCCCTAAAGAAAGTCGTCGGATTCCATGCGCAATGCCGACATATCGAGACTGATCCGTTGTCGGTGAACGTATCGGGAGTACGGCTCTGGTCAGCCACTACCCGAGCAACGCCTTCTCCAAAGCAGCGGCTTCCGCATCGGTATCAGTAAAAGGGAGCTGAAGTGCCAGCTTCATCCGCTTCATCACCTTGTCGTCCACCTTCTCAATCTTGTACTCCGCAATGACTGCGGTAAGGATCATCATGTAGAACTCCCCGGCGAGTTGGAAGTGGCTACCAGCCAGAAGCTCGAATGATGATGCCTTCAGTGTGAAACCGCTTACACCGGCTGAATGCGAATACCAGCTCAGTTGCGGGTAACGCACCTCATAGATTTCCTCATACGGCATCTTCAGGAGAGCCGCCCGCTGTTTCAGATTGAGGCCGGACCAGTGCTCTACCTTCTTCACACCCGGCCAAAGCTTCGACTGCTCAGCCGCTACACGGCTTTCGTTGTTCTTGATGAAGTTCTTATGCACGGTCGCATCCGTTTTCGACGTGGGGTTGGAGGCCTTGTACGCCACAATCTTCCGCGCCGCACGAATCTTCTCCACATCAGTGAATGCGCCCACTTTTTCGATGGCGTCAGGAACTACGTCTATGAGCTTCATGTCGATAGCCAGCTCAAACAATGAGCGCGTCACCATAGCGATTGCCTGAAAGTCTCGTACTGTGCGGAGGTTCAACAGGCTTTCCACGTTCATCCTGACTCGCTGATAGATCGTGGAGACAAGGGTGTCACGGTTCGTCTTCAACACGATGGTGGACACGACCGGCCCCACGCTCTCTTTATCGAAGACATTCAGTCCTTTCAGAGAGGTGTAGTACCGCTCCGTCGCCGTCATCACGTCCGGGCCGATCTTCAGTTGCAGCTTACGAAACACACGCATGGCGTCATGCGAGGTGAACTGTCCACGCGGCATGCCGGTCACATGCGCGAACGCCTGTTTGATGGGAAACTGCGCACCATCCACTTCGACATAAAGCTCACGAATGGATTCCGGCTCTACGTCCCGCAAACGGGAGCGAACGTCGGCGGCACTCAGGGAGAACTCGTTTCCGGCAACGGTAAAGTTCATCTTTTCTTCCATCACTATTGCCTCACCACCTCATAATACACCAACTGTTCGACAACCTACTATTAAAGTTACTTTTGTGCGGTTATGTCAATCGACTTAGAATGAAACATTTACCGGAAGAGGCAAGCGTACAGCATACGGAGACAATCGCTAAAAATCGCATTTGTACGCCAATGTTCCTTTGTTCGTACTCGCTCTCCTGCATGGACCCGAGAGCAGGCAAATTACCGGTGTAGGAGGATTACAGGCCCGATGATGGATGATCGTGGATGAGAAAGCAGGCATATCGTGACGATGATTGCGGGTTTCAGATGTCAGGATGGGATCGTAGTTTGCGCGGACACTCAAGAAACTCTAGGTAATGCGAAGAGGAACGTTCCGAAGCTGGAGTTCACGAAAGGCCCAACATGGAGTGCGGAGCAGAACGAGATGATCAATCACGATCTCGCTCTGGCACTGTGCGGGGCTGGACACGGCCCCTTCGTTGACAAGATAGCTAGTCGTGCGTGGGATGCGCTGAGAGGCGTCGCCGATATTGTCGAAGCCTCGGATGCCGTGGAGTCGATGATCAAAGAAACGTATCAAGAGTTTGGTCAGATTTACCAACCCGGATCGTTCCCTGAAGCCGAGTTGGTATATGGAATAACCATCGGCGGCCAGAGCAGATTGTTCCAATCATGCGGTCCCCTCGTCCTTGAGAAGAGTTATGCCTCAAGCGGAATTGGGCATTACCTTGCAGATTTTCTGGCTGAAAGGATGGGAGCAAACGGCGAGCATGGATGGCTAACGACTCGCCAGTGCGTTGCGGTTGCAGCCTACATCTTGTTTCAAGCAAAAGAGCATGTAGAGGGGTGTGGAGGAAACAGCCACATCGCGGTTTTACGTGAATCAGAATCTAGTGGCATGGTGGACTCTGGACTGGTGGAACACCTCACCGAATACCTGAAGCTCGCGGACAGGTTTACGGGGGAATTGTTGCTCGATACAGCCGACTTCTCAATGTCGGACTCTGCGCTCGCCGAAAAGATTGAATCATCTGTGGGGGTTATGAAGCACATCCGAAACAAAGAAATGGAGAAGTTGAAAGAGGATCGGGAGTTCAGCCGGTCTCTATTTGGTTGGACGCTTGGTGGCGCACCGCGCGAACCTGAAGACGATCTCGGGCTTCCTAAGAAAGCCTCCGAACCTGGGTCGACAAAACCGAACGATTAGGCCCGGGACAGTAGGAGATGAATTTCGACAAAAGTTGGCCCTCGTTCATCCGTCTCGTAAACGCCGTTTGCACCCGCGATCATTGCCGACGAGAAACGCACTTTGTCGGTACTACTAGGTGGCCTCTACCGGTGGTTTGGGTTTGGCCGTCGCTGGCTGACCTAGGCTATCCGGATCGTATATATCGACGGCGACTCGGCGCACGATCGCTGACGCAGGCAGCGCCCAAAGAGCCAGCCGTCCCGCTAGCTGGCGTGAGGCCGTTGGCCAAGTATTTACGTGCAATGTCATCGGTAGGTGAGGGATCGGGGTCGGATCCCAGATCGCGCGACGGTGAGTCAGCTTGCGGTCGACAAGCCACCTGATCTCACATGGATCCCATTCGATAGTGTATTGATGCAAGGCCTTTGACGCATCAAATCCCAACTCAATGATGACGGGCGTTCCCCGATAGCCGTAGTCAAATTTCGCGCCATTGGTGCCCGGGTTGTAGAACACGTTGACCAAAAGGTGGTCTGGCCGATTCCCGAGGATTTCTACATCGATCTCCTGTCGGGGCGAGTCGCGATGGAGAAAGAAACCGGTCACTAGGCCCGGGACATTTGTGGCTTGTAGCGTCGCCTCGAAACGCCCAAACAGAAAACTGGCGCGACTTGAGATCGCGGCTGCGCTGAGATTCCGAACCCCAAGTGGCTCCTCGATGACGGCGAATGAGAGACCGCCTCCCGGCGCTGGTGTCACATTAGCGGGACGAAAAAGTCCAAGATTTCCAGGGAAGGTGTCATTTCGTAGCAACCATCGCGCGGACTGGATTTGAGCAAGATCGTCTTCGAAGCACGCCCGCAAAGCCCCCAAAGATTCCTGCCCCTCAAGCGCGCTTGCGCTGATGCCGCTCCAATCCATGCATAGCTTCGCTATCCACGGCGATGGGTCATGCCGAAGCCGTCTTGCAGGAGCGACCATCTTGCTTCCTGGTGGCACTCGCTGACGCGTCCGTAGTCCGGCGTCGTTGACGGACGGGTATTGCGCGTTCGGTGGCGCGAGCTTCAAGTACTCACATAGATCACGCCAAGTACTTGTGCGCTCACGACGCAGGCGCAGAAGACTGGCCCCTTCTAACGCTGTTAGTATGGCATGGTTGTTGCGATCGGCAGACTTGTCTACATCATCCATCACAACACACTTTGCTCTTGGATAGCGCTGAATGAGGACGCGTATCTGTGTTTCCAGCGAACCTATGTTGACGTAAGCATCGAAAACACGATCGGTGCGACCTGCGAGCAGACCCTCAAATTCACGTTCCGGTATGCTGTCAAAGTCGCTGCAGCAGCGATAGCCAAGCATCGAGAGGGCCATTGCAAGGGATGACAGCCCTGACCCCGGTGCTCCGAATCCGAAAACTGGAGAATGAATCGGACGTCCATGAAACAGCGCCGAGTTGCCATTATCAAGAACACCGATCCGGCTCAGTGCCGGCAGGATCGAGTAGGAATTTGTCGATTGCAGATCGCGGCGCTGGTTGATCACTGAGCGGCGCAACGCCCGAACGTCCAACTCTCGGAACTGATGATTGATCCAGAGGTCGATCGGACCGCAGCAGGGAAGAAGGCCAAGCAGCGCCTGAGCTCCCTTCTTCGAAAGTACATAACCGGACAAGTACCAAAGGCCCCGCTCCGGCCGGAACACATTCGTCGAAACTAGTTCCTTTGGAGCACCGTTGTGCACCTCCCCATACGAAACGTACAGGATGTCGAACCCCGGATTAGCCCGATCAGCGTCCTCCATCTCGCGCCACGCCCGATCGAGGATGCGCCCAAAGCCGCGTTCGAACCGGACATCGTCCTCAAGTACTAAGCTGTAGGGTGCGCTGGACTGCGCGATCGTTTTCCAAACGCCAATGTGTGAGCAAGCGACCGCGACCTCCGCCTGGCTCATCCTAATCGGGCGCTCAAGATCAAATACATCGGGGACCGCATGGGGCTGCGGTTCGACGAATAGCTGGTCTCCCAGCGTATAAAACGGTTGAACCATTGTGCCATCGACAGATTTGGGAGGATCGGCCTGCGCGTCGCATGCTGAGTATCGAACAACACGGTCGGAAAGCGGCATGCCCTGGGCGTCTAAGATCCGGCCGAGCTCGCGCACCGTGTCGGTCCAACGGCTCGTTTGTCGGTCCAAGTTGAGGACAAAAATCGGACCGATTCCCGATCGCAGAGCATCAGAGGCCCCGCCAAACGTCAGGGACCGCTGCCTCGGGAGATGGGATCGAGCGTGCGAGAACAGCGAATCGATAATTCGCGATGCTGAGGACAGCGGCTTCGAAAGATTCATTAAGGACTATCCACCATGATCAAATCTCTTTTGGTTAGATAATCGCCAATTCCTAGCATCGCTGCGGTAACTCAACGGCCAATGCGAAACTGCGAGGGCCTCCCAGCTTACCAATACAACTACATCACTTTCGATATCGCTGCTGGTCCTCGTGCCAAGATCGAAGATCGACTTCGAAAGATTCCCCGGTCCGGTTGCCGTTTGGATCTCGGGAAGCTCGTTTCTGCCAGCTAGCTCAAGAAGACGTGTCGCCTGACTGAGCGCATGTTCGATGACCGGATGTCCCGGACCTGCGATGAGTGGATTGTTGTTAAAGTAGAAAATCCAGTCTGGGATCGTACGCATCGGCACGTAGAAACACAGCGGGCTTCACCATTGCTCCAGTAGTGATGTCGTAGCAGAGGGGCTGTAGTTTGAGCCTCCAATCCTCGGCCAGCCAGCCGATGTCGGTACCGACGCACACATCGTCCGCATCGACATAGATGCCGCCTTCAATTAACACGTAGCAAAGCCGGAAGTAGTCCGCCTGCATCGCTGGGTGATAGCAGCGTTCGAAAGCCCGCTTGTGCCGCGCACCCAACGAATGACTGATGAATGCCCCGGCAGTGCGTTCGTCGAATAACTTATGCTTGAAGCCGCTCGTCTCCCAAACGGTCCACGAGCGGACACACTCCTCGACGTCGGGCGGCAACTGCCCAAGGTCATGCCAAAACTGCACGATCGTCTTGGGTGTCGGCTGCCTGCAACGATCGTCGATGGAATGCTGACCTAAGGGGCGCTGAACCAGCTTTCTGATGAATTCCGAGCGCTGCCGATGGTGTTTTGGACTGTCGGGTTCCTGCTGCATCTAGATGCACCGTCTTAAGAGCAGGCGTTCGCTCGCGACTAGAGATTGCTGATGCGTATATGATACGCACGACATCGTACTATTTCGAATACCTCGCCCGAATAGTAGGGCACGCGTACCATTTGCGCCTCGCCACCGACTGTCGAGCATCCCGATTGGATAGTATAGATCGTCGAGAATCATTCGAGGCGGAGGTCGCTAGCAAGGTGAAGATTCTCTCGTATAACCCCGGCCACGATGGCGCAATCGCGTTCCTTCAAGATGGTCGCTTGATGATGTCCATCGAAGCGGAGAAGGACTCGAATTATCGATACTCACCGGTCTCAAGTGCTGACGTGTTCAACGCCCTCAGCGAACTCGATGAAATCCCCGACGTCATTTGTACTGGCGGCTGGTGGCCACGCGATCACTACGAACACGTACATGGGTCAGCTGTTCATGTCGGGTACCGTGGCGTGTCAAAGAGTGACGTTATCGTAGGCCAGCGACGCTTCTTAGGAAGGCAAATCTACTCCTTCTCATCCTCTCATGAACGATCGCACATACTTTGCGCTTTCGGCATGTCAAGTTTACCGATAGGTACCCCATGCTATGCATTGGTATATGAAGGGGAGATAGGCGCTTTCTACGAGATCGATGCCGAGCTGAACATCACGCTAGTTGCGGATGTTTTGAATCAGCCGGGGAATCGCTATGGCCTGCTTTACGGCTTAGCCGACCCATCCTTTCCTAAGAATGGACCTCCTCGTTTCTCGGATCCAGGAAAGCTCATGGCCCTCGCGTCGTTTTCGAATCGCAGTACCCCTTCTGCTCAAGAAAGGAAACTGCTCAGCTTTCTGTTGGCCGGCCCGTTTCAAGAACTGAGCGCTTACGAGGACCTTGAGCAGGCTCCTCATTTCAACGTGGGCGTGGGCGATCCGGAGTTTCGCAACTTCGCTGGTATCTATAGCGATGCGATCTTTGATAGCTTTTACCAGTTCGCAAAAGCGAACTTGAAGAAGAAACAACCGCTGGTGATCGCAGGTGGATGCGGTCTGAATTGCGATTGGAATTCTAAGTGGAAGGGGAGCGGGATCTTTACAGATGTCTTTGTACCGCCCGTCGCTAATGACTCGGGGTCTGCAATAGGGACAGCGATCGATGCCCAGTTTCATTTCAGTGGGAATCCGAAGATCGATTGGAATGTATACTCTGGGCGCCACTTCGTCACGGAGCCGCTCGATTCGAGGCCGTATGATGTCTACGAGACAAACTATGAATTGCTGGCCGACCTATTAGCTAACGACCTCATTCTCGGGTGGGTAAGCGGCAAGTACGAAATCGGTCCACGCGCTTTAGGCAATCGTTCGATTCTTGCAGCGCCATTCCACGGCAATACCAGGGTGCGGCTTAATGAGATCAAGCAGCGCGAGCAATTCCGTCCTATTGCTCCTGTCTGTCTGGAAGAGGATGCCGCGCAATGGTTTGGCTGCGATCACGCGAGCCCGTTCATGCTGTACACACATCGTGCAAAAACGGACGCGCTAGCTGCGGTTACGCATGTAAATGGGACTGCACGAATTCAGACAGTTTCATCTGAAAGCAACCGGAGCCTGTACGAGCTACTTGTCGCATTTAAGGCACGTACGGGATACGGGGTTTTGTGCAACACCTCTTTGAATTTCAATGGGCGGGGTTTCATAAACAAAATGAAGGACCTCTCTGCATACGCCATGGGACACAATCTGGATGGGTTTGTGGTTGAGGGACGCGCCTATCTTTTGAAGGAGTCCGACGGTTATCGGACCTACTTGAAGAGACGGAGTTGTCTAATCGGCACATTTTTGCTATCACAGGCCTAGCAGGAGTCGGCCAGTATTCACAGAGCTCCGCGCTGCACATCATTTTCCTGTACTTTGTTCTTTGCAGATACGAGCGTCCTCCGGGCTGCCCAACGGGAAGTCCCCATAAACGCGCCAGTGTCCGATTCTCCCGCCCGGCACAATTATGTGATCCCGGTATACTGGCCGACTTGCATTACTAATCCGGAACCCCGAGCCGCTCTGAGCTCACCGTGCCGCCTGCTGGTCCGCGGCAGTACGGGGATTTGCTGGTAGGATTTTAGTCTGAAGTGGGTCATATTGAACCAGGCGAATCGCATGGATGAGAACGAATTGACCACCGCAGTACCGAAGCCGACACCGGACGCGATGCTATCAGCTTTGTATGAGGAATCTTCCGCCCGGCTACCGTTTTCCGAAGAGAAATTGGTCTATGAGGAATTCAGAGCCATCAACATTAATGGAGACCTTCGCCGCAACCTGACACAGTACATTCAGGAGCAGCTTCAATCCTCGGAGGAAACGAGATTCTCTAATCAGGACATTCGAAACCTACGACGCGGTCTGTTCTTTGAAAAACAGTTAGGGCTCAGAAACGACGAACTTAACAAAGTCCTTGCGATTGTCACGGCATGCTTGCCCAGCGGGATCTCGATCAAGCCACTTTCAGACCCGGTTTGGATCAAGATCGTCGATGTAGCCCGAGGTCTTCTTCGAACGGGCTATCCCACAAGTGAGATACCCGGTGACATCGCAGTTGCCGAGGCGGCCGTATCTTTATCACGGCGGGGCTTCATGATAGAGGTAGCGAATGGCGAACTGGCTCTAACGCATGACGCGTTATTACGGGCGACTAGCCTCGTTCAAAAAGACCTCGACGAACTCGGCTTCTGGACCTCGTCGGCTATGATCTTTCATCTCATGAGGCAATTCGGACTGTTCCACGGCGGACAGTATTTACCCTCCCGCGTATATGGTCTCGAGGCGCGACAGCCATCTCTACCATTGAACTTCCTATTCAACCTTGCTGCACGATCACCTGTTCCGCAGGCTCTACCTAAGGATGCTCCCCAAATATTCCAGCGCGCCGCGACGCTCGCACGGGAAATCGCGGCGGTTATCGATGTCGAACCTTACAGCATGTTTGAAGGTATGAATACCGGGCCGCGTGATATGGAAGTGTTTCTCCGTGAAATGGCCTTATATGACCATCTGTTTACCTTTCGCCAGTGGCCTCCTGAGCACACACGGTTTCTTCTGAAGACCTTCTTTGGCACAGACCTCAATGAACTCATGAAAAATAACTTGGGCTGGGATATTGAGTCGGTGTTGGTCCTATACGAGTATTGCTCTGTAATTTGCAAATCTGACCCGGCGGCGATCTCGACAGGAACTCTCCAGAAATCAGAGCTTCAATTGGACGTGCTTAATGCCTTGTTGCCACACTTCGCCCATCCTCTTGGCAAAGTGAATAGTGAATACACCTCCCCCGCTCAGGCTAACAACATTAACTTGCTATTCAAACCTCTGGTTCAGGTCGATAGAGATACTTATATGATCCCGGCACTGTCCGTTGCTTCCTATTCCTTTTTCGAAGCCGCCTTAATGCCGCTCTATACACAGAAATGGATTTCCAAAGGAAAGCGCGACGCTTTCATTGGTGGCGGAACGGAGAGAACAGTCAACGCACTTTTCAGTCGCGGTGGCATCCTCCCGACATTCGTCGCCGCAAAGTACACAATTAATAAGGAAGATGGAGAATGTGACCTCGTCCTTGAGGATGACGATACTGTCGTTTTTGTCGAATGCAAGGCCAAACCACTTACCCGTGATGCCATGGCCGGCATTTCGGGAGGAGCTCTGCTCGATTTTGCTGGAGGGCTTCTCGAGTCTCAGATTCAGACTATGCGGCACGAACGCATTTTGCGCAGCAACGGTTCTATGCAGTTCGAGGACGGCTCTGTCCTTGAGCTGCACGGTCGCAAGGTTCGGCGCATGAGCATCACTCTTATGGATCTTGGTGCGATCCAGGATCGATCAACTTTCTTCAATCTCTACCAGAGCCTTCCCATCTCTCAGGTCAGCGCGCAGCCGGGTTACTCAAAGGCCTCTCAGGTTGAAGATCTCAACGTCGCACTCCAAGAGTTCCGAGGGGAAATCAAACAGCTTGAGGCTATCGGCGAAGAAATCGGGAGCCAGATGCTAACTACCTTGTCCCTAAGTATCGGACACCTCGCCGTCCTGCTGGAAAACATTAAGGATTTGCAGGGATTCCTGAAGCGCATGCCGCTCCACGTTTCGACGGTCAGCCGTAATCCGCTTATAGAGTTTTATCGGCTCCAAAAGTCTGGCATTACCACGTAGCACCTTCCACGTACCGCGAAGAAATCACAGCGGCAGCGACTGCATGGGAGATCATGCCCGACAGCCGGCAAAGCCGCCTTTGGATGAAGATTGAGTCCTCATAAACGCCGTAGGGTCGCTTTTTCTGCCCCGACCGGATTATGTGACCCCGGTGCACTGGCCGACTGCTCGGGACTAACCTTTGTTTAGTATTCCTGAGCTAGTCACGGACGATTCTTGCTTATTCGTGCCGATAAAAATTACGACCACCATCTCCTAATCATCTGCCACCAGCTCCGCTTCGGTCTGCGAGTCTCGATTTCATCTGTGTCTGTTGCGGATGTGGCCTCCGAATCGCCAAAATAATCTCCCTTTGCCTGACGGTCACGCAGCCGCCCGCGCTCGATCTGATCGCAGCTCCATTGCGAAGTCCAATTCACGCGGTCATTCCTGATCCAGTAGTGCGACTGGCAAGGAAAGCTCCAATTGCCGATGGAAGGCTCAAGCGAAATGGTTTTTCCGTCAAAAATGAGTTTCCAGTCCGTCGGACGGATCGGCGTTACGACTTTGTTACCGCAGCCGCAGCAACACAAGTGCGACGCGGTGGCGAAACGTATCGAGACGTAGAGCGTCCCCTGCTCCAGTTCCTCCGGGATGAACTCGACAAACTCGTGCTTGAGGACGATTCCGGGTTTCATTCCGACCGATCCTCATTCAATAGTAGGTTCGTGTCAATGCTGAATTGACTGTTGTGCTCATACTTGAGATCCCGGTAGAAGCCAAAAAGCTTCTTCCATTTGATGACAGCGAGGGCGGCGTTCAGCGCGTTGAGATCGGCGATCTGAATGTTGCGGTTATAGTCATCGTCTCCGGCCGTATCCTCGAAAGACACGCGGCTGCGAAGGTGGTCGCGCTTCTGCGCCGTGCTGGTCGTCACTCGCACAATCCCGCCTAGAGCGTTTTCCGTAAGCTCAATTCCCATGCCCACATCGGTAAACGGGATATTAAACTCTTCGAGCTTCTCGACAATCAGTTTCTTGGGGCCGCCCTTGTCCAGGCATACAAAGACAAAATCCATGCCGCGAAGGTCTTCGACGTTGCCGGCTTCGAGATAGACAGGGTGCTCTACGATGCCGCGATGCATTTTTGAGTAGAGGTTCTTGAAGTAGGTTACCTTAGGCTGCCGGGCCCTCAACTCCTCGCCGGAAGGCGCCCCTGGCGACCGGAAGGCGTTGTGCTGATAGAACGTGTCGGCGTCATAGAGATGAATTTCCTTCACCGGCGTTTTCGCCACAAGATCCAACACATAGGACCCCGTCCCGCCGATGCCCAAGATAGCGATCGTCCTGTATTTCAGTTTCTTCGTGACGTCGACGATTTCTGCTCGGCTGGAGGCGGTGTCGCAATAGTTGAACGGCTCATCGTCCTCGTCGTTGGGCGTGATCACGGGGAACGTCTTCGCCGTGAGCGTCGGATCGATTCTTTGCGCCGGGCCGGACAGGATGGCGACATAGGTCGTCACCTGCGCGTAATAATCCGGGTAGGAATCGGTTGGCTTTGGCTTGGCTGAGAAGGAGTGGTCGACCACCACCCCCTCGGCGAGCGAATGAGAGTTGCTGCCGTGCTTGATTTTGGCGATCTCGGAGCCGTCCTCATTACAGGGATGTTCGCCGGAGAAATACGCTACGTGGGTATCGGGGCGGCCTGTTTGGTCGCCGGCCAGCACGAGCTTGATGACCAGGATTCCGCGCTTCACCTCCTTGCGCGCGTTCACGTAGGGAACATCCTTCACCAGGAGACAGCCGGAGCGGACTTCCAGGTCGTATCCTTCATCGCGCAGCTTTTTCAGATCGGCGCTACGATTTATCGGTCGCTGTGACATTGAAAATCATCCCATTCATCACCACGACGCTCTGGCCTTCCCTGAGTGAACCCTGCGGGTTGACGCGCGGGCCGTCCTCATAAGAGACCGTGTAGAGGATGTTCGCCCCTGCAGGCGGCGTTGGAAAAGCCAGCTTGACGATCTCGCTGAACGACACCCTCCTCGTCGTGACGACCTTCTTTTGCCCGTTCACGATGATGGTGTACTCGCGGGGCTGCGCCGGACCGCTGTGGAAATGCTCGTCCTCGCGCAGGTGAACCAGCTCGTCGTCATTTTCCACAACGGGGTCTTCCTTGTCGCGCCGCACCTCGCGGAAAAGGTCAAAGCCCGGTTGGACATGGCCCAGCTTGTAGAGCGCCTCGCCCGTGGTCGGATTCGGCGACTCATAGGGTTTCTCATCGATATGGATGCGGACGTGATGCTTGTTCTCGTGATGTTCCATTGATGCCTCCATTTGTTACAGGCTGCACTGGTTCAGCGAAAGGAGGTTGTCGTTCCAGTCGCCGTCAGCGTGGGTTCGAAGGTATGGCGCGCGGTCCGTGGGGTAGACGACCCCAACGTCGGAACGCTTGCCGGTGGATGGATCGGTGACAAAGAACGTATTGATCTTTGCCTCGATGCTCTGGATGACCTCCTCGCGCGTCCACTTCCAGCCAGCGGCCGGATTGCCCAGGTGCGTTATGTGCTCATGTGGGCTCAAGGGGTGAGGCTTGGTGATACAGGCTACCTTCACGTCTGCCATGCTTATGCTCCTTTCCGGCAAATGCCGTCATAGGGACTTCGATTTCATTATACCAAAATCTGCGGATTTGGGTAAGTATGTCCGAAAAAAAGGGAGTGTCAAAACAACTCCGATGTGCGCTGAGTTCCAGTGTCCGTCAAAATGCCTTTTTTCAAGAGGCGTACGCGCGCAGCGTCGCGCGAGGTCTGGAAGCCAGTGGCGACGGCGGTAATCAGCTTTTGGCCGGGTTCCGACTGAAGCGAAAGGTTGCTGTAGAGAAGGTTGTTGTCGACTCGGAAGCGCTGCACCACGTCGAAAAGAGCGCTCACCGGCATGAGGATCGCGCCGCAGGCGTATCCCCCCTGCCATTCCATCCAATCACGCTCCTGCGCGCCGACAATGGTGTCGCGATGGCATTTATTGCCCTGCACGGCGTCGACCTGCCCAAAAAGGGAGCCGGTAACGCCTTGGTTGCCCTCGAACATGAAGCGGTGAAAATGGACATGGCCGTATTCGTGGGTCAGCGTCGTGCGAAGGCGGTTCTCCAGATGGGACGCGTTGAGCGCATCGGCGATTTTGACGAGGGGCCGTTTGCCGAGAACGAACTCAGTGACGCCTTCGACCCCCTCCCCCTCCCCCGAAAGATCGGCATAACAGTCGAGGTTGGCCTGTTCCTCGATAAAGACAGTGAGATCGTCCGTTTGGATCGGGAATTCGACCTTGCCGTACCGCTTGTTGAGAAAAGCTAGGATGACGCGCTCACACTCTGAGTCCAGCTCCTCGGGCAGGTAATGCGGGCGCTGCGCGAACCGTCCCGTCCTGTCCGTCACCCATTTCATGGTTAGCCGCCCTTCACCGTGCGACGAAATGCCTTGAACGCCTTTTCGACCCTCTCAGGTTGAGTGGCGGCCATCTTCATCAGGTCGCTTGGGATGGTGCCAGCGGCGAGGCAGAGCGTGTCCTTGTCGCATCCGAGCAGCTCCGCCATCTGTCCGATCAGAAACTCGGACGGAGGGTTTCGGCGGTCGTGCTCGATGTCGTTTAGATATTGCGGCGAGATTGCCTGCCCGTCTTCTTTCCTGACCTTCGCGGCAAGCTCCTTCTGGCTCATGCCCTTGGCCTTACGCGCTTCCGAAAGCAATACTCCGAACGTCTTCATAGTGGTCTCATTATTATTATCCGCTGATTTGAGAATCGGTGAGTTCCTCACCGATGGTCGAGGGGCGAGGAACCAAAGAATTAACTGGCTGCGCCGGTCTGAAACCAGGCACCAATCCGTTCCAGAGTTCCAGTAAAAGTCGGTCACCAGAGACGCAACTGAAGGGCGAGGAGGTCTACTCTTCGCCCGGGAATCGCTTGCGGACCGTGTCGAGGATATTCTTGGCGAGTTGCACGCTGTTTGCGACGGCTGCCATCAGCCTTGGCGAGCGTCCCGAGATATCTTCTTCCCGCGCGAGGCGAACGGCAGCAATGATGGAAGCGGCGATGACGAGCGTAGGCGCGTAACGATGGCGCGGAACCGGGGAAGTCGGTGGGACGGGCGCCGGGAAGGGTCCAACGAAGAATTGGGCGGCAAGATACTGGCGGACGTCGCTGCAGGAAGAACATTTCACGACCTCGTTGGAGCTGAAGCGCACAATGGGCACACATGGCGTCAAAGCACGGCCGAGCGTCAGTCGGCGACATGCTCCACAGACGACGAGCCAATGCAAGTATGGCGGCACGTTGTTCTGCCCAAGGTCGCACTCGTCTAGTTGTCCCACCACCCAACCATAGGCGAAATAAAAGCGAATATCAAGCAATGCAGCCGTGCCAGTGAAAGTAAGTTTCTCTCACTGCTACTGGGAAGAGAACACCTCATAATGCTCGAAAATAGAGAGTTAGCCGCACCAGGTTCGGTAATGGGAACGGGGATCGAGAGCCTGGACCCAGACGTACCTTTGGACCTGTCGAAGTACGCCACCGCGGAGCTAAAGCTTGTGGTCGATCTCGACCACTACACGGTCAGGGACGAAGCCTATCGTCGTTCCGAGAGGCTCGTAAAGCGCCTGGCAACCGCAGAAAAACGTGTCTCGGATCTTCACCAGGAGTTGAAGGAATGTGGACTCGCCATCGACGCCGCAAGCAAACAGGCCACGGCCGAGCAGAATAGGACCGCGCCGAATGCCTAACTGGAAGTTCGATGATGGCGGAAGGGCCAAAGCCGAGTTTAAAGGCTTGGCCGGCGACTGCGTTTGCCGCGCTATCGCCATCGCGACTGGAATTCCCTACCGCGACGTCTACGACGCCGTCAACCAGGAAGCCCGGGCCGAAAAACTGACCAAGAGACGTGGAAAGAGGTCGAGCGCACGAACTGGCGTGCACAAGCCCACCACCCGCCGCTACTTGGCCTCGCTAGGGTGGACCTGGGTGCCAACCATGCGCATCGGCTCCGGGTGCACCGTCCACTTGCGCGCCGGGGAACTACCATCAGGCCGCTTGATCGTGTCGGTTTCGCGTCACGTAGTGGCGGTGATTGACGGAATGATCCACGACACCCACGATTCGAGCCGAGACGGCACGCGCTGCGTCTACGGCTACTTCCAAAAACGCCCAGCGTAGCTCTCATCGTCGTCAAGCCAGCCCGGAGGCCATCCGGGCATTTTTGCGTTACGAGGAGTTTCAAGCATGACCCCAATCCAAGAACGGGCCGGCTGCCTATGGCAGTCCGCAGATCCTGCCGATGTGTGGCTCAACGAGTCGGGGCCGGAGTCCCCAAAAGTCATCACCTGTCAAACCCCCCAAGGCGGTACGGCGCTCGTCCGAGTGGAAGATCTGAATTTCATTGGCGCCGGACTGTTCGGCGCGGGTCGGCCATGTCTCGGAGGCTCCGCCAAATGGACGGGTGACTCCTATAGGTACGGCATCTACACCGCCCACAAGCCCTACAGCGGCCCCGCAATCGTCATCCTCCAATCTTCTGGTGGCGGCATGGTCGGACTCCAGTTTGACTTCAGAACAAGCGTGGAAACGTGGCAGCACCTCGCGACGACGTCGAGCCCGGAGATGCTCTGGAATTTCTGCCATGAGCTGTTTGAGTTGCATCGGGAAGCCCTCGAAGGACAGAAACGAACTGTGTTCGCGGCTTTCGTTGAGGGCCGGTTGAAGAAATCGAAGCGAAAGGGTCACTATCAAGTGACGATGGTGCCGCAAGCGGCATGAATCTGTATGGCCTCTCAGGCTGCTTCATCCTTTTAGTACTGGTTCCGCTCGCGGCCGTACTGCACGAGCGGAGCCTTCGGCGCAACGGCTATGCGGAGGACATCGATGGCACAATTCAAGGGAATCGTCGGCTACCACGTCACGATGAGTCGAAATGTTCACCGA
>Ga0224555_1003064_pt1 | contig 18061 bp, 17 predicted proteins | sample 714S23034metaG_FD_180687 | JGI IMG/M metagenome (GOLD analysis project Ga0224555, IMG submission 180687) | Peat soil microbial communities from Stordalen Mire, Sweden - 717 S2 30-34 | ecosystem: Environmental > Terrestrial > Soil > Wetlands > Peat | place: Sweden: Norrbotten County, Stordalen...
CTTCCCGTCACGCTCTACCAGCTTTGGCGCTTTGTCACCCCGGGCCTGAAGGCCAACGAGAAGAAGTACGCCGTCCCGTTCACCTTCGCCACTGCCGCCCTGTTCGGACTCGGTGCGTTCGTGGCGTACCTCACCTTCCCGCACGCAATGCGCTTCCTTCTCGACGTGAGCGGTCCCAGCAAGACAATCGTCGCCATCTTGTCGCCGAACTCCTACGTGCAGCTGATCCTGCTGCTGATGGTGGCCTTCGGTGTGACCTTCGAGTTCCCGGTGCTCCTCGTCGCGCTCGAGCTGGCGGGGGTGCTCACCCCGGCGAAGCTGTCCAAGTCGCGCCGGTGGGCGATCATCGGGATGGTCGTGTTCGCAGCCGTGGTGACGCCAAGCTCGGACCCGTTCTCGATGCTCGCGCTCGCGATCCCGTTGATGTTGTTCTACGAGGGGTCCATCATCATCGGCAAGATGCTGCGCAAATGACCTGCAGGTCGCGAAGGAGCCCATGAAGGCGCCTGGCGCCCGTCTCGCGTCCCGCGAGCAGTTCGTCGCGGAGCATCCGTATCCGCTTGACCGGTACCAACTCGATGCCCTCGACCTTCTAGACGAAGGCCAGTCGGTCCTCGTCAGCGCACCTACGGGTTCAGGCAAGACGGTCGTCGCAGAGTACGCGGTCCACCTGGCCCTCCGAGAAGGTGCGAAGGTCTTCTACACGACGCCGATCAAGGCCCTGTCGAATCAGAAGTACGGGGACTTCCGGCGCAGATACGGCGCCGATCGGGTCGGCCTTTTGACAGGGGACAACTCCATCAACGGTCAGGCACCGATCGTCGTCATGACGACCGAAGTGCTTCGCAACATGATCCACGCGGAGCCAGGCCGTCTCGCGGACTTGCGCTATGTAGTGCTGGACGAGGTTCACTTTCTCCAAGACCCGTACCGAGGAGGAGTCTGGGAGGAGGTCATCCTCGGCGCGCCTTTGAACGTGACGCTCGTGTGCTTGTCGGCGACGGTGGCGAATGCTGACGAGCTGGCGGCGTGGATCTCCGAGGTCCGTGGCACTACGGGAGTCGTGATCGAGACGCACCGTCCCGTCGAGCTGAAGAACCTTTTCGTAGTGGGGGACCGCTTCGCAGAGCATCTCCACCTGTTGCCGACCTTCGTCGACGGCCGGCCGAACCCGGAGGCCGTCAGGCTCGACGACCTGATCGCTCGTCCGGGAACCGGCCGCAGGAGTGCCAATGGGCCTGGATCGCCGGGCGGAGGCGGGGCATCGACGGTGCCCGAGGGCCGATGGCGCTCGGGGCGCGCACAGCTGTACCGCCCCCGACGGGTCGAGGTCGTCGACCGCCTCGCCGCCGAGCGCCTGCTGCCGGCGATCTACTTCGTGTTCTCACGAGCCGGCTGCGACGAGTCGGTCCGGCACTGCCTGGACGACGGGTTGCGCCTGACCACGCCGCAGGAGCGGAATCGCATACGCGCGATCGTCGAGTCCTACGTCGATCCGCTGACAGATGATGACCTGGCGGTGCTCGGCTACCCGGTCTATGCGGCCGGCCTCGAGGCAGGCGTGGCGGCCCATCACGCCGGCATGGTGCCACCGTTCAGGGAAGCGGTGGAGGCATGCTTCGCCGAGGCACTCGTGAAGGTCGTCTTTGCCACCGAGACGCTCGCTCTCGGGATCAACATGCCGGCGAGGTCTGTGGTAATCGAAGAGGTGACGAAGTTCGGCGGCAGAGGGCATCAGGAGCTGACACCTGGCGAGTACACACAGCTGACAGGTCGCGCCGGCAGGCGGGGCATCGACGAGATCGGCTATGCAGCGGTCCTGTGCTCCCCGTTCCACACCTTTGGTGACGTTGCTCGGATCGCAGGAGGCCGCCCGCGGGCGTTGTCGTCCTCGTTCCGGCCCACCTACAACCTTGCCGTCAACCTCGTCCGCCGTCACAGTCGTGAGGCTGCCTACACGCTCGTGAGCTCGTCGTTCGCACAATTCCTGAGCGAGGAGGATCTCGTAGGTGAGCTCGACTCTGTCTTGGGAGTGCTCGAGCGCCGCGGCTATCTGGACGGCTGGAAGGTCACCGAAGCGGGGGCTCGGCTGGCAGGCCTTTATCACGAGGCTGACCTGCTTCTGGCCGAGGCGCTGGAAGCGGGCCAGCTCGACGGTCTTGATCCAGCGAGCCTGGCTGCCGTTGCCTCAGGCCTGTGCTACGAGGCACGAAGGGAGCGCGATGCTCCGTTGCCCGCGCCGAATGCCAAGGTCGCCGGCCGCCTGGAGGCGATCGAGGAGCTTTCGCAGTCGTTGTCGGCCGAGGAGAGGAACGGGCATCTGCCGCTGACGCGAGGCGTCGACTCGGGGTTCGCGTCGCTCATCCACGAATGGGCGAGGGGCCGGGACCTTCGCCAGGTCCTGCAGCCGAGCGCAGGCTCGGGCCGACGCGGCCGCAAGGTGGCGCCGCTCATGTCGGGAGGCGACTTCGTCCGCAACGTGAAGCAGGTCATCGATCTTCTCCGGCAGGTGGCGATGGTCGCCGCCCAGGCCGAAACGGCAAAGAGCGCTCGGGCTGCGGCCGAGCGCCTCCTCCGCGATGTGGTCGCTGCGTCATCGGTGGTCACGATTCCCGTGGAGCACGGGACCATCCGCGCCGGCGGGCAACCCGCACCGTAATGTCGTCTGGGCATGTCTATCGCGGGCGTTGAGCAGTTCACCGCCGGGGAGCGGGAGCTGCTCGGGCGGTATTTCACCAATCTCGACGGCCCTGTGTTCGCGCTCGTGAACCTGCCGGAGGTCGTCAAGGGCGCCTTGTTCGCGCGATATTCACGGTCCCCCAAGAGCTTGCGTCGGCTCTTCCTGGACGAGTTCGTGGAAGAGCTCGATGTGGCCGGTGACACGAGCCTCGACGCCTCGGTTGGACTGCGACGCGCCGAGGAGCTCTACGCCAGGGTGTTCAGTGAGTTCGGGGACGACTCGGTCGCCCAGCTCGGCGGGGTCCATCTCGCTTGCGAGCAGTCGTCGAACGTGCTGACGAAGATCCTCGAGCGGGGGCGGCTCATGTCCTACCTCGAGCAGTCGACGCGCTACATCCCCTACGACAGTCGCCTGCCGTCCGGGCACTACCGCTACCACCGTGATCAGGCCGTCCTGGAGTCACCGCTCGGTGCCCGATATGTGGGCGAGATGGACCGGATGTTCGACACCTATGCGGAGCTCCTACCGGCGCTGCAGTCCTTCGTCGGCCGCGAGAACCCGAGAAATGGCGGCGTGTCCGAGCTCGCCCACCGCCAGGCGGTCCGGGCGCGCTGTCTCGACGCCTTGCGAGGCCTCCTGCCGGCGGGCTCACTCTCCAACGTCGGGATCTTCGGATCAGGGCAGAGCTATGAGCAGCTGCTGCTCCGGATGCGGGCGCACCCGCTGCCCGAGGCCCGCCGGTACGCGGACCTCATCCTCATCGAGCTGCGCAAGGTGATCCCGTCCTTTCTTTCCAGGATCGACCGGCCCGACCGTGGCGGGGTGTGGACCGAGTACCTTCAGGCCCGCCGCGAAGCGATGGATGCCGCCGTGCACGAGCTGTGGCCGGTCGAGGTCCCGGCGCCAGGCAGATCGGTGACCTTGACCGACTTCGACCCGGCCGGCGAGGACAAGGTGATCGTGGCGATGTGTTATCCGTACCTCAACCTCTCAGAGGAAGATGTCGCCCGGCGCGTCTCCGCCCTCGGGCCCGAAGGGCGCCGGGCGATCCTCCAGGCATACGTCGGAGACCGCTCTAATCGCCGCCACAGGCCCGGAAGAGCTCTGGAGTGCACTTCATACCGGTTCGACATCGTGGCGGACTACGGGGCCTTCAGGGACCTTCAACGCCATCGCATGCTCACGGTCGAGTGGCAGCCGCTCGGCACCGACCTCGGCTTCGAGGTGCCCCCGCTCGTCGAAGCGGCAGGCCTCTCCGATCGGTTCCTCGAATCGCTCGAACGGTCCAAGAGCCTGCACGATGCCCTTGCCCCTTACTTTCCAGAGCAGAGCGCGTACACGGTGGCCTTGGCATTCAATATCCGTTTCGTGTTGCAGCTGAACGCGCGCGAGGCGATGCACGTGCTCGAACTACGTTCCGGTCCCCAAGGACATCCTGCCTACCGGAGAATCGCCCAAGAGATGCACCGGCTTATAGCCGAGCAAGCGGGCCACCGCGCGGTCGCCGATGCCATGAGCTTCGTGGACCACACCGAGACCGATCTCGGTCGCCTCGAGGCGGAGCAGCGCTCGCAGTCCAAGCGCGGATGCTCCGCGCCGAGCCTCTGACGGGGGACTTCTCTTCTCCTCTTGACTCCCGGTCCCACGGTGGTAATAACTAGAGAGTCCCCTCAAGCCGAGGGCAACTCCCGTTACATCCCGGAGTTGCTCGAAAAGCATCCGGGGTGTTGCGAGTGGTGGGGACCCAGGAGTCGAGTAGAGAACGCCCCCGTCGACACATCACGTCGGCGTATCGCCCGGGCAGGCGAGAAGGGTGGCCCCAAAGACGTCCTGGGTCCTACCGCCCCGTGACCGAGGACCGAGTACCGGCCGGTCGGAGGAAATCTCGCCGGAAGTCGCCGCAACCGAGCATTGGTGCCGTATAGTCCATCCGGCCGCGACCTCGGCGCCGGTTCGGGGGACAGCGCGGGCTCCGGCTCGGAAGACTTGAAGGACATTGATGCGCAAGGACACCAAGGACAAAGCGGACCTGGAAGAACCCATCGAAGTGGACGATCTCGAGGTGCCCGATGCCGACGAGGCGGACCTCGAGGATCTGGCGGAAGCCGATCTGCTCGAAGACGACGAGGAGGAGCTCGGTGAGGTCGCGCTCGTCGACGATCTCGACGATGACGACGAGGTCGTGGGCGCCGCAGAGGTCGATCTGGAAGTCGAGATCGTGCCGATCGAGACCGAAGACGAGGACGATGAGGACCTCGATGACGACGACATCGAGGCCAGCCTGGATGTGATCTTGAAAGAGCGCCTCGTCGTTGTCGACGACGAGGAGGACGAAGAGGAGGAGGCCCCCGATTCCGAAGAGCGCGGCGAGGGCTCTCTTCGCGTCCTGCCCAAGCAGCCAGGGGAGTTCGTTTGCCGGTCCTGTTTCCTTGTGAAGAGCCAGACGCAGCTCGCGGACAAAAAGCGCATCCTTTGCCGGGATTGCGTTTAAGAGGGCGCGGCGGACCTCGCTGAGCCTGCGGTAGCGTCGGGTCGTGGCCGAAGAACGCCCCACTTACCAGACGCTGCTCGACTACCTCGTCTACGCGCCGCTGGGCGCGGCGCTCGTTTTCGTCGACGAGGCACCCCGGCTCGCGCAGCTCGGGCGCGAGCGTGTCGAGAAGCGGGTCGCGGTCGCTCGGCTGGTCGGCAGGTTCGCCGCAGAGGAGGCTCGGCGGCGGCTGGGAGCGCCTTGGTCCGATCCGTCTCGCGAAGAGCTCCGCCCGTCAGGGGAAAGCCCACGACCCTCCTTCCTCGCGCACAACGACGTCGTGTCCCCGCCGGCGACCGCATCGCGTTCTGCCGGGACTTCGGACCACGGCTTGCGAACCCGCCCGTCCGGCTCTGAGGCCGCCGGCAAGACGACGTCCGCTCAATCGTCAAGCCCCGCGGCGAACGTCGCTGGTCGTGAACTCCCGATTCCTGGCTACGACACTCTCGCCGCATCACAGGTCGTGGAGAGGCTGGCCTCACTCACTGCGGCCGAGCTCGAGGCTGTGCGAAGGCACGAATCGGCGACTCGTCGGCGTCGTACGGTGCTGCACAAGATCGCGCAGCTGAGCTCCGAACGTGACAGCGCCACGGCGTGAGCCGGGCAAGCCCGAAGCGCACGACGACAAGATGAATGTTGGGGCCGGCGTTGCCACCGAACGTGACGTTCGAACGCTCGCCGAGCTCTACCGAGCGTCCCGGGAAGCACTCGTCTCCGAACGAGGTGGCAGCGTTCACGTATTGAATGAGGCCTTTGCCGAGCCGCTCGAAGCGCAATTCGAGGCCATCGTCCACGACGACCGGTGGCTCGTCCTGCTCGGGACATTCGACGATGTGGCGGTTGGCGTCGCGGTCGCCCGACTCGACGAGATGTCGGACTCGTCGCTTCTCGCAACCGTCGAGGTCCTCTACGTCGATCCGCCCGCGCGCGAAGTGGGGGTCGGCGAGAAGCTCCTCGCAACGGTGATCGACTGGGCCGCTCGGCGCGGCACCACCGGTGTCGACGTGCGGGTGCTCCCCGGGATGAGGGCGTCGAAAAGCTTTCTAGAAGGCTCAGGCTTCGTCGCGCGCCTTCTAGTGATGCATCGGCAACTGAAGTGACAACCAGCAACAGCCATCCTGCGGGGCGGATGAACCCAGGCGGCGGCCGCTGCCCGTCAGCTTGGCGAATCCGCAGAAACCGGGGGAGGTTCGTCAAGCTCAGCCTCGGCCAGGGCGTCATCTACGGAAGTCCCGGGCGAAGCTTCGCCTGCTGAGTCCTCGAGCTCCGAGGGAGCTTCGGTCAAAGCGTCTCTGGGAGCCTCGGGAAGGCCGTCCTCTGAGGTTGCAGGAGCCTCCGCTGGGGCTTCGTCCTTGGGAGCCTCAGCCAGTGCGGCGTCTGTTCTCGCTTCGAGGTTCGCCATCGCTCCAGTCGCAACGGCCTGCCGTGGCGTGCGCGCCATCGGGCGGGGCGGGCGGGGCGGGCGAGCTGATGGAAGCGGCTTGGGCGGCGGCGGCATAGGCAGGCCCAGCATCGGTGCGAGCGCCGGGAGGCTGCCCGCAGCGACTCGGGACTTGCGCACGATCTCCCCCGACGGATCCTCTGGCAGGCCTTCGGGGTGGATCTGGCGCCGGATCGGGGAGCTGACGGCAGCATCGAGAATGGCCAACCAGCGCTCAACGGGCGTGCTCGCGCTCATTGCCGCACCTGCACTGCTCGCGAGGCGACCGACAAGAGCCGCCGGGAACCGAGCAGTCGGCTCCGGGGGTTGGGCCGAGAAACGCAGCGCCTGGAGAACGCGTCCCTCTTCGAGGGCGTGGGTGATCTGCTCTTCCCAGTTGGAGCGGAGCCTCTTTACTCGCCGGTCGAGTTCCTCACGAAGCTTTCGGTCGAGATCTCTGGACGCCTCGTCACGCGGTGCTGCCGCCACGACGGTCGTTCGCAGGTCCCGAAGGGAGATCTGATCAAGTTGTGCAACCGCTGCTTCCGCTCGGTCGAGCCAGATCGCTTGCTTGACGGACGGTGCGAGTTGCTCGGCAAGCGTGAGGATCGCCTCGCCCGTGACCTCGGGCCTGCCTTCCGAGCGAGCCCGTTCCCGCTCTGCGGCAATCGCTCGACGGACTGCTGGTATGCCTCCGGCCGCGAGGCGTTCCGCGATGGGTCTTTGCTCAGACGCCAGGCTCGCTAACAAAAGTTCGCGATTGGCCGTTCCAGGTTCGAAGCGCGGGACGGTTCGACGGGGCGCAGCGTGTGGCGGGGTGGGACGCGAGGCCGCGGGTTGCCTGGCGTCGGTGAGGCTTCGCCCGCCAGCGGGCGTACCGGGACGGCGGGTGGCACTCGGCGCCCAGGGGCGCCGCTCGCTTCCAGAAGCCGCAGGGCGGCCTTCAGCGGTGCGCGGGGACCCGCCAGCGGGCGCTCCTTCGGGCCCTGGTCGTCGTTCGGGTCTGCGCTCGCCGCCAGAGGTTGCAGGGCCGCCTTCAGCGGTGCGCGGGGACCCGCCAGCGGGCGCTCCTTCGGGCCCTGGTCGTCGTTCGGGTCTGCGCTCGCCGCCCGCTTCCAGCGAGCCGCCACCCGGTTGCGGGCGCCGAGCATCAGGACGCTCCCCTCCGCGCGTCGGACGACGGTCGCGTGAGGCATTCCTATCGCCGCGGCGTGGACTGTCGAGCAGATCGCGGCGGTCACCGCCCCGGCCACCTTCAGAGAGAAGGACGGTCGTCACTGCCTGAATCGGCTTGGATGAGCCGAGAAGCTCGATCCGTCCCGAAGGCGTCGCCTTCTCCTTGGGCGGCAAAACACCCAGGATCGTGATCCCGTCGATCTCGACTTCGGCCTCGACGCGCAAGACGTCTCCGACCTTTGCGTTGTCGGCGAGGACCTTGGCGTCGATGACGCCCTTAGGCTGCCGTGCGCCGGCAGCGCGCCATGTATAGCTGCCGTCACTCCGGATGCTGGTCAGTTCGATGTCGAGACGGTTAGACATGCTCCGGTCAAACTACAGGCTACAGCCGAGTTTGCGAAGTGGGACTCGCTGAGAGGCCCGCGAACGGCCACGCGCCACGCCCTCGGCGCCGATGCGCTACAACCTGAACCGTGGAACACGGCATCGGCGGGGAGCTACCCCCCGATGACTTCTGCCCCGGTGAGACCCTTCCTCCGGTACCTCTGGCGAGTCCTGCGACGGACCCGGCAATCCCTTCTGTCGCTTGGCCTGTAGCCGGCGCCTCGACTGATGGACCCCCTCGCGGCGACACGCGACGTGGCTGGATTGGAGTCGTGCTCATCGCCGTATCGGTCGGCGCTGCGGCGGGCCTAGGCGTCGGTGCGGGAGTTGCCGCGACGATCCGCGCCCGCAACACCACAGCCATCAAGTTCTCGCCGAACACGAGCGTGTTCCGCCGCATGAACAACGTCCAGGCAGTTCTCGCGCGCGTCCTGCCTTCGGTGGTCGCGATCCAAGCGTCCGGGCCTGGCTGCGCATCGGGACCGTTCAGCGGCGGGACACAGTCCGACGAGGGCAGCGGGATGATCCTCACCCGCGGCGGCGAGATCCTGACCAACGATCACGTCATAGCGAACGCAACTCAGATAAGGGTCACGCTCCACGGCCAGAAGACGGCTTACCCGGCAACCCTTCTCGGCACGGATCCCAGCCACGACGTCGCGCTTCTTCAGGTGCACGGGCCGACCACGCTTCGAGCGGTCTCGTTCGGTGATTCCTCGACGATCCGGGTCGGAGAGGATGTTCTCGCGATCGGGAACGCGCTCGCTCTTTCGCAGAGCACGCCCTCAGTCACCGAAGGCATCATCTCGGCCGAGGGAAGGTCCATCAAAGCCGGAGGGGACAACTGCTCGGGAACCGAGTCGCTGAGCGGGCTCCTGCAGACCCAGGCCCCGATCAACCCGGGCAACTCGGGCGGTCCGCTCGTCAACAGTGCCGGTCAGGTCATTGGCATGAACACGGCGGCCGCGACGAGCACATCGGGAGACGCACCCACGCAGAACATCGGATTCGCGATCCCGATCGCCAACATCCGGCCACTGATCCCAGGGCTCCGTAAGGGAGGAACTGTCGGGACGCCCAAGGCCTTCTTGGGCGTCGAAGTGGTCTCGGTCACGCCGGCCGAGCGTTCCAGCTGGGGGCTTACCGCGACAAGCGGCGCGCTGGTGGTGAGCGTGTTCCCAGGAGCCCCGGCAACGCTGGCGGGGATCGGCGCTGGCGACGTCATAGTGCGGTTTGCCGGTCGCACCATCACGACCGACGTCTCTCTCACCGTGGCCGTCCGAGCAACCCGTCCCGGTGAAAGAGTGACGGTCGAGTTGTACCGGGGCCCGACTCTTGTGACGATTTCGCTCGTGCTGGGCGTCAAGCCGGCACCGGAGGCAGGCTCGAGCTGAGCAGGTCATGGCACCGATGCGGACCTTCGGGTCCCGAACAGAAGACGGGCGAAGCCGTTCCCTGAGCGGTCGCTCAGCTGGCGCGCAACTCCACGGCCTCGAGGCCTTTCGGTCCTGGGCGGGAGAGGAACTCGACGCGCGCCCCCTCAGCGGGCACTTGATCGGTCTCGTTCAGCGCAGAACGGTGCACGAACACGTCACGACCGCCAGAGTCCGGGGCGATGAAACCGAAGCCTCTGATGGGGTCGAACCATTTCAGCGTCCCGGTTGCCGGACGGAGCGATCGACCACCAACCATCTCTCCCCTCGAGGCGTGCAGGTGCCCGGCACGGACCGGACGGCCAGCGCGGCCGGACCGCTTGGCACTGTCGGGACCGGTCGGCCTAGCCGGCGCGTGCGGCGAAGTCCTCGGGCGTGCGAGAAACGAGCTCTGCGAGATGTTCGTCGTGCGCTGTGGGACCGGCGGAAGGCTAGTCGGTTGCTCGAGCGTTTGAGGCAGCCCCAGTGCGCGCTGCATGGTGCGGGCCGAGCCCGATTGGTCTGGAGTGACGAGTGAGATGACCGTGCCGTCCGCTCCTGCCCGGCCCGTGCGACCCGAGCGATGTACGTAGTCCTTGTGGTCACTGGGCGGATCGAAGTGAAGCACGCATGAAACGTTCTCAACGTCGATACCGCGTGCGGCTACGTCGGTGGCGACGAGCACGCGGGCCGCCCCGGAGTGGAAGGCCTTCAAGGCCCCATCGCGTTGGGCTTGGGTGCGGCTCCCGTGCAACGCGACGGCGTGCACACCGGCATTGACGAGTTGGCGTGAGAGCCGATCGGCCCCGTGGCGGGTTCGGCAGAAGACGATCGAGCTCTGGTGGCCGGCCACCACCTTCGCCGCGAGCGTGACCCGGTCGTTACGGTCGACTTTCCAGAACATGTGGCGCACTTCGCCGGAGGAGGCCTCTGTGAGCTCGACCTCGTGACGCACAGGGTTCGTCTGGTACCGGCGGACCAGGACGTCCACCTCGCCGTCGAGCGTCGCGGAGAACAAGAGGACTTGGCGGTCGGCCGCGGCTTGGTCGAGGATCCGTCTCACTGCCGGGAGGAATCCCATGTCCGCCATCCGATCCGCCTCATCGACGACGGCGATGCTCACGTCCTGAAGACTGACGTCGCGTCTCTCGATGAGGTCTTCGAGCCGGCCGGGACAGGCCACCAAGACGTCTACGGCCTCACGCAAGGCTCGCAGCTGGGGGCCGTACCCGGCACCGCCATAAACGGCGGTGACGGTGAGGCTCCGGGCCTTTGCAAGCGGACTGAGCACGCCGCAGACCTGAGCGGCGAGCTCCCGGGTCGGCACGAGCACGAGACCCCGAGGACGGCGGGCCTTGGAGCGCGTGCTCCCGGCGAGCGCCTCTACGACCGCGATCGCGAAGGCAAGGGTCTTGCCAGAGCCCGTCGGTGCCCGGCCGGACACATCCCGGCCCGCGAGCGCGTCCGGGAGTGTCGCTTCCTGGATCGGAAACGGGGTTGTGATGCCGTCGCGCTCAAGCAGCGCAACGACGTCGGCGGGCACGCCAAGATCGGCGAAGGTGGGGGGCAAGAAGACTCCAGTCAGCTCGAAAAAGAAGGCCAACCAGAACATCGTCTCGAGGCCTCACCGGCGACAGCCGGAAACCGGTCAACGGACCGGACTCATGAAGTGTAGCAGTCTTGCGCCGTTGCCTGCTCGCGATCGCGAGCGCGCGGTAGCCGATGGTGCTCCCCTCCTGTCAGGCACACTTTTCGCGGCCGGTAGACTTCCTGGGCCACGAACCTGCTCCGCCATTTGACGACGCCGAGGATGCCTGTGATGCCCCGCCGGAAGATCGACATCACCAAGGCCTTGTTCGTCGCCGAGCGCGGCGGGTTCCGGCCGACCGCCTTCGCCCTCGGGCCGTGGACGCCCGAGCACTTGCACGGCGGCCCAGTCGCCGGGCTCATCGCCAGGGAAGCTCAAAGATGCGAACCCGATGATCGCTTGCGGGTCGCGCGGCTCACCATCGAGCTGATCAGGCCGGTGAGTCTCGCCCCGATCTCTGTCGAGGCCCGGCTGATCCGGCCGGGGCGCAAGGTCCAGCTCGTGGAAGTGATCGCCCGGCAGGACGGTGTCGAGGTTGCGCTCGGGCGCGCACTACGGATCCGGACCGCCGACATCCATCTGCCCAAAGCTGCACGACATGTCGAGATCCCCTTCGCTCCGCCGGAAAGCGGCGTCCTCATGGCGTCCAAGGGCTTACCCAGGACCTTCCACAGCGAGGGCGCGGAATTGCGCTTCGTCGAGGGAGCATACGAGTCGCCCGGACCGGCGAGAGTCTGGGTGCGTCTTCGTGTGCCGGTCCTCGCCGGCGAGCGCCCGTCACCGCTCGAGCGCGTGGCGACGGCGGCAGACTTCGGCAATGGCGTGAGCTCGCCGCTCAGCTACGGCGACTGGCTGTTCATCAACCCGGACCTCACAATCCACGTGAGCCGTCTGCCGATGGGGGAGTGGGTCGGTCTCGAGTCGCGTACCTTGGCCGAGCCGCAGGGGATCGGGATCTCAGAGAGTCGGCTCTGGGACGAGCAAGGGCCGATCGGGCGCTCGATCCAGTCGCTTCTGATAGACCGTCTCGCACTCGACTGATCCCCGAACGAAGCCGGACGGCGCGCCATCCGGCGCTACCGTTGCGGGGACCTTGAGCCAGATCGTTACTTCGGAGGGATGTTGACCGATTTCAAAGACTGGAACCAGAAGATCATCGACGAGTCCCGTTCCGCCGGTGGAGCGGTGGGCGGCCAGTTTGCCGGAGCACCGATCCTGCTGCTCAACAGCACAGGTGCCAAGACGGGTCAGAGACGCACGACACCGATGATGTACCTCGCCGGCGGTGACAGATTGGATGTGTTCGCGTCGAAGGCCGGTGCCCCGACCAACCCGGACTGGTACCACAACCTTCTCGCTCATCCACGGGCCAGTGTTGAGGTCGGAGCGGAGACATTCGAGGTTGAAGCGGAGGTGCCAGGCCGCGAGGAGAGAGATCGTCTCTACGCGATCCAGTCCGGGCGCTACCCGGGCTTCGCGGAGTATCAGGCGAAGACGACGCGGGTGATCCCGGTGCTAATCCCGAGACGCGCTGCATCGTGAGCGGATCGCCCGATCCAGCAAGGGTGCTCGTCGTTACTGCGCACCCTGACGACGTCGACTTCGGCGTGGCCGGTTCGGTCGCGACTTGGACGGACCAGAACATCTCGGTCACATACTGCATCGTGACCGACGGATCAGCCGGTAGCGCGATTCCCGGCATCGAGACCGGCGCTCTGGCGCAGATCCGCCAGGACGAGCAGCGCAAGGCCGCCGCCGAGGTGGGTGTCACTGACGTGCACTTCCTCGGGTACTCCGACGGCTCGCTTGAAGTCTCGCTTGAGCTTCGGCGCGACATAGCGCGCATGATCCGGATCGTCCGGCCCGAGCGCGTGGTCTGCCAATCGCCGGAGCGCAACTGGGACCGCATCCGCGCGAGTCACCCGGACCATCTCGCCGCGGGCGAGGCAACGCTGCAAGCGGTGTACCCGGATGCCAGGAACCCGTACTCCTATCCGGAACTTCTCGCCGCCGGCCTCGAGCCTCACGTTGTCGAGGAGGTCTGGCTCATGGCCTCCCCGCGGTCGACGCACGGTGTGGACATCACGGCAACGATCGAGCGGAAGATCGCAGCGTTGCGAAGCCATCAAAGCCAACTGGCCGACGCCGAGAACCTCGAAGAGATGATTCGCTCGTGGGGGGCCGCCACCGCCACAGCTCTGGGTCTGCCAGCGGGGCGGCTTGCTGAGGGCTTTCAGGTCGTCGACACGCGCTAAGAGCGCGCCCGATCCTGAAGGTCAGATCGCCGGCCGGGCCAGGACGAGCTCGCCGGGAACAGGCGGCCGGCACGCCACGAGGACGGCGTCGCCGGTCAACCGGGCCGGCCCAGCCCCGTAAGGAAGTAGCACGGTTGCGCCAGAGCTCACCGGGAGCGGCGGGGCTGAATCGACAACGACCTCGCCAGAGCCGTCCAGGACGACGAGAACGGCGAAGCCGGTCCCAACCGCGGCGTCCCCACCGGAGATGACAAGATCGGCCCGGAAGAAGGAATCCGCCTCGGCAGGCAGCACCCGGCCGTTCGTCTTCAGCCCCGGACCCGACAGCCTGGCTAGCCGATCAGCCGGCCAGGCCGATCTGTCGACCGAGGAGAGGGCGAGGTCCCAGCCGAGACACAGCTCGGGATCGGTGAGGTCGCGGTGCTCGATCGCCACGGAGAAGTCTGTCGGCTCCTGCAGTTCCAGGACGAATACTCCTCCGCCGACGGCGTGCGGGATGCCGGCTGGTACCAGGACAGCGTCCCCGCGGCTCACCGGGAGCACGTTCATCGTCCCCAGCATCTCTTCGATACGCTGGGAGGCCACCCAGCCGGCGAGCTCCTCTTCAGCCACCTGGCGGTCGAAGCCGAGGAAGACCTCTCCTCTCGACTCGGAGAGCACGACCCACGCTTCGGTCTTGCCGTGCGCGCAGCCGAGGTGGCGCTTGGCAAAGTCGCGGTCGGGGTGCGAGTGGACGATCAGCCGTTCGGCGGTGTCGAGCAGTTTGACGAGGAGACCGGTGTCCACTCCGGATGCCTCGACGTGGCCCGGGCCGAGGAACGCTACCGGGTCTCTGGCCACTGCGTCCGCCAGCAATCGTCCATCCTCGAGCCGGGAAAGCCCGGTGGGCGCGTGTCCGAAACGCCTCGTGACCGAGCCGACCCAGTCCTCGGGCGAGGGAGCCGGTCCCGGATCGATGCCACGGAAGCGGGAGATGGCGCCGCCACCCGGATAGAAGTGCGCGATGAGGTTCGGCGCGAGGAGACTCGGGGCAGAGGCCAGATTCATCGCGGCTGGCAGCGGGGAGCTCTTGAGCCGCTGTGGGAAGACGTGTTGGACAGCTCTTGTCTTTGGCTAGCGAATCCCCGGAAGGGTGAAGTTACGGGCCCGGTCGTGACTCTCGAGCACAGCCATCGCACCGACCAAGGTTATCTCGTGGCTGACGCGTGGCCGAGCTTGCCTGCGCAATTGCCCGCGAGCTCGGGTGGAATGAGGCGCGCCTCGAATCGCTTCGTATTGCCGCCGTTCTACACGACATCGGCAAGATAGTCATGCCAGCCGAGATCCTCGCCAAGCCGGGACGCCTCAGCGATCGAAATGCAGCTCATCCGCCAGCACGCCGACGCCGGCGCCGGCTCCGAGATCGTCGGCTCGATCGGCTTCGAGCGAAACGTGGCGGAGATGATCCGTCAGCACCACGAGCGCCTCGACGGCTCCGGCTACCCGGCCGGCCTGCGTGACGAGACAGGACCCCGCTGGGGGAGACCGAGCGACACGCGGGCCGGTTTCTCATCGTCCGAGACGGAGCCGGCCTCGGCCGCCCGCCTCTCGCTCCCAAGCGTTCAACTCCTCTCGGGAGGCTCGACGACCGCCATGATCTCGACATGCTCGGTCATCGGGAACCTATCAGAGGCGGCATAAGTCCAGGTCACACTTGACAACTTGGTCACGACAGGCTAGTGCCTCCGTAAATGTATCCGTAATGGACCCCTCGGAGGCGGGCATGACCAGGGCAAAGGCAACACCCAAGAGGCGCCGGAACGGTGGGGGCGGACTGTTTCGGCGTTCGGCGCGGGACGCCAGGGTGAAGGTCAAGAAGCCTGACGGCACTGTCGAGACTCGCACCCGCCACGTACCCGAGCGTTGGTATTACCAACGGATGGTGAACGGCCGACAAGTCACCATCAGTGGCCGCACCGAGGCTGAAGTGTTGGCAAGGCGAGACGAGATTGATGCACCAGCCAAGGCGGGGCGTGACGTATCGGCTGACAAGCGCAAACTGACAGTGGAAACCGTGCTTAACCGCTGGCTTGCTGACTACGAGGCGCAGATGAAGGCGGGGGAGAAGGCGCCCAACACGCTACGAACCTACCGGCTCCTCGTGCGTAACCACATCGTCCCTGCCCTCGGAAGGCTTCATGTAAGGACCTTGACTACCCAGGACGTGAACCGCTGGCTGACAGGGCTGGACCTCGCGGACTCCACCCGGCGCAAGTGCCGCGCCGTGCTGGTGACGGCTCTCGCGTGGGGGGAGACGGCCGAACTGGTCGGGCGCAACGTCGCCCGCACCTCGAAAGTGACTTCCCGCGAGCGGGTGACCGAGAGCGCATTCCTGACAGCACAGGAATGCCAGCGCCTACGCGAAGCCATCAAGGGCGACCGGCTTGAGGCGCTTTACCTCCTGATTCTCGGCTCGGGGCTGCGGCGTGGCGAGGCTCTCGGGCTGGCGTGGTCGGATGTGGACTTCGCTGCCGGGACGGTAAGGGTCCGGCGTTCGCTCACGGAGATGCCGGGCGGCAAGCCTGTGCTGGGTCAGCCAAAGACAGTCTCTAGCGCCCGTGTCGCCCGCGTACTGCCGTTTGCCCTCGATGCTCTCCGGCGCCACTGGGAGTCGCTCACGGTGGTCCCGATGGACCTCAGCGAGGCTCTCGTGTTCTTGAGCACGACCGGGACGCCTATCTTCCCGAACAACCTCACCCGAGACTTTGCCATCGTGACCCGGCGCGCCGGACTAGGCGCTCGCCACGTTCACGAACTCCGGCACGCTTACGCTGCCGAGATGTTGCGGCGCGGCGTCCCGCTCCACGTCGTCTCTCGGCAACTGGGGCACGCCTCGGTTGCAATCACGGCAGACATTTACGGGCACATCCAGCCGACCGAGAGCGACGCCTTGCTCGCGGCGGGAGAGACAGCCTTCTCTGAGGTCGGGAACGTCATGAGGTGAGACGCTGGTTCCGCTGGACTCGTCATCACTATTACTGGCGCGCCGGTCGCCGGGTGTTGCGGGGTCGTCGGCGCCGGGGCTGGTGGTGGTTTGAGCCATGCGCCCCCACACCAGGACAACTGGCTGACGGGGCTGAGCGATGAGCCGCGCCAAGGAGCAGCCGCTGTTCGACGAGTGCGGACCTTTGGCGGTAGTGCCGCATCTGTCCCTCCCGCCGCCACCATATGCGAAAGTATAACACCAGTATAACACTCCAGTTCCTCCACAACCTGTGGACGAACTACAACCTTCGCAATATTTCGGGTATTGAACAATCTCAGAAATCTTTTATTCCCGCCGTCTACCTGCGCTTTTGCGTGCCACAGCCCGTTGACGCTGCCTCCTGAACGGCTGTACCCTGGCGTGCACACATGAAAACACATGACTGTAGTTCGGAGGTGACATTCGCAGTGGAGACAGCACCGGTCGCAAAGCGACTACTTACGGTAACCGAGACAGCACGAGCGCTTTCGATCGGGCGCAGCACGTTGTACGGCAGAATCAAAGCTGGCGATATTCGCACTTGCACCATAGGGGACCGCAGGCTTGTCTCCGTAGAGGCCCTGGACGAGTACGTGCACGCGTTAGAGCAGTCGACTCCCTGAGCGCGGACTGGCTCTTGCCCCAAGCGGAAGTACCCCTGTGAACCCTGACCTGTCGCCAGTTGTCCCGAATCGTGATCCGACTCAGGCTGTGGTCTTCTACTCTCTGTCAGCTCCGAACGGAGCAGAGGCTTGTTTTGACGCTGACGATCGGAATGGCACCGCGCTGAGTAGCGCCATGTTTGACGCTGCGGTCAGTGCGCTACAGAGGGCGACGTTCGCGGCGCTTTGGAGCCGTCTCCTGTTCTACTGGTCCCGACGGCAGTCACAAGCACAGAGGCGGTTGGCGAAGCGCCACGGTCGAGTCCGCGTCCGCGCTGGCGTTGGTGAGCTTCGACACGATCGACCAACAGGCAACGGTCCCTCTCCTGGTCGCCTGGTGACAATGTCCCCTTGTCGCGCCATGGCACCCCCCGCCCAACTCGTCGCGCCGATAAGCGCCGACGCGTCGGGCACAGCCGCATAGACGGCTCCGCGGTTTCGCTACCCGGCAGATCGACAGGCGCGACTTGCTCTTACAAGTCGTGAGCCGGGAGAGGGGCCATTGTGGCCCGTTGCAAAACCGCTGCCGAGGGCAAGCGGAGTGATGTTGTAAAGCACGAAATAGACGTCTTCCCGGGGTTCCCGGGGTTCCCGGGTCAATCGGCACACGTTGCCGCGCGGGCGGTCGCGACATCGGCTCTTAAGCCCTTGGCCTACTCCGTCGAGCAAGTGTTGGTCCTCGTGCCCATCTCGCGTGCGAAGCTGTACCTCGAGATCGCTGCCGGGAAGCTGATCCCCACAAAGATCGGCGCTCGCACCCTCTTTACGCCCCAGGCCCTCGAAGCCTGGCTGGCTGGCGGAGCCGAGCGATGAGCCGCGCTGAGAAGCAAACCCTGTTCGACGAGTGTGCGTATTCCGATGATTCCGTACACCCAGTCCGACGTTTTCGGACGCGGGCGTCGGAGGCCGCGCAGCGGCCGACGCTTGGGGGCCTATCCCGTTAGCTCACC
>Ga0224555_1003065_pt1 | contig 18058 bp, 15 predicted proteins | sample 714S23034metaG_FD_180687 | JGI IMG/M metagenome (GOLD analysis project Ga0224555, IMG submission 180687) | Peat soil microbial communities from Stordalen Mire, Sweden - 717 S2 30-34 | ecosystem: Environmental > Terrestrial > Soil > Wetlands > Peat | place: Sweden: Norrbotten County, Stordalen...
AATATCCATACCGGGCACAGAGGAATTGAGCAAGTTCCAAACAATGAACTCGTGATTCTTGTATCCTCCTTTCATCAAATATCATCGCTTGGTCTTCACTCCGTGTTTACTGACCAGCACGCCTACAGAGCTATGGCTCAATACTTTACTGATCCGGTTCATTTGAATGTTATAGACTGGACAATCCTCCAGGCTCGGGACTTCAAAACCGATCCGAACGATCCAGGTAAGACGGATAGATATCAAGCGGAAACGCTGATTTGGAAATACTTGCCCGTCGACGCCCTACTCGGAATTTGCGGCAATTCAACAATGGTGCAGCAGCATATCGAAAAAGAGTTGACGCAACGTGGTTTGACCGTGAAGGCTTACACGAAGGAGGATTGGTACTTCTGATGATAAAGTTTCTTCAAGGCAACCTCCTCAATGCGCGGACTGAGGCGCTTGTCAACACCGTGAACACGGTCGGCGTGATGGGTAAGGGTATTGCGCTGATGTTTAAGGAAGCATTCCCCAACAATTTCCGAGCCTATGAATACGCATGTAAGCACAATGAGGTTCGGATTGGAAAAATGTTCGTCACCGAGAATGCTACCTTCAAGGACCCGCGCTGGATCATCAACTTCCCAACGAAGCAGCATTGGCGACCGCCGTCCAGGATTGAATGGATAGTCGAAGGCCTCCAGGATCTGCGGCGCGTTATGGAAGAGTTGGGCATTCGTTCGGTCGCTCTGCCCCCACTCGGCTCCGGCAATGGAGGCCTCGATTGGCAAGATGTGAGAATCGAAGTGGAGCGGGCTTTGGGAGGCCTAGAGGGCGTTGAGATTCTTGTCTTTGAGCCGACGAACAAATATCAAAATGTCGCTAAGCCAACCGGAGTGCAGCAATTGACGCCTGCTCGCGCGTTGATCGCGGATATAGTTCGTCGCTATTGGGTGCTTGGCGATGAATGCACCTACCTCGAGGTGCAGAAACTCGCCTGGTTCCTGGAGAGGGCAATCCAAGCGCTGGGCATGGAAGACCCGTTCAAGAACCTGGACTTTTCGGCAAACATTTACGGGCCGTACTCTGACAAGCTCCGTCACCTGCTCAATGGGCTAGACGGAACCTACCTTCACTGCGATAAGCGACTGAGCGATGCCGGGCCGACAGACACAATTTGGTTCGACCCAGAGCGACAAAGGTACGTTGACTTGTTTCTGCAACAGGAGGAGAACTGCGTCCTCAAGAAGGCGCTGGAGCTAGCTGCGGAAATGATCGATGGATTTGAATCTCCTTTGGGGATGGAGTTGCTGGCAACAGTTGACTGGCTCATCGCACGTGAGCACTGCGAGCCTAGCGTCGGGGGCATCCGGAATGGATTGAAGAATTGGCCGGCGGGAACGGTCGCAGCAGAGCGCAAGTTGCGACTATTCGATGAGCGGCTGATCGGACTGGCACTTGAAAGATTGATGTCGCCGCTCGAATTTGTGCTGTCAGGCTAAGGCTAGGACCTGAGGGAACTCCAGAGGAATTTGCGTCTCTTTCGGTAAAGCTCGAACCGCCTTTACCATTGATCTCCTCGACAGAAACCAACCGCCAAGAAACGACCAAAACAGCACGAAATCGCACGAGAAACGACTCAATTTCGCTGCTTTTGAAAGAAAATGTCCGCCTTGACCAACACCTTTTGAGCCTAAAACTCCGCCTATACCGCGACATTTCTTCGAGTAAATCTTGACTCCACGAATTGGTCGCCCCATAGCCGAACAAAACGGCCCCGTTTGTCGCCATATACCCGCACACAGTTTCTGTGGACGCGAATTTTTCAGTGAGCGTTTCCAGCCCCACGCCAGCGTCCCCAAGTGCAAGCGGCCTGGCAGTCGCCGGGCATTCTATTCCCTGTTCCCTGTTCCCTGTCTTACGGATAGATTCGATGCAGCGTCCGGGCAAACGGAATCGTCTCGCGCACGTGGTCGAGTCCGCACACCCAGGCCACTACGCGCTCGATGCCCATGCCGAAGCCGGCGTGGGGCACGCTGCCATAGCGCCGCAGGTCGAGGTACCATTCGAAGGCCTCGCGGGGCAGTCCGTGCTGGTCAATGCGGCTGCTGAGCAGTTCATAGCTCGACACGCGCTGCGAGCCGCCGATCACCTCGCCGTATCCCTCCGGCGCCAGTACGTCCACGCACAGCGCGAGGTTGGGATTGAGCGGGTCGGGCTCCATGTAGAAGGCCTTCACGTTGGCCGGATAGCGATGCACCATCACCGGGCGGTCGAACTGGTTGCTGAGCCAGGTTTCGTCGGGCGAGCCGAAGTCGTTGCCGTACTCGAACGGCTGCTCCAGCGCCCCTGTTTTGTGCGCCGCGTTCAGCAGAGCAACCGCGTCGTCGTAGGTGATGCGCGGGAACGGCGGCCGTACGGATTCGAGCTTCGCCGTGTCGCGGCCAATCACCTGCAGTTCGGGTGCGCGGTTCTTCAGCACGCTCTGCACAATGTACGAGAGGTAGTTTTCCGCCAGTTCCAGCAGGCCGTCGAGGTCGCAGTAGGCGACTTCCGGCTCGACCATCCAGAACTCGGTGAGATGCCGCCGTGTCTTCGACTTCTCCGCACGGAAGGTCGGCCCAAAGCTGTAAACCTTGCCCAGCGCCAGCGCCGTCGACTCGATGTAAAGTTGGCCGGACTGCGTCAGATAAGCCGGATCGCCGAAGTAGTCCACTGGAAACAGAGTCGAAGTGCCCTCGCACGCCGCCGGAGTCAGGATCGGCGGATCGGTGCGGATGAAGCCGTTCTGATCAAAGTACTCCGCCGCCGCGCGCATGATCTCGGCGCGAATGCGCAGGATGGCCGACTGACGCGGCGACCGCACCCACAGGTGCCTGTGCTCCATCAGGAAGTCGACGCCATGCTCCTTGAGCGTGATCGGATACGGATCCGACTCGGGCACGCGCTGCACCACCTGGATGCCCTCGACGTCGAGCTCGTACCCGCCCGGCGCGCGCTTGTCGGCGCGAACTTTACCGGTGACAATGACGGACGACTCCTGCGTGAGCCCCTTGAGCGTTTCGAAGACCTCAGGCGCGACACTTTTCACGTGCGCGACTCCCTGAATGGTTCCAGTTCCGTCGCGAAAGATCGGAAACAGCAGCTTCCCACTCTCGCGCAGGTTATAGAGCCATCCGCGCAGCGTGACTGATTGCCCCTCATGTTTTCCCAGCGTAGCGATGGTCGCAATGGGCGGGGCTTGCGTTTCGGTGGGCGCGGATGTGGCTTCAGAAGAAATTGGCAGGTCAGACATGTTTTCCATCTTCCTTATCAGCCGTAAGAACAAACTCCGGCCGGACTCTCTAGGATAACGCGGGTTGCCGCTTCGCGATGGCGGCGGCCAGGGCCAGGTCGATGGTAGGGTGGGCGAACTGGAAGCCGGCGGCAGTGAGTTTTGCGGGCAGGGCACGGGTGCTTGAGAGCAGGGCTTCATCGGCCATTTCGCCGAGTGCGAGACGCAATGCGAAGGCTGGCGCAGCGAAGAACGCGGGGCGATGGAGATGCCGGGCCAGCGTGCGGGTGAATTCAGCATTGGTTACGGGATTGGGGGCAGTCAGGTTTACGGGACCGGCAAGGATTGGGGTCTGGAGGGCGAAGAGAATGGCAGCGACGGCGTCATGGAGGCTAATCCAGCTCATCCATTGGCGGTCGGAGCCGAGCGGGCCGCCGAGGCCGAGACGGAAAATGGGGAGCATCTTGTCGAGCGCGCCTGGGTGGGATGCGGAGGAGGGGCCGAGAACGACGCCGAAGCGGAGAGGGACGACGCGGATGCCCGCATCGAGAGCGGGCCGCGCGGCCGCTTCCCACTGTTGGCAAAGCTCAGCTAGAAATCCCGAGCCGGGAGTGGAGTTCTCATCAAGAAGCTCGTCGCCGCGATTGCCGTAAATGCCGGTGGCCGAGGCGACGAGAAGCGTCCTGGGAGGCTGGCGGAGGCTGGCGAGCGTGGTGGCAAGCGCGCGGGTCGAATCGATCCGGCTTGAGGCCATTTCTCTCTTGTAGGCCGGGGTCCAGCGGTGGGCAGCAACGTTGGAGCCGGAGAGATGGATGGCTGCGGTGAGATTTTCGAGCGGGGCCGGATCGGCGGTCACGGGAACGGCAGCTGGGTTCCATTGGAGTTCGGCAGCAGATGCCGCGGGGCGGCGGACCAGTTGGAGCACGGCCAGATTTCGGGCAGCCAGGGACTGGCGGAGGGCGCTGCCAAGCAAACCGGAAGCGCCGGAGAGCAGGATCTTCAACGATGCGTCGCTCATATCGCTCCGATGGAAATCTTTTCCTTCCTGATGAATACCATACGGCGTAATCCTAGACTGATTTAGCAGGACCGCAAAAAATGTTGACCTGGACAACAAAATGGTTGAGGGCGCATCCTATTCGTGTACGTGCAGGAGCGTTTGATGGGCGAATCCGCAATGGTGAAGAGCGAAGAGATCCAGAAGACCCAGGTTGATCCGGAGACTGCGGAGGCGTTCATCGCCGAGAAGCGGATTGGCGAGCGGATCAAGCGACTGCGGCTGAAGAAGTCGATGGGGCTTGTGGAACTGGGCCGTCATACAGGGCTCTCCGCGAGCTTTCTCTCCCAACTGGAAACCGGGAGGGTGGTGCCGACACTGCGGAACCTGGCGCGGATCGCGATGGTGTTTTCAAAGGACCTGTCGTATTTCTTCGAGCCGGAGCCCAACGCCCTGTTCCGGATTCACAGGCGGAAGGAGCGGGTCAGGTTGCCGCAGACCGGAGTGGAGACGCCGAGCTATTTCTTCGAAAGCCTCGGTTACATGGTGCCGGACCGGCATATGGACCCCTACTTTGCCGAGTTTCTGCCCCCTGGTCCTGGTATGGAACCGAAGGCGCACATGCATTCCGGGAGCGAGTTTCTTTTTGTGCTGGATGGGGAGCTGGAACTGCGCCACGGCGACCATCAGTGCACGCTGGAGAGCGGCGACGCTGTCTATTTCGATGCAAGTACGGCGCACTCCTACCTGTGTGCGGGAAAGAGGCCGTCGCGAGCCATTATTGTGACCATGCACCAGGCGCCGCAGCCCTCGTCGCTGCGGGCCGTGAGCGCGCCGGTGCACCCGAAGACTTTGGCTGGAACGCCGGCCAGGACGGATGTCGAAAGCTAGCAGCTGTCTCATCAATGCTCTTGCACCCCAAGAACGTCCCTCAGGGGCTAAAGCCCGGCGATTTTTGCGGCCTTTTCGGCACGACTGAAGTCGTGTCCTTTCGCACATCTACGCCACGATGAAGTTTTTAGCAAGCTGTGGGCTCAATGGATGAACATACCCATTGCGCCCTTGTTCCTTCTGCGCCCTTCGAAAAACTACTTGCTGTACTCGTCGCGCAGTTTGGTCTGACGGCTCACCATGGGAACGGCGACGCCCTGGATGTAGACCTGCTTCACATCGGTGCGAACGTCGAGCGGGTCGCCGTTGGAGAGGACAATGTTGGCCCACTTGCCCACATCGAGCGAGCCTAGCTTGTCGCCGAAGCCGAACATCTCGGCAACGTTGAGGGTGATGGCCTTGAGCGCCTCGTCGTAGGGCAATCCATAGGCAACGGCAAAGCCGGCGGCATAGGGCAGGTTGCGGGCGGAATGGCTGCTGGCGGGGCCACCGGCGTCGGCGGAGGAGATGGCGATTTTGACGCCTCTTTTGGCCAGTTCCGCAGGCAGCGTGAAGACCGCATCGTAACGCTCGTTGGCGCTGGGAAAGTCGTAGATCGAACCGATGATCACGGGGACCTTATAGGCGGCTATTTTGTCGAGAATCTCCTGGCTGTGGGTGACATGGTTGAGGATCACCTTGAGGTGGAATTCGTTGGCCAGCCCCATGATTACTTCAACGTCGTAGGCCTCGTAAACGCCGATGACCACGGGCCGCTCGCCCTTGAGATAGGGAATGAGGGCTTCCAGTTTCAGGTCGCGCTTGAAGGCTTTGTCGTCCTTTTTGGCGGCAGCATCGCGGCGGGCCTGATAATCCTGCACGTCGAGGAAGGTCTGACGCAGTTGAGTGATGAGGCCCATGCGCGTGGACGGATATTCGGTCTTGCCGCCGCGTCCACCTCGCCGCCGCTGATCGGCGCCGTAGTTCATGGCCAGCGCAACGTCGCGGCCGAGGATCATCTGGTCGCGGTCGACGCCGTAGAGCTGGATGAAGATGTCCTGACCGGCAATGGTGTCGCTGGTGGCGGGCGCTACGACGGCATTGGTGATGCCGTTGAGACGCGCCACTGGAATCAACTCAGTTTCAGCGTGGAAGGCGTCGGCCACATGCATGTGAGGCATGATTTCGTCAGAGGGCTCGGCGAGGTCGTTGGAATTCTGGTCCGCCGAGACTTCTGTGAGCCCGAAGTTGGACTCGGGATCGATGAGGCCGGGATAGACGGTGAGCCCGTGCGCATCGACTATCTCGGCGCCGGCGGGAATGGACACCTTGTCGGCTTCGCCGACAGCGGTGATTTTTCCATCGGCAATCAACAACACGCCGTTCTCGATAGTTCCATGCGAGACGGTGAGCAGGCGGCCGCCGCTGATGGCGATGACCTTCTTAGGCGCGTCAGCCGCGGCCAGCCAGGCGGGAACAGATACCAGCAACAGGGTAATCAAAAGAAACTTTTTCACTGGCCGTCCTCCTCATCGTCTGAACCAAAGCCGCCGGCATCGTGCATGACGCCGGTAAAGTGAGTGGTGCCGAGGCCGGGCAGCGAGGCGTCGAAGAACAGGTCGCCATCGATGTAGACCTTCTGGGCGCGGGCGTAGGTGGAGAGCGGATCGTGATTCCAGAGAACCAGGTCGGCATCCTTGCCTACGTCGATGGAGCCGGTCTTGTCGTCGACGCCGATGATCCATGCGGGGTTGAGGGTGACCATGCGGATGGCTTCGTCTTCACTGGCGCCGCCGTAGTGGATCATCTTGCCGGCCTCCTGGTTGAGGCGGCGGATGTGGTCGTTCGAGTCGCTCTTGAGGGCAACCTTCACGCCCTTGCGCATGGACATGACCGCGTTCCACGGAATCGCGTCCCAGGCTTCGTCTTTGAAGCCCCACCAGTCGGTAAACGTGGCGATGGCTGTCTGGTCGGCGGCGATTTTGTCTGCCACTTTGTACATCTCAAGCGCGTGATGAAAGGCGCGAATCTTGTAGCCGTACTCTTTGGCGATAGCTTCTTCGGTGAGGAATTCATCGGCGCGGTAACAGTGGATCTGCACGTAGAGCTTGCCGCGCAATACATCGGCAAGGGCTTCGAGCTTGAGGTCGCGCTTGGGCGCAACGGCGTCCTTATCGCCTTTGGCAACCTTGGCGTTGTAGGCGTCCCAGGTGCCCATGTAGGCTTTGGCGTCTTCAAAGGCCATGCGCATGACTTCAAAGTTGCCCATGCGCGTGGAAGGCAACTGGTCGCGGCTGCCGTAGACCCGCTTGGGGTTTTCACCGGAGGCGAATTTGATTGACCCGGGCGCGTTGGGGAAGATCATGGCGTCGCGGTCGAGGCCAAACTTGTTCTTGATGACGACAGCCTGGCCGCCGATCATGTTGGCCGAGCCGTGCAGCAGCAGTTCGGTTGTGACGCCGCCGGCGAGGGCCTGATAGAGCGCCTTGTCGCGATTGTCGAAGGCGTCGATCATGTGCATGGACGGGGTGACCGGGCTGGTTGCCTCGTTCACGTCGCCGTCGAGCGCGGAGTGGGAGTGGGGATCGATGATGCCCGGCGTGAGCCAGAGGCCGGTGGCGTCGACCACGGTGGCCGAGGCCGGCGCGTCAACTGTGGCGCCGACAGCGGCGATTTTGCCCGCATGGACCCAGACCGATCCGTGCTCGATGGTGCCATGGCTGGCGGTCATGACGGTGGCGTTTTTGAAGACCAGATCGGTGGGCGGAGTTTGCTGAGCACGGGCTGTGAAGGCAAATGAAGCCGTGGCCAGGATCGCACAGCCAAGCATGCGGCGTGCTCGCGCGGCGCGGCGGCGAAGCTGGAGAAGGGAGTGGGGCAAAAGAACCAAGGGGGCCTCCTGAAGGGGTGCGGATGAGAGTGGGACGAGCGCACGTGTGTGGAAAGTTCTTTTGAAGGATGCTACATCATTCGGGCCGGCGGTGTCCCGCAAGAGGAAGCAGGCGGCCTGAGCGGTTTGGCGCAGTCATTCACGAACAGCGGCGAAGTATTCGGCAACCTGCGCCCAGTTATCGACGCGCAGAAACCCGGTGGCGCTGAGGTTATGCGGGGCAGTGTAGAGAATGCCCTGGCCTTCAAAGCGGAGCAGGTTCCTGGGCAGATCGTCGATGAGGTAGTCGGCGCGGAGAATGGACTTGTTGCCGCAGAAGACGTAATGCGTGGGCGGGATGAATGGGAAATGGCGTTGCAGCCAGCGGTACTTGGGGCCAAGCGAGTTAGGGACGGTCATGGCCTGCGTGGCGATGAAGACTTCAAAGCGCTTTGAGAGATCTTTGAGCACGTCCTGAGCGCCGGGCATGAGGGCCAGGTCTTCAAAGAAATCTTCCGCATCGAGGAAGGCGCGGAGCTGCTGCTGGCGGTCGAGGGGCGCGATCTCCCACAAGCCTTTGCCGGCCAGGTCTTCGGGAGTCACCTCTTCGTCGAAGGTCTGGTTGTAGCGACGCAGGTGCTCGGCGAGCGTGTCCGCCATGACCTCATCCATGTCGACACAGATGCGATGCACGGCAGATCCTTTAGGCGCCGGCCTGATTGGATTTGGGGATGCGGGGACGCGCGGCGGGGGTGTGTTCGGGTTGCGGCGCTTTGGGCGCGGGCGCCATGGCCGGGTCCCAGTAAAGCAGGCGGCCGCAACTGTCGCAGGTCAGCAACTCGCCCTCGCGCAACTGGTTCCACATCTGCGGGCGGACGCCCATGCGGCAGCCGGTGCACTGCTGGTTATCGACGCGGGCCAGGCCGGTGCCACGCGAGCCGGAGAGGCGATCGAAGCGGACGAGCCACTCGGGCGCAATGAGCGGGCGCAAGGCCTCGCGCTCGGCGTTCAGGGCGGCTAGTTCAGTGGTGTATTCCTGCTGGCGCTGAGCGACGCGCGCTCGTGTCTTTTCGAGCGCAGAGGCCAGGCTTTCAACTTGTGCGCGCGCGGCGGCCAGTGCGGCTTCCTGGGTCTCTGAGCGCTCAAGGCTCAAGAACTCATCATTTTCCAGGCGGTCGGCTTCGGAGGTCTCGAATGTGATCTCGTGTTCAATCGCGTTGGCCTGTTCCGGCGTTTTCACCGAGTCGAGCTGGGTACGAAAGCGCTTGGCCTTTTGCCGATGGGCCGCAATATCGCGTTCGAGACGCGTGCGCAGCGATTCCTCGCGATTCAGCGCATCGGACGCTTCCGCGGACTGCTTCTCAGCGGCTGCAAGTGCAGTTTCGGCCTGGGCAATCTCGGCGGGAAGCGCTCGCGCGGCCAAGGTGAGGCGGGCGCGCTCCAGGTCGACTGCTTGCAGTTTTACGAGATTTTCAATCTGCTCTTGCATCCGTGCCATGAAGTTTACGGCATTTGGGCTGCATTGAGGAAATCGACGCTCAGCGAATGGGGCCTGGTTTGGGTTGGCTTGCATCCAATCTACAGTTGTCAATTGGTGGGCGAAACGCGTCCAATCAATGAGGATGGATGCAGGAGTGGAGGAACGTTTTGGGGGAGGCGCAGAGGTCATTCTGGCAAAGGAACGGGTGGCTGCGCTGGGTCGCCCTGGGAGTGCTGGCGGCTCTAGTTGGGCTGGCGGGGATTGCGGCCGTGCTGGCGCATCGGGCCGAACCGTTTCTGCGCGCGCGCATTGTGCAGGGTTTGCAAAAGCGGTTTCACGCGCGGGTTGAGCTTGACAGCTTTCACATTGCGCTGGGCAACGGGTTGCGCGGCCAGTGGGGTGTGTGGGCCGAAGGACGAGGCCTGCGCATCTGGCCGTCCGACGAGTCGGAAGCTGCGCTGGGACAGGATGAACGAGCGCAAGCCGAAGCAGTCGCGCGGGACGAGCCGCTGATCCGCATTGATGAATTCAGGTTCCACGCGCCGTTGCAATTCTCGCGGAGAAAGCCGCTCGTGATCTCCGTGGTGAAGATAAAGGGGATGAATATTCTTGTGCCGCCTAAAGCGCACACGGAAGCGAACACCGGAGATCCAAATGCAGCTCTAAGCCAACCCGCTCCCGACACAGCCAAAGCCGCGGCCAATGCGGCGAACGGGAGCACGACGAAAGGCCCATCTACCGACGCCGGTCTTTTAGCGGATGTTCTGGTGGAGCGTGTGGAGTGCGATCACGCAAACCTGGTGATGGAAACCAACAAGCCGGGCAAGATTCCACTGGGGTTTGCAATCAGCCGTCTTGTGTTGACGGGCATTACGACAAGGGACCCGATTGCATTCGATGCCGATCTGACCAACCCGCGGCCGCTGGGAGAGATCCATACGACGGGAACCTTCGGCCCGTGGCAAGCGGACGACCCGGGCTTGAGCGCGGTCAGCGGAGACTACCGCTTCGATCATGCCGATTTGAGCGGCTTCAAAGGAATTGCCGGCACGCTGAACTCGACCGGCCACTACCAGGGCACGCTGCGCAGTATTGTCGTGGTCGGCGTGACGGATACGCCGGATTTTCAACTGACCAAATTCGGAACTCCGATGCCGCTGCGAACGAGCTTCCACGCCACCGTCGACGGCACGGACGGCGACACCTGGCTTGATCCGGTGGACGCGACCCTGGGCCAGTCGCACTTCACTGTACGGGGGCAGGTAGTGCGGTTGAAGATGGCTGACGTTCAGGGCCAGCCGACTAACCCGCCAGCGGGGTCTGGAGATTCAGGGGCCGAAGCGGTATCGCCGTTTCGCGGCGGGCACGATATTCTGCTCAACATCAACGTGGACCGGGCGCGAATCGAGGACTTCCTGCGCCTGACCACCCATTCCGGTTCATCGCTGCTCACGGGCGCGGTGACGGTGAAGGCGAAGCTGCATATTCCGCCCGGGCCGGCGCCAGTGCAGGAGCGGATGCAGCTTGCCGGTAATTTCGCCCTGAACAAAGTGCTGTTTACAAGTGCGAAGATTCAAGACCGGATTGAGCAACTGAGCTTGCGCGGACAAGGTCGGCCGAAAGATGTGAAGACAACCGACCCGGCAACGATCGACTCGACCATGCGGAGCGATTTTCAGATGGCTGGTGGCGTCGTCACGCTGCCGAATCTGAATTACTCAGTGCCGGGCGCAGTCATCCAATTGAAAGGCACCTATGGCATGGAGGGTGGCGCGCTGGATTTCGCGGGAACAGCGAAACTGCAGGCCACAATCTCAGAAATAGTGGGTGGATGGAAAGGGCTGCTGCTGAAGCCGGCCGACCGTTTCTTCAAGAAGAACGGCGCGGGGACCGAAGTTCCAATTCGCATTGGCGGAACGCGCGAAGATCCGAAGTTTGGAGTTGAATTCGACCGGTTCAAGAGCAGTTCGCCGGAGCGCCCTGGGGCGAAGTAAGTTCGATGCACGTGGTTCAGAGATTCGGTCTCCGAAGTAAGCTTGACTGTGAAGTAACCATGGCTGTGATAGGTTTGCCTGGATTCGACCGCTGCCAAACAACGAGCAGCGGAAGCACGTCAAGGAGAACGGAATGCACCGAGCAAAGCAGATAAAGACAGGCACCAGGAAGATGAAGACAGGCACCTATCGATGTCTCTTAGCCTTTGTTCTTGGGGCTTTGACACAGCTTGCGGCGGCGCAAGTTTCAACTGCAATGTCTGCGCCGCAAGCCTCGTCACAAACCTCTCGCGAGGCAAACTCCGTTACGCCCGAACGGGACTGGTGGAAGAACGCGGTGATCTACGAGATCTACCCGCGCAGTTTCCAGGATTCAAACGGAGACGGAGTTGGAGATTTGAATGGGATCACCGCGCGCCTGGACTACCTGAAGGATTTGGGGGTGGACGCGATCTGGCTGACACCTTGCTATCCGTCCCCTCAGGTGGACTTCGGCTACGACATCTCGGATTACGAGAACATTGACCCGCAATACGGCACGCTGAAGGATTTCGATCACCTGGTGGCGGAGGCGGGAAAGCGGCATATCCGCATCCTCATGGACATGGTGATGAACCACACCTCAGACAAGCACGAGTGGTTCATCCAGTCGAGGTCGTCGCGCGCCAATCCTTATCGCGACTGGTACATGTGGCACGAGGGCAACGGCGAGACCGCGACCGATAAAGGAGAAGTGCCGAATAACTGGCAGTCGGACTTTGGACACTCGGCGTGGCAGTGGGATGAGAAGACGCGGCAGTACTACTATCACAAGTTCTATATTCAGCAGCCCGATTTGAACTGGGACAATCCCAAGGTGCATGAGGCATTCGAGGACATCATCGGCTTCTGGCTCAAGCGCGGCGTTGGCGGGTTTCGCTTTGACGCAATCACCACGCTCTTTGAAGACCCTCAGATGCGCGATGAAGATGTGCTCAAGGACAAAGACGGCAAATCGTACCTGAACGACTACGGCGACATTGCATTGAATGACACACGGACCAACAATCTGCCCGGCACGCATGCGGTAATGCAGGAGATGCGCGCGTGGTCAGACACCTTCGATTCAAGTCAGTTTCCCGGCGCGCGGGTACTGATCGGCGAAACCTATCTTCCAAATGTTGCTGAGTTGGCAAAGCAGTATGGCACGCCGGAGAAGCCGGAGTTTCAACTACCGATGGATACGCAGCTTGGCTTTATCAACAAGCTGGATGTGGCTGCGTTTCGCGCGAAGCTGAACGATGTGGAGACGGAGATCGGCGGCAATACGCCGCTGCTGCTTTTCGACAATCACGATAATCCGCGGATCGATGCGCGCTACGGCGACGGGGTGCACGACACAGATATTCAGCGCGTGATTTCGACCGTGCTGCTTGCAAGCCGCGGGGCCGCGCTGTTCTATTACGGCGACGAGATCGGCATGAAGACAACGCCGCCTGCGCGTAAGGAGGATGTGAAAGATCCCGTGGGCCTGACTGGCTGGCCAAAGGATAAGGGGCGCGATGGCGAGCGCACGCCGATGCAGTGGAACGCGAGCGCGAATGCCGGATTCACTCGAGCCGCGTCCACTCCCTGGCTGCCAGTGCCGCCGAATGCCGCGACCATCAACGTGAAGACCGAGGAAGGCGATTCGAATTCGTTGCTGACGTGGTATCGGAGCCTTATCCAATTGAAGAAGACGAACGCGGCCTTTGCGCAGGGAACCAACACAATGGTGGATACCGCAAACACCAAGGTACTGAGCTGGGTGCGGCAAACGCCGGGCGCGCCGGCGGTTTTCATCTCTGTGAATTTCACGGGCGAACCGCAGACGGTTAGTTATCTGGTCCCCATTTGGAGCAAGAAGATTGGTGGAATCAAGACGCTGCTGAAGACGCCCGGAGGCACCGACCCCGAGTCAAGTGTGGCCGATCTAGCGGGAGTATTGGTGCGGACTCAGCTTGGCCCATACGCGGTTTATATCGGCGAGGAACAATAGAGGCAGCATGCAACTGGATGGATCGGGGTCCGGCGGTTCCTGGTTAACGGGAATCGCCGGACTCGTTTTGGGGCTCTCTCGGCTTCGCCCGTTCGACATTCCGACAGGATTGACACGCGTTCGAGAGAACAATTCATTCCGCGCCATTCGAATGCACCGATTGGAGGGCAAAGAGCAGGCCAATTCGAATGTGGCGTGCGCCCCATCACAAACAACAAGTAAAAAATCGAGATACGTTCACAAAAGCCAAGAACAATAAGCCGTATACAAGCTCAAACGGCAAGATTACCTCTTTTGCAACAATACCTCCGGTCTTCGAGATTTTCGAACATGCTATTCCACGATCATTGGAGGTACTCATGTCTGTAACTGTCGTCTTGGCGGTGGGCCTCGACTCCTGGCTGCTCACAGCACAAAGCCCAGTTTGGAAAGCCGCCGGATTCATCGTCATTTCAGTGAACACAATCAAAGCGGCCATCGATCACTTTAAGGTCGGCGATTTCGATCTTGTACTGCTGGGCAGTTCCTTTCCTGTCGAAATCAAGGAGAGGCTCACCTTCCTGATCAAGGCGTCAGGCTCCAGTACGCCCGTGGTTTGCCTCTCAAATTCTTCCGGGGATTGTGACTGCGACGGGTTTGCCGATGCGACGCTGGGAAGCGATCCAAGCAAATTCCTGGCGGCGATGAAAGAGCTGATGGTGAATACGGCGAAGTTGCCGGCATTCAGGAAAATCGCATTTAGCTCCGCTGCCTGAGGGCAACGGTTGTAACCAGGTTGGAAGCGACATCCGGCGGTTCCTCTTCGATGGGGAACCGCCGGATGCCGTTTGCGGGGATCATTTGCGGCGTCCCTTGAGCTATTTGCGATTCCTGTATAATCCAGCGTTGCTTCCAAATGAAGCGACGGAGGAAATATATGGATCAATTGATCATCATCGTTCCGTTGGCAGCCATCGCTTTCATCTTTCTTATCCTGGTTCTGGGCAGCTTCTTCACCGTGAACACGGCGGAGGTCGCGGTGCTCACACGTTTCGGAAAGTTCCTTCGCGTAGCCGATCCTGGGTTGAACTGGAAGCGGCCCTTCTTCGACGCCGTTGCGGGCAAGGTGAGTCTGCGCGTGGTTCAGATATCCCTGACCATGGAGACCAAAACCAAGGACAACGTCTTTGTCACCATTCCGATCTCGGTGCAGCATCGTGTGCGCCCGGAGAAAGTTTACGATGCGTTTTATAGGTTGTCCGATCCAACCGGGCAAATCAAGTCTTATGTCGAGCAGGTGATTCTGGGTCATGTGCCTGGGATGACGCTGGACGAGGTCTTTGCCTCGCAATCGTCGATCGCTGCCGCTGTGAAACAGGAACTCGACGCGGACATGGCAACCTTTGGATTCGAGATTGTCAACGTGCTGGTCACCGACATCGTTCCCGATGAGAAGGTGAAGTCGGCAATGAACGACATCAATGCCGCGCAGCGGGAACAGGTGGCCGCGAACGCCAGGGGCGAGGCGGAAAAAATCCTTGTAGTCAAGAAGGCCGAGGCCGAGGCGGAGAGCAAAGCGCTGCAGGGACAGGGAATCGCCAATCAGCGCAAGGCTATTATCGAGGGATTGCAGACTTCCGTCGAACAATTTCAAAAGGCCGTGGAAGGCGCGTCGTCAAAAGAAGTGATGCAGCTGGTATTGGTTACGCAGTACTTCGACACGCTCAAGTCGATCGGTGAGAACGACAAAACGAGCACGCTGTTTCTCTCTCACTCGCCGGCGGCGGTGAAGGATGTTTCGGACCAGATTTTCCAGGCGATGCTGGTTGCAGAAAGAGCCAATTGATAAGGTCGCGGATGGGGCTCCACTACGGAGCCCGATTCCGATCGATGGCGAATGAATCTGTTGGAGAGACAGCGCGCAGTATGCATCGCCACGCCCGCGATCTGCGGAGTGTGCAATGGATTCAAGCGGTCTCGACGATTGCTCTCTTGCCGGGCTGTTGGGCTTACGAAGCCATCTTGAGCAGTTCCTGCTCGGCGCGCAGCCAATCCTGCTCCGCGAACCCATCCTTGTAGCCGCGCGCTGCCCAATAGCTCTGCGCAAGCTTCTCAATCTGTTCCCGTGAGGGCATAACCGGCGTTGTGGGTGCAATAACTTGCTCTTTTTTCGCCGCGGTCTTGCGGGGTTTCGCCGGTGCTTTTGCTTTCTTGACTGTATCTGCCATTTAAATTCTCCTAAGTTGGATTAGCCGCTAACATGCGGGGGCATCCTTTACAGGATACAAAAAATCCGCGTAAAACGCGATCTTTACAGTGGTTTAGCGTAGCTTCCTGCTCAATATGCGGTACTGAAATTGTTTGTGACTTCATCTAATCGTAAGATCCATCTGTGTTCATTGCCGAAGTCATGTCCTCACAAAGAGATGCCGGACGTGTGGCGAAAGTTGTCTTGAGCGCCGATGCACTTTTGATGAGGCCCGTATTGCTCTCGCTTGCATTTGAGTCTCCTTGCCTGCCGGCGGGTAGGCGTGATTGACTGAGGTCCGAAGGCTGGTGACGGAGATGGGTTACATCCTTGCGCTGGATCAGGGAACCACGAGTTCGCGGGCGATTCTGTTCGATGGGGCGGGATCAATCGTCGCCGTTGCGCAGCATGAGTTTGAGCAATTCTACCCGCGGGCGGGGTGGGTGGAGCACGACCCTACGGAAATCCTGACCAGCCAGCTTACCTGCGCCATTGAAGCGCTGGGAAGGGCGGGCGCATATCCCAAAGATGTGGCAGCCATCGGGATCACCAATCAGCGCGAGACGGTGATCGTGTGGGATCGCGCGACGGGAAAGGCGATTCATCCCGCGATTGTGTGGCAGGATCGGCGCACAGCTGCGAGGTGCGCGGAGTTGGAAGAGAGCGGCGTAGGGAACGATGTTTCGAACCGTACCGGACTGGTGCTGGACCCTTACTTCTCAGCGACAAAGATTGCGTGGATTCTGGACAACGTACCTGGCGCGCGGGTGCGGGCCGAACGCGGTGAGCTTGCGTTTGGGACGGTAGATAGCTGGCTCATCTGGCATCTGACCAGCGGTCGGCATCATGTGACGGACGTGACCAACGCGTCGCGCACGCTGCTCTTCAACATTGTGAAAGGCGAGTGGGATCAAGAGCTGCTGCGTATCTTTGGCGTGCCGGAAAGCCTGTTGCCCGAGGTTGTGTGGTCAAGCGAGAGAGTAGGCGAGGTGACGACTACGCTCGGACTCGGCGGCGTGGCGATTGCGGGGATTGCAGGCGACCAGCAGGCGGCGCTGTTTGGCCAGTTGTGCTGGAGCGCGGGTGAGGCCAAGAACACCTACGGCACGGGCTGCTTCCTGCTGCAAAACATCGGCAAGGAATTTGTTCGCTCGAAGCACAAGCTGATTACGACTGTGGCGGCCAGCGCGGAGAAGCGTCTCGAATATGCGTTGGAAGGCAGCATCTTCATTGGCGGCGCGGTGGTGCAATGGCTGCGAGATAATCTGAAGCTGATTGGGGCGTCGGCTGAGGTGGAGGCGTTGGCCGCGACCGTGCCAGACGCGGGCGGCGTGGTGTTTGTGCCGGCGTTTGTGGGCCTTGGCGCGCCGCACTGGGATGCGCACGCCGGCGGATTGCTGATCGGGCTGCGGCGCGACACAAAGCCGGGACACATTGCGCGAGCAGCATTGGAGAGCATTGCTTTTCAGGTGGCGGACGTGCTGGAAGCGGTGGAGAGCGAGACAACTCCGCTGGCCGCGCTGCGTGTGGATGGCGGCGCGGCGGTCAACGATCTGCTGATGCAGTTTCAGGCCGATGTGCTGGGCGTGCCGGTGGTGCGGCCGCAAGTGACGGAGACAACGGCGCTGGGAGCGGCGTATCTGGCCGGGCTGGCAACCGGGTTCTGGACGGGGCCGCAGGAGCTGCGGACCCAACGCGAAGGCGATGTGCGGTTTGAGCCGCGGATGAGTGCGAGCGAACGTGCCGAACGGCGTGGCCGCTGGAGCCGCGCGGTGGAGCGGGCCAAGGGCTGGGGCGCGTGAAGCAGTTTTGGAGCGGGCGCATCCAATGAGAAGAATGCAAAAGCTGGCGGTTCAATTACGAGGAGGTTGAGATGGCGACTGCATGCAGTCATGTTGCGGAGCACCTGAAGAAGGTAAAGCCGCGTACGAAGGGTTGCGAAGAGTGCCTTAAAACCGGCGACACGTGGGTGCACCTGCGCATGTGCCTGGAGTGCGGCCACGTGGGCTGCTGCGATTCGTCGAAGAACCGGCATGCGCGCGCGCACTTCCATGAAACACAGCATCCGCTAATCCAATCGGCCGAGCGTGGTGAGGATTGGCGGTGGTGCTATATCGACGACATGTACTTGTAGCGGGCTAGGCTAGCTCCACTTCGATCTTCTTAGCTTCGGCGTCGAGTTTCACGATTTTGAAGGTGCGGATTTGGCCTTCGCCGAGAGGGTCGGGCTTGGCTGCGGGAGCCTTGGTATTGCCTTTCCAGCGGTCTTTGAGCATGGACGAGAGGCTGGACAGGTCCGCCTTGGCCTCAGTGGTAGTTGGCGGTGCTACGGATGATGGCGCTGACGT
>Ga0224555_1003066_pt1 | contig 18042 bp, 14 predicted proteins | sample 714S23034metaG_FD_180687 | JGI IMG/M metagenome (GOLD analysis project Ga0224555, IMG submission 180687) | Peat soil microbial communities from Stordalen Mire, Sweden - 717 S2 30-34 | ecosystem: Environmental > Terrestrial > Soil > Wetlands > Peat | place: Sweden: Norrbotten County, Stordalen...
ACATCTTTGCATCCTCTCCACTTCCTATGGCACGAGGGGAAGCAGTCGGCGGGGGCGCCGACTGCCACACGCGAGGGCGCGCGTGCCCCCCGGAATTGAAAACGGGCGCGTTAGGCGAGGATTTGGGCAGGACCCAAATCCTCGCCTAACGATGGAATGGCGCGGTCTGGGGGAGCACACGCGAGGGCGCGCGTGCTCCCCGAAATTGAACACGGGCGTTTTAGGCGAGGATTTGGGCAGGACGGGAGTGCCTCAATTTGAACTGTTGCCGGCCCATTCGGCGATCTTGGCTTTAACGTGTTCGATGGGGATGCCTTCGCCGCGATCCAACTCATCAAGCCCTTGCTGGACAGCCTGACGGAACTCCAACTCGTAGATGGCGTCATCGAGCGTGGCTTTCGGCGGCAGTTTTTCCGCCACCTCCAGGAGAATGTCTTTTGCACTCATTATTTCAATGTGTAAATAATTCCATTTGAACCACAAGGTGGCGAGTTTTTTGGGCGTTGAAACTTAATGCGTCAGTGACGGGCGCGGCCACGCTCGAAAAACAAGCAGACATCAGCTAATCCACGCCGGCCGGATAGAGATTGGGAAAATAGTAAGCGGCCGCATCGGATGGAAAACTCAAACGCAAGGGCGCCTTCGGAGTCGGCGAACCCAAGAGACGCAGCGAAAGGAGCGTCCCCGTAATTTTCTGGCCGGTGCGGGACGAAACGCCAACAATACGCCCCACGTCGCCTCGGGGGATTTCGCCGCGCAGGAAGACTTCGCGCAGGACCAGGGAGGACCCTGCAGGCAAAAGGCCAATCTCCTTCGACTGTTCTGCCGCCGCGCAGCACGGAATTATTGCCGATCTTTTTTCCGACTGGATTGCCGATGCATTCACACCGTCAGATGCACTCATTGCTTCGGCGGCGGCGTTGGGTTGGCGCCGTCGTTGAGGTCGGGATCAAATGCGCGGGGTTGGGTTGGCCGGGGGATCACGAAGTTTGCCCGCCGTCCGTCACCGCCCCGTCACCGCCAGAACACCCATCCCGTCCAGGGCCGGAATGGATCCAAGTTTGCTTTTCCCCATGCAAGCCATAAACTCGCCTTCGATAAATCATGAAATGGATTATTTGCAGTTGGCTGGCGCTGCTGTTGGGAGTGGCCGGCGCTCAAGCCGCCGGCCCTGCCAAACCGGCCGGCCAGCTTGTCCCGGTGCAACTGCGTTGCGACTATGCCGAGAACCCGCTGGGGGTGGACTCCGCGCCGCCGCGGTTGTCCTGGAAACTGGCCAGCGGCCAACGCGCCCAACGGCAAACCGCCTGGCAGGTGCTGGCCGCTGCCAGCCCCGCCGCGCTGGCTGGCAACCAGGGCGATTTGTGGGATAGCGGCCGCGTGCGTTCCGATGCCACCCTGCAAATCCCCTACGCCGGCAAAGCTCTGCCATCCTCCCGGCAGGTGTGGTGGAAGGTTCGCGTCTGGGACAAGTCCCGCAACGTCTCCGCCTGGAGCCAGCCCGCCTGCTGGACCATGGGCCTGTTGTCCGATGCCGACTGGCAGGCGAAATGGATTGCCGCGCCCACCAACTACGAGACGCTTTTGTTGCGCCGCCAGTTCAGCGTCAAGGCCGGACTGCGCCGCGCGCTCATTTGCGTCTGCGGTTTGGGTCAATATGAACTTTCGCTCAACGGCGCAAAAACCGGCGCGGATTTGCTCTCGCCCGGCTGGTCCAAATACGACAAGACCTGTCTCTACGACACGTACGACGTCACCGCGCAATTGCGCGCGGGCCAAAACGCCGCCGGCTTGTTGCTGGGCAACGGCATGTACAACGTCCACCCCGGACGCTATACGAAATTCACCGGCTCGTTCGGCCCGCTCCAAGCCATCGCGCAACTCCGATTGGAATATGAGGACGGCTCGACCGACATTATCGGCACGGACGAACATTGGCAGGCCGCTCCCGGCCCGATCACTTTCTCCAGCGTCTATGGCGGCGAAGATGACGACGCCAGACTCAACCAGCCCGGCTGGGACAAGGCGGGATTCGACGGCGCCTCCTGGAGTTTGGCGAAAGTCGTGCCGGGGCCGGGTGGAAAATTGGCGGGTCTTTCCCGCGCCGCGCCGCCGTTGCGCGCCTTTGAAATCCTCAAGCCGGTTCAGTCGCGTTCCATTGGCTCCAACACCACCGTTTGCGACCTGGGCCAAAACGCCCCCGTCATGCTTCGCCTCCACGTCAAAGGCCCTGCCGGTTCGAGCGTCCGAATTCTTCCCGCCGAATTGCTTCGACCGGATGGCTCGGTGGACCGCGGCTCGACCGGCAACAAACCCGCGTGGTGGCAATACACCCTGGCCGGCGACGACGAGGAATCGTGGACTTCGAAATTTTTTTATCACGGCTGCCGTTACCTGCAAGTGGAATGCCGTCCGGCCGGGGGAAGCGCCGAACCGCCCGTGGTGGAATCCATCGAGGGCCTGGTGGTTCATTCGTCGTCCCCTCCGGCCGGCCAGTTCGCCTGCTCCAACGATTTGTTCAACCGCATCCACACCCTCATCCGCTGGGCGCAACGCGCCAACATGGTCAGCGTTCTGACGGATTGTCCGCATCGTGAGCGGCTGGGCTGGCTTGAGCAGTACCATCTCAACGGCCCGTCCTTGCGTTATGAATTCGATCTCACCCGGCTTTTCACCAAGGCCATGAACGACATGGCGGATTCCCAGCAGCCCGACGGCCTGGTGCCGGACATCGCGCCGGAATACACCGTCTTTGGCGGCGGCTTCCGCGATTCGCCCGAATGGGGCAGCGCCTTCCTGCTCGTGCCCTGGCAGCAATACCAATTCACCGGCGATCCCGCTTTGCTCCGTCAATACTACGACGGCATGAAGCGTTACGTGGCCTATCTTGGCGGCAAAGCCCGCGCGGACATCGTCTCCCACGGCCTGGGGGATTGGTACGACATCGGCCCGCGCCCGCCCGGCCAGGCGCAACTGACGCCCAAGGCGCTGACGGCCACCGCCTTTTATTATTATGACACCTGGATTCTCGCCCGGACGGCGGCCATGCTCGGCAAAAAGGAGGAAGCCCGGCAATTCACCGCCCGGGCCGGCGAAATCCGCGCCGCCTTTAACCGGGAGTTTTTCAATGCCGCCCAGGGCGGCTACGCCACGGGTTCGCAATGCGCCAACGCCATTCCGCTGGTGATGGGGTTGGTGGAGCCGGCCCAGCGCCCGGCGCTGCTGGCGGCCCTCGTCGCCGACGTGGCCCGGCGCGGAAACGCCATCACCGCCGGCGACGTGGGCTATCGCTATCTGCTGCGCGCCCTGGCCGAAGGAGGGCGCTCGGACGTGATTTTCAAGATGAACAACCAGTCGGACAAACCGGGCTACGGTTACCAGTTGAAAATGGGCGCGACCAGCTTGACCGAAGCCTGGGACGCCAATCGGGCCTCCTCCCAAAATCATTTTATGCTCGGCCAGATTATGGAATGGTTTTACGCCGATCTTGCCGGCATCGCCCCCGATCCGTCCGCGCCCGGTTTCAAAAAAATCATCATTCACCCCGCCATTGTCGGCGACCTCACCTGGGTCAAAGGACAATACGATTCGGTGCGCGGCCTCATCACAACTGAATGGAGGCGCGAAGGGGGCCGTCTGACTTTGGCGGTGACAATCCCGCCCAACACCACGGCCGAGGTCTTTTTGCCCGCGGCCTCAGCCGGGGCTGTTCACGAAGGCTCCGCCGCCGCCGCGAAGGCGGAGGGAGTGCGCTTTGTCCGCATGGAAAAAGGCAGTGCGGTGTTCGAGATTGCGTCCGGCAAATATGAGTTTGCCGTTTCCTCTCAATGACCTTTTGAAGGTGACACTTTATTTATGAAATCACTAACCGAATGTTTCCAGCTTGAGGTTCCGGTCCCCCGCATCCCTCTCATGCCCCTGCTCCTGGCGGGTGTTTGTCTCCTCCTGTCCAGGGCCTCCGCCTCCGAGCCTGGACTGGTTCTGGCCGATCATGGCCGGAGCGGGCACTCCATCGTCATCGCCCCGGATGCCAGCGCGACGGTCAAACATGCGGCGCAGGAACTGGCGGACGACTTGAAACAGATTTCCGGCGCCGCGCTGCCGGTCCTGAGCCGTGAGCCTCCCGGCCCGGCGATCTTCGTGGGCGCCAGTCCGTTTCTCCCCGCCGCCTTCAAGAATGCGCCGCTCGCCGCCCTGGCAGAGGAAGCCTTCGTGGTCCGCACAGACCGGCGCAACGTCTTCCTGGCCGGCCACGACGACCGGGGCACGCTCTACGCCGTCTATTCCTTTCTCGAAGACCATGTGGGCGCGCGCTGGTACGCGCCGGACGCCACCGTCCTGCCGCCCCAAAACGTCGTGTATGTTCCCGATCTGAATGAAACTCAAACGCCGGCCTTCAGCTATCGCAACACGGACGAGGCCGTCGTTTCCGCAAACGCCCAGTGGGACGCGCACCTCAAGCTCAATGGCGTGAGCGTGCCCGACCAGGCGGATTTGGGCGGCAACAACCGCCTCTTCAACGGGGCGGAAAATTTCTACGGCCTTGTCCCGCCCAACCGCTATTTCGCCGCTCATCCCGATTACTACAGCCTGGTGGACGGCAAACGAAAATGTTCTCCGGATTCCCAACTTTGCCTCAGCAATCCGGGCGTTTTCCAGGCGGTGGTGGACGCCCTGGTGGCGGAAGCCAGAGCCAATCCCAAGGAACTGACCCTGGGCCTTTCCCCCAACGACGCGGAACACGGCAATTGCCAGTGCGAGGCCTGCCGCGCCGCCGATGCCAGGTTCGGCTCCCCGGCCGGGACGCTGCTGGATTTTGTGAACAGAGTGGCCGCCGCCGTGCAGGCCGCTCTGCCGGATCGGAAAATCCGGGTGGAGACGCTGGCCTACCAGTACACCGAAAAAGCCCCGTCGCCCGGCGCCATCGCCCCGGCCGGCAACGTGCTGGTCTGCCTGGCGCCCATTTACGCCTGCGACGGCCACCCGCTCGCCAGCGACCCGCAAAACAAGATCTCCAACGAGGCGCTCATGGAATGGAAAAAAGTCGCTCCGGGCCACTTGCACGTCTGGCACTACGTCGTCAATTTCGCCCATTACGTCCAGCCCTATCCCGACTGGGACGAACTGGGGGCCGACATCGCTTATTACCGCGACAATGGCGTTTGCGGAATCTTCTGCGAGGGCGACTACCAGGGCAACTGCGATTTGCAGGCCATGCACACCTGGGTGATGGCCCACCTTTTCTGGAATCCGCGCCTGGATGTCTGGGCGCTGGCGCGGGATTTCACCGACGGCTACTACGGCAAGGCCGGCCCCGATATTTACGCCTATCTGAGGCTCTTCCACGACCGGTTGCAGCAGCCCGATGTCCATTTGCACCTCTACGATCCGCCGACTTCCCCGCTTTTTAGCGCCGAATTGCTCAAGTCGGCCAACCAACTCTTCGACCATGCCGAAGCCGCCGCCGAAACCCCGGAAGTCAGGAACCGCGTGCAGGAGGCCCGCATGGGAATCCGCTACATAGAGGTGGCCAGCCACGTCCCCGGCGCGAATGCCACCGCCGCCGAGCGGGAGGCCTTTCGCGTCCGTCTGGACCCATTCATCGCCGATCTTGGCCGTTTCAAGATCGCCTCCCTCTCCGAAGGCCACAACACCGCCGAATGGATCAAGACCATGAAGGCGGCGGCAGGCGAATAGCGCCGTGAGGCAGACAATCCTGTCTGCCAGTCATTCAGCCCAGGGTTGCGAGGAACGAGCTATCCTGGGTCACCGCTGTCCTACGGGCGTGGCTTGAAATCTTTTTTGTTCTCCGCCCACCATTTTTCGTAGGCCGCCGGGTCCGATCCGAGTTTCTGACCCGCCAGATGGCGCAGATCGGCGCGCGCGGTCCATCGGACGACTTCGTTAGGGTCCCGCAGCATAGCCATAAGACGTTCGATAGGCTCTTTGCCGCTCATCCTCCCTAAGAACTCAAGTCCCGACACGCGCGCCCTGCCTAGAGAATTGGTCAGAAGCGGTTCGATCTCATTCAGTTTAAGATTGAGCGGGTCCTGACGTCCCCACAACAGGTGGGAAGCCGTCGAGATCACGTCCCAATTCGTGGAGAAGAAACAATGAACAAGTTCCTTCCTCGAAAAGGAGTAACCGGAGGTCTCAAGCACAGAAATCGCTCCACCAGCAGCCAGCTTGTCTTCCGCCAGCATCTTCTTGTAAAGCGGGATTTGCGAGCCAACATTATGTCTCCGCAGGCAATAGCAAGCGGCGCCACGGACATCCTCATCAGGATCAGCCAACAACTCCGCCATGCGGGGGGCAAAGGCAGTCTCCCAATTCTTCCCAACCACAAAGCAGGCGCTGCCGCGGACTCTAGCGTCCGCATCCCCCAGCAAACCGGCTATGACGGGAATCACCGGCTTAAATTCAAGATCACGCATCTCTTCCGGCGCAAATACTTTGACCAGTTTGGTCAACTGCCAGGACTTGCCGGCCAGCCGGGGCATCGCTTTGGAGCAAGCGTGAAGTTGTTTCTTATCAACCTCCATAGTCTCCATCACATCGCCTCCGAAGTGATCATACGGAGACAGCCTGTAGGGGCTCCTGCGCTCATAATTCAACCCCACTGCCAGACGCCTGGTCTCCGCATTAGGTAGCGGGTCGGCTGGATCATCGTCCCATGGTGACCACAGAAGCACGGCGTCGCCCGCAGGCGAACCGGAACTCTTCATTCGATCCTCAGACAATTGGCCCGTTCGTTTGTTGTATTCATCAATATATTCCTGCCGTTCGCGCCAGGTCGCTTCCTGCCTCTTCAGACCCTCGGCTTCCTTCTCGAGCCACTCTGACCGCTTTTGGTTATAGGCGGCGAACTTTTTGTCGAAAATCATCCGGTTCATCAAAGGCTCGGACGACAGAACGTAAAGGGAAACCTCGGAAGGCTTACCATTGACCGCGGAAATCGCCAATGGAAACACGCAAGTCTCCGAGGGAAAGCTGATGACCAATGGATGCAATTCTCCCTTGGCCAGCTTCTTGCGGGTGGACGAAGAAATCGCCGTATTGTCAGGCTCCTTTTTTGGCAAAAGCCGCTGGAGCACGACGCCGCTTTTGGTGGGGTCTATTTTAGCGGCGACAAAATACCACTGCTTCTTGACATAACCATCCAGGACATCCTGTTTGTCCTTCGGAAAACTGAAGTGATGGGCCTCAAGCCACTCGGTAAGATTCGCGGCATTGGTAGCGGAAAGAACAGTCACTTCATAGGCGCCGACGGTTTTAACTTTGATCACTTTCACGCCCTCATCGGCGCTGCTAACTCTTCCACCTATGCCCGTGCTCATTGCATTGAGCATGCCGCCTCCAAATTGCCGCTGGGTCAGCTTGCTCAATTCGTAAAAACAATCCATCGAACCCTTCCTGACTTCCGGCAGGCCGGGCACTGGAATCAGCCAGCCGAAATCTTCGGCCGGCCCTTCATACTTGACCTGCAAAACCATGTCTTCCCGGCCCTTGTCATGCAGGATAATGGCCTTTTGGGTAGGCTCGTTGATGTCCTTTTGTTTGTCCCACGTCCAGTGATAGACGAAACACCCGTCCGCCCGCGCATGACCAATCCCCAGCAGCCATGCCCCGGCGATGGCCACTGCACATACGTTTTGCAGCGGGCAAAAACCGCCGGAACCTGGTCGTCTGGCAAGCCCAAAAGAATACATACGCGGATTCCTTTCGCATGAGTTTTTATCAAAAACCCTGCTTCGAGTCAACAAATATCAACTGGGGAAGCGAATGAACCCCGATCTTTAGCGAACAGCTTGCAGCTTCACCTAAAAGGTGAGGAGCGCGCCCGTCTCGGGCACAGCAACATACGGCCTCCCGCCGCGCCAGGTCTATCCCGACCTTCCCCGTTTTCGGGCGTTGCTGCGCCCGGGGACGGGCGCGCTCCTGGGAAAGTCGCTAATGATTCGAGCGAATGAAAATAAAATGAACCTTTTGGCCGGCGACGGTTACAAACGGGCGAATGGACAGTTAAAACGAAAGCAATTTTATGAAACGATTCCAATCCTTCTGTTTGACTCTGCTCGGTTCCACCTGCCTGCTGGCGGCGCAGGACCGGGACTTCCGCACGGACATCAATCCCGCGCTACGCTATTACGAGGCGATGATCCTGGGGGCTGACTCGCCGCAGGCCGACCGTGATTATCTGCTGACCAATGAATGGCAGGGACAGAATTTGTCCGAGCGTTTTGGCAAGCTGGTTTCGCAGTATGACAACCCGTTCAAGCTGGTGCGGCAAGCCGCCCAGGCCTCCGTGCCGTGCGATTGGGGCATTGACTTCAGCCCGGGGCCGGAGACGTTGCTGCCTCACTTGGCCCGCTGCAAGGCGCTGGTGCAGATGGCCAAATTGCGGGTCTTGTGGGACTTGCAAAAGGGCAAAGACATGGAGGCCGCGGACGACCTTGTCGGCGCCTTTGCCCTGGCGCGGAATGCGTCCCAAGACGGAACGCTCATCAGCGTGCTGGTGCAATTCGCGGCGCAAGCTCTCGTGATTAGCTCCGTCGAAGCCAATTATGGACGCTTCTCTCCGGCCGCGCTGCAGCGCTTGGAGCAGGGAATGGAAGCCGCCCCGCCGGGCCGCTCTATCTCCTCCTCTCTGCGGAGCGCGGAAAAGGACTGCTTTCATGGGTGGCTGGAGAAAAAAATCGCCCGCTGGCGGATCGAACACCAGGGCGACGAGGCCAAGGTCATGGCCGATCTGCACGCTCTCTTCCACAGCATGTCCTCGGATACCGAGGCCACTAACGATTGGGACCGGTCGCTCATGGCGATAAAATCCAGTGGAGAGGTTCTGGATTTGCTGCGCGAGGAAGAGGCGGTCTATCAAAAAGCGGCGGACATCCTGGCCTTGCCTCCGGGGCAGTTTGAAGAACAAGCCGGCCCATTCCGAACCCAGGTCGAACAATCCCCCAATCCCTTTGTCAAACTTACTTTCCCGGCCATCCTCAACGCCGGCAAGAAACAATTCCGGGCGGATGCCAGGTTGGCCCTATGCCGCGCGGCCATCGCGTATAAATTGCGCGGCGAGGACGGCCTGCGCAGCGTGCGGGACCCGTTCGGCCAGGGGCCTTTGCAGTTCGAGCGGTTTGTGTTCCAAGGCGTGGATCGCGGGTTTAAATTGTCGTCCGCTTACAAGGAAAACGGCCTGCCCGAAGCCCTCATCTTCGTGGAAAAGGAAGGGCCGCCCTTCTATCTCGACGGCGCCGCGCGCCTCGGCCAGCCGCTGTCAAAATAGTTCGCGCGCCAGCGCGTCTCGTGCTACCCTCCAGACGTGTTCAGCTTAAGTGCGACATTCGTGCAAGTGGAATCCCCAGACACGCGGAGTCTGCTGGAAAGAGCCAGGGCCGGCGATGGCGCGGCCTTTGGCGAGCTGTGCCGCCACTGCGAAGCGGGCCTGATCCGCCAAGCCATGACCCTGTGCGGCAATGAAACCCTGGCCGAAGACCTGGCCCAGGACACGCTGGTGGAAGCTTGGAGAGGCCTGCGGCGGTACGAAGGCCGCTGCCAGTTCTTCACCTGGCTTTGCGCGATTCTGCTGAACCGTTTCCGCAACGCGCGGCGGCAGCAGCGGCCCCCGCCGCCGGAGGAACCGTCCGCGGAGCCACAAGACGCGCCCGACCAACAACTCCTGCATGGCGAACGGGCGGCGCTGATGCGAAAGTGCATTGCGGCCTTGCCGCCGAAACATCGGCAGGTGATCTTCCTGCGTTTTTACGTGGACGATTCGCTGCCGGAAATCGCCGCCGCGCTGGGTTGCTCGGTCGGCACAGTCAAGTCGCGTTTGTTCCATGCCCTGGACAAATTGCGGCGCATGAATTTGAACGCATGAAAGTTTGCGCGAACAACCGGAAGCCGCTGGCCTGGCTGGCCATTGGGGCGCTGGAGGAAGCCCAGGCCGGCGCCTTGCGCGCGCATCTGGAAGCGTGTCCGGGCTGCCGGGACTATTTGAGGCAAATCGAGCGCGCGGCCCGTCAACTGCGCGAGGCGGAAGCGGCGCCGGTGGCGGAACCCTCCCCGTTTTTCCACCAACGGCTGCGCCATGCGTTGCGCGAGGCGCCGCCGCGCCCCATTTTCGGCTGGCGGCTGGCCCTTCCGGCCCTGGCCCTGGCCGTCGTCTTGCTCTTGACATCCCGGCCGCTCCATGTTGCTCCCGCGCCCCGGCCGGCCCCGGTCGCGTCCGTGGAAGACATGGACATGACGATTTTAAACTATCAAATCGCGGCCGATCAATCCGTGGAGAAGCTGGACCGCCTTTTGACGGAGCAGGCCAATCGCGGCCTGCCCGCCGCCCCCCTCTACCGCGCGGGAAGTCTTCTGACGGATTAAGCTGTGCCAGGGGATAGGCAAGAACACCAAGCCCGCCGGCATCACGCCGCAAACGGACTTTTTCAAATGAGAAACCATCCGCCTTGCGCATGATCACGGTTCTGGCGTATGCTCCGTTTGCGATGATTTCTGAGATTCAAATTCGTAATTTCAAAAGCATCCGTGACCTTACGCTCAAAACGGGTCGGGTGACGGTGCTGATTGGCGAAAATGGAAGTGGCAAAAGCAACATTCTTGAAGCCATCGCCTTTGCCGCTGGCGCTGCGGCTAACAAGCTGGATAACGAGTTTCTGGCGAACCGCGGAATCCGAGTTGCCGAAGACAAGTGGATGAGGTCGGCCTTCCCCGAAGATGACGATGGCGAGCAATTCACTGATCAAAACAAGAAACGCGCTGAAAATATTCAGTTGGTCCTGAAGGGGGCCGGTCTGGAACCGATTTTCGAGTGCGATGTCCGGGCAAGAAAAATAGGGACGGACAGAAGTTTCCGAAGGTGGGTGGTTTCCGCTCCCGTTTGGCAGAAGGAAGTTGACGCGGCATTCCAACAAACAGCTTTTGCCGAAGAGATCGCTAAGGCTTTGGAGGACTTGAAAACTCAACAGCCAGAGGTTTTAGCACAGCAAACCTTGGATTCTTTAAATCACGGAGCAAGACGAGAGTTCGAGCAAGCCCTGCGGAGAATGCTCGCGAATTCACTCCTGCGCGCAAGAAAGCGCGCACAACTCGGCGAAAAAGCAGGCGTTTTAGGGCTTGCGGACTTTATGATTTATGCGCCAGAAAATGCGACATTAAGAACTCCGCCGCCAGAAAGCGCTATCCAACCCCTTGGCACGAAAGGCGAAGGCTTGATCAAGTTGTTGCAGTCTTTTTCTGATCCGAAGTCTAGCGATCATCTCTCCGCCATGAAAGAGAACCTTCGGCTCTTCGGCTGGTTTGACGATTTGCTTGCACCGGATGAAGCTGCTACAGCTGAGGCGCGTTTGCAAATTCGCGACCGATGGCTGGCGCCCGACCGCGCCGTCTTTGATCAGCGGAGCGCGAACGAAGGATTTCTGTATCTGCTCTTCTATTTTGCGTTGCTGATGAGCAAGCGGACGCCGCGCTTCTTTGCCCTCGATAACTTGGACACGGCGCTGAATCCGAAATTGTGTTCAATTCTGATGGAAAAAATTACCGAATTGGCCAATCAAAACGGCAAACAGGTCATCTGTACTACCCACAACCCGGCGATCCTCGATGGATTAAATCTAAACGACGAGGAACAGCGACTCTACACAGTCGGGCGCGACAGCGCCGGCCATACAACCGTGCGACGCGTTCACGCGCCGAGGCCGCAACCGGGCGAAATGCCTGTGCGCCTTTCTGAGGCGTTCATGCGCGGGTTGATAGGCGGATTACCAGATAATTTCTAAAATTATAAGCAAGTATGCAGGACTTTGCGCTTGTCACTGAGGGGCCGACCGACCACACCGTCATAAAAAATATTCTGATCGGATATTTTAAGGCTCAGCGCGAGCCAGCAATCAACCGCGAACACCCGGACCCGCAAGTCAAGCCACCAGCCGGAGGCTGGACGTTGTTGTTCCAATATCTGCGCGACAAGAAATTTCGGCAAGCCTTTCAGTTGAATCAGTTTTTGATCATCCAAGTAGATACGGATGTCAGCGAGCAAGTGGGCTTTGACGTGCCTCATCAGGATGGAAAAGGCCCACTCCCGGTGGCGACGTTGGTAATGCGTGTGATTGAGCGACTTCGGCGGGAGATCGGGGAGCCGGATTTGACAACCTATTCCGGGCGATTCATTTTCGCCATAGCAGTTCATCAAATAGAGTGCTGGATGCTGCCGTTGTGGTTTTCGGATGCAAAAGCAGAGAAAATTACTGGATGCATCACGACCTTGGGGGGCTGCAAGGAACTTAGGGAAAAGTTGAAACAGCAGAGATTTCGCTGGATTCGCCCGGAAGAGAAAGACACGCGCTATTTCGAAGCCTCACGTGGATTCCTTAAGACCAATATACTTAACGTGCAAGGAAGGAAGAATCCGAGTCTTGCACTGTTCCTAGTTGATTTAGACCAAAGGGGATTGGTTTTGCCGCCCGAAACATAAGCTGCGTCTTAAGAGTAGTTGCATAATTCACGGATGACGAATGGCACGGATGGAGGCGCCGGTTGACGCGACTGGCGGGGGATGGCTATGGTGGAGGCGACATTTTATTATGGCAGCGAAACGCAAGGATTCTCCGCAACAGCCGGAATTGCCCATCGAAGGCTCCAAGCCCGAGGCGCTTGGCAATGGCAACGGCAATGGCAACGGCCACGACGACAAACACGTCCAGGCCGATCCGGTGGAAACCGCCCCGGCCCGGCCGTTTGTGCCGGGCCACATCACCACGGCGTTGCACCGGCGCGTGGATCGCAGTTTTCTTGATTACGCCTCTTATGTCATCCGCGACCGCGCCATCCCCAGCCTGAGCGACGGCCTCAAACCGGTCCAGCGCCGCATCCTGTGGACGTTGCACGAGAAGGACACCGGCCAGTTCAACAAGGTGCAATCGGTCGCCGGGGCGGCCATGCAGTATCACCCGCACGGCGACGTCTCCATCAAAGACGCGCTGGTGGTGCTGACGACCAAGCGCTTTGTCATCGAGGGCCAGGGCAATTTCGGCAACCTCTACACGGGCGACGAGGCGGCGTCGGGCCGCTATATTGAATGCCGCCTGACGGATCTGGCGCGGCAGGAACTTTTCAACGACGAAGTCACCGATTTCGTGCCCAGTTACGACGGACGCTCGAAGGAGCCGGTGGCGCTGCCCAGCAAACTGCCGCTGTTGCTCATGCTGGGCACGGAGGGGATTGCCGTCGGCATGGCGGCGCGTATTTTGCCGCATAATTTTCCCGAATTGCTGGAGGCGCAGATCGCCATCCTGAAAAACCAGCCGTTCAAGGTCCTGCCCGATTTCCAAACCGGCGGGTTGATGGACGCGCGCGAATATCGCGATGGCGCCGGGCAAGTCAAAGTCCGCGCCCGAATCAAAATCAAGGACGACTCCACCGTCGTCATCAAGGACATTCCGCCGGGCACCACTACCGAGTCGCTCATTGCCTCCATTGAAGACGCCTCGCGCAAAGGCAAGATCAAGGTCAAGAGCCTCAACGACTTCACCGCCGGGGAGCCGGAGATCGAGGTGCGGGCGCCCAGCGGCGTGAGCGCGGACCAGTTGGTGGACGCGCTCTACGCCTTTACCGAGTGCGAAGTCACCATTGCCAGCCGGATTGTGGTCATCCGGGACAATCGCCCGGTGGAGATGACCGTGTCGGAGGTGCTGCGGCACAACACCGGGCAGCTTGTGGCCATCCTCAAGCGCGAATTGGAGTTGAAGGAGCGGCAACAGGAGCAGGAACTGCATTTCAAAACGCTCATCCGCCTGTTTGTGGAGAAACGCATTTACAAGGGCATCGAACAGGCCCGCACCAATGAGGCCGTCCTGGCGGCCGTGCGGGAGGGCTTTCGTCCGCACCGCCGGCTGATGCGCCGCGACCTGACGGAGGAGGATATTGACATGCTGCTGCGCATCCCCATCCGGCGCATTTCTCTATTTGACATCAACAAGCACCTGGAGGAAATGGAGAAGGTCAAGGCGGACCTGGAACAAACGCGCCAGCACTTGAAGAACGTCACCAAGTTCGCCATCGCCCACCTGCAAGGCCTGCTGGAGACATACGGGCCGCTCTACCCGCGCCTGACCAAATCCAGCCGTTACGACGAAGTGGACGCGCGCGAAGTGGCCTTCAAGGCCTTCAAGGTCGCTTACGACCGCCAGTCCGGCTATATCGGCTACAAAGTGTCCGGCGAGGAATTCAAGCGCGACTGCACCAAGTTCGACAAATGGCTCATGGTCTTCAAGGACGGCCATTACCGAGTCATGGAATTGCCGGAAAAATTGTTTGTCGGGCCGGATTTGATCTACGCGGCGGTGCCGGAACGGGACCGGGTCATGACGCTGGCTTACACCAACCGGGACGCGACGTATCTGAAGCGCTTCACCTTCGGCGGGGCGATACTGGGCAAGGAATACTTCTGCGTCCCGCCCAAGTCGAAAATCCTGTTTTTCGAGCCGGACACGCCGGCGGAATTGTTTATCCGCTACAAACCGGCGCCGTATCAGAGGATCAACCAGCAAACGTGCAAACCCGCCGAAGTGGAAGTCAAAGGCCCCAAGACGCGCGGGCGGCAGATTTCCATCAAGGAAGCCGGCGCCATCGGCGGCAAGCCGCCCCGCGGCTGGGATGAGGCCGCCGCCACGACGAAAGTGCAGTTTGTCTGACAACCGGAATCACTGTGTTTTAGAAGCGATTTATATTGCAATATTGCCGGAATGGAGGAGGGTTGATGAAAGTTCATGCGCGCGAATTCCACCATCGTCGAATTGCCGGTTCGGCCTCCCGCCGGGCGCGCGTTCACGCTCATCGAGTTGCTGGTGATCATCGCCATTATCACCATTTTGGCCGCGCTCCTGCTGCCGGCCCTGGCGGTGGCCAAGTCGGAAGGGACGCGCGTTCAATGCGTCAGCAACCAGAGGCAAATGACCACGGCTTGGTCCATGTACGCGGGGGACAGCCGCGAGGTTCTGGTCCTCAATGGCGGGGATGCCAACCAGACCTCCGCGCAGGCTCACTTGTGGGTTTTCGGGGGCAACCACGGCGACCCTCCGACGCTGACCAACGTGCAGTACTTGATCGGCCCCGCTTACGCGCTGCTGGTTGGGAACCAGCCGTCGGCAAAACTCTACAAGTGCCCGGGCGACGTTTCCACCTGGTATGTGGGCGACACCGGCACCAAAGCGCCGGAGTTGCGCAGCTATTCCATGAACAGCTACATCGCCGCCACCGGCACCAACCTCCTTCAACCGCTGGCCCAGACGCCCGGTTACCGCGTTTATACGAAATGGTCGCAATTGGCAGCCGACTCGCCGGCCAATCGCTTTGTCTTTATGGATGTCAACCCGGCCAGTATCTGCACGCCCGGTTTCGGGGTGGATATGATGGCAGAGGAGTTCATCCATTATCCCTCCGATTTGCACCGGAACCGGGGCGTGGTGTCGTTCGCCGACGGCCACGTCGAAACCCACAAATGGCTCGACCATAGAACCACCATTGGGCTGCCGCCCGGCAGCGAGTATATTCCTCACGACGTTGCCTCGCCGGGCAACCAGGATTTGGTTTGGATCGCCCAGCGAACCAGCTCAAGGCAGTGACGCCCTCAAACGCGGGCATGGAAGGCTGGCGTAGAACGGGCGAGCCGCTATAATCTCTCCCATGCCGAAAATCAATTTGTCGGTCGCACATAAGTTAGGCCCGGACGAGGCCAAGAACCGCCTTGTCCGCCAGATGGCCGAGGCCCGCGCCCGTTTCGCGGGCCAGATCAGCCACGTGGCCGAGTCCTGGAACGGCTCTGTGGATACGTTCAGCTTCCAGGCCATGGGTTTTTCCGTCAGTGGGCGGTTGGACGTGCAGCCGGACCAGGTGTCCATCGAAATGAACCTGCCCTGGGCGGCCTATCCGTTCAAAGCCCGCATTGAAAACGAAATCCTGACCCACGCCCGGCAATTGCTGGCGTGAAATCGCAGCGCCGGAGCGCGCCCGTCGTCGGTTAAGGAGAAAAAACGGTCTTGATAGACAGAGAGGCAATGTCATTTCGACGAAGGCAAAGCCCCAGCAGTTATCCGGCTCCATTTTGTGCGCGACGAGGTGCTGGCAGGCTGACCAATCTGCCTCCTGTAATGTCGTCTCTCCGGCAAGATGAAACTTAATTTGGATAAGGCAGGAGAATTTCCACGCAAAGGCGAAGACACAAAGACGAACTGCGCCTGCTCCGTCTGGAGCCGCCACCAACCAAAAAACGCTTAAAAAAGTAGTCTGAGGTTTTTCAGCAGAATCAATAGTACGGTTTGACCCCTACGGCTATGAAAAGCGAAAACCACGGGAATTCCGGGCAGGAGAGCGCGCGGCGTTCAGCGTTGGCCCGTCCTGGGGCGCAGGCGGATTTCGGCCGACCAGCCGTGGGCGTCGAGACCTTCCATGGCGGCGAATTTTTGCACCGCGCCCAAGGCTTTTTTGAGGGCGGTTTTGTTATAATTGACGAAGCTGGTTCGGCGCTGGAATTGATCCACCGTCAAGCCGGCGAAGGAGGCGCCCGTGCCGCCGGCGGGCAGCACGTGGCTCGGCCCGGCCACGTAATCGCCCAACACCGCCGGGGAATCATGGCCCGCGAAAATCGCGCCCGCCGTGACCAACCGGCCCGAGAGGCGCCCGGCGTCGCGGCAAAGAATCTCAAGGTGTTCGGGGGCGAGTTGGTTGGCCAAAGCGATGGCCTGCTCCAGGTCCGCCACCCGCACCAGCCATCCGTTGTGCGCCAGGGCGCACTCGATCAACTCGCGCCGCGCCCGCTTGGGAATCTGCCGTTCGATCTCCTTTTGCGCCGCGCGCAGGATTTTATCCGAGGTTGTCAGAAGCCAGACGCGCTCGTGGCCCGAGCCATGCTCGGCCTGCGCCAGCAGGTCCGCCGCGATGCAGGCGGGGTCGGCCGTGTCGTCGGCCAGCACCAGCAACTCGCTCGGCCCCGGCAGCAAATCCATCGCCGCGTAGCCGAACAAAAGCCGTTTGGCGGCGACGACGTAGGCGTTGCCCGGCCCGAAGATTTTGTTGACTTTGCGGATGACGCCGGTGCCCAGGGCCATGGCCGCGATGGCCTGCGCCCCGCCGAGGCGGTAAATCTCCGTCGCGCCCGCGCCGCGGGCGGCGTGCAGCAGGGCCGGGTTGACCTGCCCGTTGCGGTCGCAAGGCGTGCAAACGACGACCTCGCGGCAGCCGGCCACGCGCGCCAGCGGGATGGTCATCAGAGCCGTCGAGACCAGCGGGGCCGCGCCGCCCGGGATGTAAATGCCCACGCGCTGGAAGGGATCAAACTTCTCGCCCACCAGCGCGCCGTGGCCGTTGCGCATGGACCAGTTTTTGCGCCGCGAGCGTTTGGCGAACGCTTCCACGTTGCGGGTCGTTTCCGCGATGGCGGCCCGCAACGAGGCGTCCGCCTGCAAGGAAGCCGCCATGAATTCCGCCTGGCTGACGGCGAATTGGTCCGCGGCCAGACGCGCGCCGTTGAAGCGCTCCGTCAATTCGACCAGCGCGTCATCTCCGCGCGCGCGCACCGCCTGGATGATGGCGGCGGTCTGCTCTTCGATGGCGGGATCAAAAAGGCTGGAGGGCGCGAGCATGCGCTGGAGTTGTTCCGCAAAATCCGCCTGGCGGTGAGAAATCACATTCATGCGGGGAGCAAACTAGGGGAAACGGGGATGAAAGTCAAAAGCGGGTGATTTCGCCTTGTTGGGCGCATTTCACTTTTTTGGGTTGTCTTTCCTAATCTTAATCTTAATCTTGCTCCTAATCCGCACGCTGGAGGGGGGACGAGATTAAGATTAAGATTAAGAGTAAGAGTAAGAGGGGAACCCAAAAAAGTGAAATGCACCGCAGCAGCCCGTGAAGCCCCTGCTGGCCAACCTCTACCTCAACGCACTGGATTGGGAAGTCAACGCCCCGCAAGTGCGCGGGCGTCCGGTCATGGTGCGCTCCGCGGATGACTTTGTCATCCTGTGCGCACCGGGGCAAGGG
>Ga0224555_1003067_pt1 | contig 18029 bp, 16 predicted proteins | sample 714S23034metaG_FD_180687 | JGI IMG/M metagenome (GOLD analysis project Ga0224555, IMG submission 180687) | Peat soil microbial communities from Stordalen Mire, Sweden - 717 S2 30-34 | ecosystem: Environmental > Terrestrial > Soil > Wetlands > Peat | place: Sweden: Norrbotten County, Stordalen...
AATCGAGCTGGCCCTCGATATAGACCAGCAGCGAGTTGTGGCCGGGCCCGGAGTTCGGGCCGGTCATGAAGAACAGGTTCGGATAACCATGCGCGCTGGCACTCTTGTAAGCCTTTGCGCCGTTTGCCCATTCGGCACTCAGCGAGCGTCCGCCGAGACCGGTGACCGGAAACGGGGGACCGGTCAAGTGCACGTCATAACCGGTGGCGAAGACGATGCAGTCCACGTGGTGTTCGATACCGTCGCTGGTGCGGATGCCGACCGGGCTCAACGTCGCGATCGGCCAATCGATCAGCTTGCAGTTGTCCCGCTGCAGGGCGGGGTAGTAGTCGCTGGAAACCAGCATGCGTTTGCAGCCGGGAGTGAAATCGGGGGTCAGCTGGCGACGCAGCCATGGGTCTTTGACCTGACGGTGCAGATGTAGGCGACCCAGTCGAGTCACCGCCGAGGTCAACGGAGTGTTCCACACCAGAGCAGTGGCGCTGGCCTCATGCCCCCAATACAATGCCTGGCGCGCAAGCTGTTGAACCGCAGGGGCTTTGGCGAAAACCTTTTGCACGGCGGGCGGAGTTGCGACGTCCCAGCGTGGTAGCACCCAGCCCGGGGTGCGTTGAAACACCTTGACGAACTCGGCTTGTTTGACCAGCTCGGGGATGATCTGGATGGCGCTGGCGCCGGTCCCGATGACCGCGACCCGTTTTCCGGCGAACTCGTAATTGTGATCCCACCGGGCACTATGAATCTTGTGTCCGCGGTAGGAATCGATGCCGCGGATGTCGGGGAAGCTCGAGTCCGGCAGCGGCCCGGACCCCAATATGACGGTGCGGGCCCGAAACCGCTTGCGGGTAGCCGTGGTTGCGGTCCATACGCCGTCGCCCTCGTCGAACGACAATCCGGTGACTTCCTGGCCAAACCGGATGTGTCGGCGGATGTCGAATCGGGTGGCCATGTCCTCGATGTGTCGGCGGATTTCGTCGGCCGGCGAGTACGTCCGTGACCAGGTCGGGTTTTTGACGAACGAAAACGAGTACAGCAGCGACGGGATGTCGCAAGTCGCGCCCGGATAGCTGGTGTCGCGCCAGGTTCCGCCCACTTGGTCGCCCCGCTCCAAGATCACGAAGTCTTCGACGTCGGCTTGCGCCAATTTGATCGCCGCGCCGAGCCCACTGAAGCCGGCTCCGACAATCAGCGTCGCATAGGTATGTGCGTTCGCCATGATCACGCCGCCGGCTCGTGGGTCAGTTCTTTGAACCAGCTGGGCACGGGACGCAGCAGCGGCTTGGGATAGCGATCCGACAGCCACACCATGGAATTGGCAAGCAGGTGGTACGGGTGACGCGGGTTGACGACCACTGAAGAATGCCGTTTCAAGACCTGGTAGGTGGGCACTCGCCACGTGCGTTCACCACGCTCACCGAGATGCTTGAATCGCTTGACCGCGTTGTAGAGTCGTTCGGGCTCCATGCCCATACCGGTGATCTCGTTGCGAATGCGGTTCAGCAGCGGCGCGTACATCAGCGCGCCGATGATCACGCCCGGCGACGCGAGGCTGCCCACGAATTCGATGGCCAGGCGGCGGGCCTTAGCGTGCCCGATCATGTCGAGGACCTCGAAATCGACAGCGATATGCCGCGATTCGTCATTGTTGATCTTTTCGAATACCTGGTGGCAGACCGGGTCTTCGACGGTGTCGAGCAGAAACTTCAGCAGCGCGCCGTCCAGGGCGACCTCCAGCATCGGGATGACCGTGCCCAGCAGAGAAAGCGGCATGTCGTCGGAATAGCGGTCCAGCCATTCGATGGCCAGCCGAATGTTGACGTTGGGTTCCGGCATTTCGCCGTCCTCCAGCATCCCCCACCGCTTCATCAGCGCCAGTTCCGCATTGGCGTGCCGTTGCTCCTCGGCGTGGAAATAGCGGTAGATCTCGGCCACCGTCGGATTGGGTGCCTTCTTGGCCAATGCGGCGAACCCGCGGGCACCGATGTTTTCGATCCAGCACAAGTCGGCCATGAACGCCTTGAGCTTGGGTCGAAACTCGGGCCGGATGGTCTCGGCGCCGGTTGCGTCCCAATCGATATCGGCAAGCGCCCATTGCCGATCCTTGATCTTGCTCAGCATTGCTTCCATGTCGATAGCCACCGTGTCCTCCTTTGGATGGGGTTTTCAGAGCGGCGCGACCCTGGACACCAGGCCGATCGCGCGGGTGTAGATGCCCGGGACGAGGCGTTTGATGCTCCAGCCGATCTTGGCTTCGAGTTGCGGCATGCAATACAGCTCGCCGCGATCATGCGCGTCCAGACAGGTGCGCGCGACCTTGGTCGCCGAGATTCCGGTCCAGCGCATGATTTTCAGCGCGAACTGATTCGTCTCGGCCGAGATGCGACCGGATTCCAGGATGTTGGTCTTGACGAAGGTGGGGCACAGGACGGTGACTTTTATTCCTGTACCGGATAATTCGGCGGCCAGCGTTTCCGAGAGCGACAGTGCGCCGGCTTTGCTGACGTTGTAGGCCGCCATGCTGGGCGCCGCGCCGAATGCAGCCGCGGAGGCGACGTTGATGATGCCCCGCGGAATGTTCGAGGGTTCGGCGGATCGCAGGATCGGCGCGAAGACGTGGCAGCCGTGAATGGGTCCCCATAGGTTGATGCTCAGCACCCACTGCCAGTCTTCGATGGGGAGTTCGCCGATCGGGGCGCCGCCGGAGCCGACGCCGGCGTTGTTGATGACCAGCGTGGGTGCGGCGCCGAACCACGATTCCGACTGGACGGCCAGTTCTTGGACGTCGCTGAGTTGTGTTACGTCGCAGGCGATGGCGACAGCCTCGCCACCGCGGTCGGTGATCATGCTGACCGTTCTCGCGGCGGCGACTTCGTCGATGTCGCTGCAGACGACCCGACCGCCACGCTTCGCCAGTTCGGCGGCAAATGCCGCGCCGATACCGCTGCCCGCGCCCGTCACCACCGCACGCGCGTTGTGGCTCACCTTGGGTGAATTGCCGAACGGCCCGATCATTCTCAGCCCACCTTCCCTGCTATGGCGTCAAAACCGTTGGCCCGCAACGACGTTTCGATGAAACGCGCGACGTGAGCCATAGCCTTGGCGGCTTCCGGTGACAGGCGGGGCAACGCCTGAAATACGTGCACCTGGTCCGGCCAGACCTGCAGCAGGCAACTGCCGCCGGCGGCGCTGATGTCAGCGGCGAGGCGCCGCGCGTCGGCCACCAGCATCTCGGCGCCGCCGGCCTGGATCAGCGTCGGTGGCAGCGCCGGGCCGCCCGCGACGTCAAGGCTCAGCCGGTGGTGCGCCGGATCGATACCGCTGCTGTACAGGGCAACCAGGCGAGCAGCGTGGACGGCCCGCATGGTGGGGTCGGGGCACGAGCGTTCCCGGGCGGCGGCCAGCCCGAATGTGAGATCGATCAACGGCGAGAACAACGTCAGTGCAGCCGGGCCATTCGCGGTGACGTCCGGCTGCAACAGCAGATCCACTGACAGGTGGCCGCCTGCCGAATCACCGGCGATCACAACGCGTTCCGGTGGCACCTGGCTGGTGAGCCAGTCCCAGCCTGCGCGCACGTCTTCGGCGGCGGTGGGAAAGCGGTGCCGCGGCGCCAGCCGGTAGTCGACGGCGAACACGGGCAGCCCGGTTAGCCGCGACAGCCAGGCCGTCAACCGCCGATGCGTTCGCGTTGAGCACAGCACGTAACCGCTGCCGTGGACGAAGTAAATGGCTCCCTGCCTCGCCGATTTGCCGGGCGCACGCACCCATTCACCGACGACTCGACGCCCGTTGGGCAGGACGGCGTCAATCGGCTCGACACTGATTCCGGCCATCGACGGTCCGAAGATGTCCATGATGGTGGCTACGATCCGGCGCGACAGCCATAGCCCCAGGCCTGCTCGGGCGGCAGCACCGCGCTGATCTGCCGCAATGTCAGCGTGCTCACGAGTGCCGCACTACGCGACCGTAGTGAACCGCGGCCCGGCGCTGGGTCCGTCATGCGAAGCAGTCAACACAAAATGGTGACATTAGTCAATGGCAACGTTGTCGCCGATCGCGCGGCATCGTCACGGCCACCCCACACCGGGTGCGGGCGCCTCCACGACGAGAACCTGGCCGGTGCGCGCGGCGATCGCCTCATCGACTGCGACTATCTCGCCGGTTCCCCAGTGAGCGAACCAGAGCCGGCCCTCATGCCAACGCGGCGATTCCACATACGCAAGACCGTCCAGCAGGACACCGGGCGTCGGAACTGAAGAACTGTGCAATGACATCGGAGCCTCCTTAGGCGGTCGCCTCTCGACTGGTTCGGACGTTGCCAAACGCCCGACTTTGACCCATGGCTGAGCTAGAACTTAGGATACTGATCATGGACTCAGCCGAGTCGGGGGATTCCTCTCAGACGGACCTGACGGCTCAGGCGAGGATCCGCAACGCCGCCATCGCCCACTTCGCTCGCGACGGTTTTCAAAAGGCGAATCTGCGTGCGATCGCGGCAGCCGCCGGGGTCAGCGAGGCCTTGATCTTTCATCACTTCGGCAGCAAAGACGGGTTGCGGGCCACCTGCGACGAACACGTTCTGAACGTCCTGATCGAACGAGCACGCACCGCAGGGGGTCCGTCCGGTCTTGTCGACCTGCTTGGCGTCTACCTGTCGGATCCCGAGGAGTACCGGCTTCGGATTCAATACATGGCCCGCACGATCCAGCAGGACACACCGGCTGCAAATACGTTCGTCGACTCGATGGTGGCGGAATCCGAAGCGATCTTCCGAAGCGGCGCCGCTGACGGGACGATGCGCCCGTCCTCGGACCCACGAGCGCTGGCCGTACTGAACCTCGTTCTCACACTCGCGTTGCTGACCATGGCGCCACCGCTCACACGGGCCCTTGGCCATGAGGGTTTCGGCCCCGACGTGCTGCGTCGAATGGCAATCCCGGCCGTTGAGCTCTACACCCACGGGCTCTACACCGACGACACACTCCCGAAAACGTCCCTGGACGCGTGGGCCACGGCGCGTCCACCCCATGAGAAAGAAGACTGACACCATGACCATCACGCTTCCGGCCTTTACACCGGCGCAGGAGAGCCTGTTCCTCACGCTGGGCGGCAGGGCGCTCGACAGCCGCCTGCCGCACCCCTTCCTCGGCGACACCATGGCCGACGAGATCCTCACACAGGTCGGCTACGACCTCGCTAAGTTCCCCGCACTGACCAGGAAGCTCCTCGACCCAAAGACGAAGGTCTTCGACATCGCGGTACGGGCCAAAAGACTTGACGAGCTAGTGCGCCAGTTCGTCGCCCGCCACCCCGACGGGATCGTGCTGGATCTGGGCGCCGGCCTGGACGACAGGATGTTCCGCGTCGACCCACCACCCACCGTCGACTGGTACGACATCGACTTCCCCGAGGTCATCGCCGTCCGGCGACAGGTGCTGCCGCAACCCACCAACGCCCACACTATCGGCGCGGACCTGACCGATCCGCACTGGCTGGACGACGTCCCCAACCACCGGCCAGCCGTCATCGTCGCCGACGGCCTCGTGGTGTTCCTCACCCAGGAAGACTTTGTGTCCCTGCTGAACCGCCTTAGCAGCCACTTCCCCAGCGGGGAGCTGGCATTCAATCTCTACACCACATACGCCGTCTGGGCGGTCAAACATCTCCCCGGTATGGCCGTAATCGCTGGCGGCGTGGCCAATCCCGGTTTCAACGAGCCGCGCCAACCCGAACGCTGGGTTGATGGCCTGAAGCTGATCGAGGAGATCTTCCTCACCCGAGCATCCGAGGTTGCCGAGCTCCCGCCGATCGTGCGGCTGACATCCCGGCTGGCGGCGCACAGCCCAGCTATATCCCGCATGATCGGAACCGTCGTGGTCCGTTACGGCTTCTGAGCAGTATATGAATATGCCTGCGAGACAGCCGGTTTCGATGGTCAGGTGGTGGCTTCCGCCTAGGGCGGCGTTGAAAAATCTGCGGGCGACAATGGGGATCCTTCGTGATTCGCGGGCGGTGAGCCGTATCCGTTTCCTCAGGGCCGCAGAACGGGTTGGCCTGATCCAGAAGCTGCGAACACCCAGCACCGCAGAGGAATTGGCCCGCGTCTTGAACATCAGCGATGTCGGCCTGCTCCGGGAATTGCTCGACGTGGGTGCCTCGGTCGGTGAATTGCGCTCACGAGATGGTCGATATTCGACGAAGGGCAGCCGAGTCCGCGCACTGGCGTCGGAGGGCGGGGAGGCTCTCAGCGCGTTTACCGGCGAGTTGGCGGATTACCGCGGCGACGTCTATCGCGATCTGCCTGCACAGCTCTTCGGGGGCGAACGTGGCCACTACCTCGATGAATACGACGAGCTAGTCGCGCGCGCGTCACGGCTTCTCGAGCCGTTCATCGCACGCTTCGTCCGTGAGATCGTCACGAGACGGGCGCCGCGCACGCTCCTGGAGATCGGTTGCGGCACTGGTATTTACGTTCGGCACGCGGCTGAGGCGTGCCCGGAGCTGTCTGCAGTCGGTATCGACATCTCCGAGCGAGTCAGCGCCCTTGCGGGGGCCAATTTCGCTGCGTGGGGGCTTGCGAACCGATGCACTGCCCTGCACGCTGATATCCGCCAGACGCATCTCGCGCGCTTGGACGGCCCTTTCGACGTGGTCACCCTCCACAACAACGTCTACTACTTCGCTGCACCCGAGCGAGCGAATCTCTTAGCTGACCTTCGAAGGCGCCTCGCGCCAGGTGGCCGGCTCGTGGTGACCTCGGTCTTTGTCGGAAAAGGGCTAGCCGCAGCAGAGTTCGACCTCGTGTTGCATGCAACGGCGGGTTGCTGGCCACTGCCCAAGCGGACCGAATTACTCGATGAGCTCAGGCACGCCGGCTTCAGCGCCATAGAGTTTCACCGGCTTGCTTCCCCTCCGCTGTATGGAGTCGTCGCCGACGTCCCCTGATGGTGCAGCTGCAGGCTGAGCAGCTCGGCAATCGTGTCAATCGACCCTGATGACGATCTTGCCGAGGTGTTTTCCCTCCCGTAATCGCTCGAATGCAGCAGTCGCATCTGAGAATTCGAAGACATGGTCGATTACTGGCGTAAGCCCTGTAGTGGTGACGGCCCGCACGAGATCCTGTAAATCAGTTCGGTCGCCGACGGTGATGGATCGCGTTGTCGCGCCGGCGCCCTTGAGGAGGAAATAGTCGATACCCGGATTATCTTCGCTGAGAAAACCGATCAACGTCACCTCCCCGCCGATAGCGACCGCCCGCAACGACTGCTCGATGGTGGCGGGCCCGCCGACTTCGACGACGCGGTCGGCGCCGCGACCTGCGGTCAATTGCCGCACCTGCTCACCCCACTCGGGGTCGTCGCGGTAATTGATAACGTCTTCGGCGCCCAACGATTTCAGGGTCTGCGCCTTTTGAGTGCTTGAGGTCGTCGCGATGACACGAGCACCGAGCAGCTTCGCCAACTGCACAGCGAATACCGAGACTCCACCAGAACCGAGGGTCAGGACGGTTTGGCCGGCGCGGATCGGCACGGGTCCGCCTAGCGCGTTCCAGGCGGTGACCCCGGCGCAGGGCAGCGTGGCGGCTTGCTCGTCCGGTAGGGCAGGTGGAACAGCTACAACCGATTCCTGTGATACCACTTTGTATTCGGTGAGCCAACCATCTTGCCCGCTGCCGTAGCTGTCGGAGTTCGCGGTCGCTGGAAGTGGGCCGCCGAACCACCTGGGTTGAAACGTGCTGACCACCCGGTCGCCCGGGCGGTAGTCGTCAACGCCGTCGCCCACCTCGACGACTTCGGCGGCGGCGTCGCTGCACGGCACCAGGCCGGGCTTAGCGTCGCGCACGTACCGGCCGAGTGGGATCGCTATGTCGCGGTAGTTCAGCGAGACCGCCTTGATCCGCAGTAGCAGTTCTCCTCGCTGTGGCGACGGGACGGGTTCGTCGTGTAGGTGCAGACCGTCGAGCCCGCCGTGCTTATCGAACCGGTACACGCGCACCGCGATACTCCGTCCTGTCAGTCGCGGGGGAAGTCCTTCTTTCGCATCAGGAGATCCGCGAGACGAAATCTCAATCAGAATGGCCAATATTTTGCTAATTGGCCACCGACTGAGGTTTTCCGGGTGGCTGGTCGATTGCGCCGCACAGCTGTAGCGACATCGCCCTCGTCAACGGCTCGCTGCCCGTGCAGAATCTGGACCGTGCGGAAGCCGGACGTGCTGGCGTCCTCCCACGTTCTAAGCTAAACGCTATAGCAGACTGTTCAGCTGAGCCGCACAGCATCTGAGAGCATGGGACGTGCTGTCGGGTCGGAGCTAATGCCGTGCCTAGAGATATGAATCGCGAAGCAGGGGTGCGCATGTGAACGTTGTTAGGTGGTGGTGGCGTCAGGGCGACCACTTTGACTGGCTAACTCTTTATTTGAACACCCGGGGTATCCGACTGATATGGCGGGCAATGATCGCCGCGGTGATCGCGTCGATTGCCGTGGTTCCGGCTGTGGTGTTGGTCAGGCCGACCCTGCCGCACTACCCAGCCGCGGCCGTCGTGGCACCGGTTGCCAGCGGCTTCGGCGTGACGGTGGCGCTGTTGTGGCTGATCCGCTGGCCCACCCGCGGGCAATCCGTCCTGTACGCCCTTACGGGGAGCTTCTGCATCGCGGCGGCGTGCCTCGCACAAGGCGATCCGCTCGCGGGGTTGCTGGGTTCTGGCGCGTTTGCGGTGCTCGGCGGCTACATCGCCTTCTTTCACACCGCGCCGTACATGATGATCAACTTCGCGATCGCCACAACCACCGCCATGGTGCTCGTGGAGCGCCTGATCCGCTACTACGACACCGTCGTCGCGGGCTGCGCGTTTCTGCTCGTCCTGGTGCTCAATGTGGCGTTTCCGGTTGCGGTGCAATGGCTGGTCCATGCGCTGGCCAGCGAATTGCGACAATCCAGCCGCGACCCGCTCACGGGTCTGTTGATCCGACGGGCCTTTCATCAGTCGATATATGGGTTGCTGCTGCGCCGCCGGGAAGGGCCGAGTTATCTGGGCGCGGCGATGATCGACTTGGATAATTTCAAGCGCCTCAACGACACTCATGGCCATTCCACCGGGGACAAGGCCCTGGTCGCGGTGGCCGGTGCTCTTCGCCTCGTCTGCCCGCCGACAACGATCATCGCCCGCTTCGGCGGCGAAGAATTCGTCGTCGCCGACATCTACCGCACCGACGACCTGCACGACATCGCCGAACAGTTGCGCAAAGCCATCGCCGCCACCCGCTACCCCATTACGGCCAGCATCGGCATCGCCAGCGCCCCGCTGCGTGCGAGCTTCGACCCCGCCGAGCGTGAATTCATCGACGATCTGGTCAACGTTGCCGACACGGCGATGTACGCCGCCAAAAGTGCCGGCGGAAACCAGAGCCGCTCTACCCACGTCGCGCACGCCGTCCTCAAAGGTAGCGCCGTTTAAGGTCGTCGCCGATGTCGCTCCGGTTGATGTCGTTCAGATCTCCCATTCAGATGAGAATTCTGCAAACGTGTGCGTGGAAACACCCTTGAAGTCCGCTACCGCCGCGCACCAGCAGCGAGGAGGGAAAGAGTTGCGATGAATGCTGCTGTCGACCCGTCGGTGCCGCCCAGTGGTATCGGCTGTGCTGAGTGTGAAGCCGCCGGCGGTTGGTGGGTGCATCTGCGGCGGTGTGCGACCTGCGGCCACATCGGTTGCTGCGACGATTCTCTTGCCCGACACGCGACGGAGCACTGGCGGGAAACCGGGCACCCGATCATCCGATCATTCGAGCCGGGGGAGGACTGGTTCTGGGACTACGAGACCAACGACTACTACGACGGTCCCGAACTTGCCCCACCGCAATGCCATCCCGAGGACCAGACGGTCCCGGGTCCGCGCGGTCGAGTGCCGCGCAACTGGGCCGAACTACTCGGTCAACGAGACGACTGAGGCTAGGAGCCAGCGGGCGTTTCTGACATTCGTTCGACCCATTGAGCGCGAGATGGTCCCGGCTCGAACGCATCGCTGAAGTATTGGGTCTCATGCACCACCTGAGTGCCCTCGAATTCCATGATGCTGACTACATAGAAGGGTTGGCTGTCATACGTCATCACGAGTTCGGTGATCCAGAGGTCACCTCCGCCAAGCATGCGTCGCAACGTGAAGCGTTTCGTGTTCGGCTGCGCAGTGCGCGACGCCTGAATGTTGTGCCGGCCGCGGATGCGCTCACCAGACTGCGGATAGTCGAGAATTGCGTCATCACGGTAGATTGGTGTTCCGTCGCGCAGTCGTTGGCGTCGGATGCCGTCCAGTGACGCCGCAACGCCGCCCGCAAGTCGTCGTCGTGCATTGGCGTCATTCTTCCCCAAATAATCACGTTTCACCACGAAAAGTCCGCGGGATGGCAGGACAGCTAGTCGAAGATAACTGACCGGTCGACTACTATTGGCCTATGCCACGGCCAGCCAATCCAGAGGTGCGCAAAAACCTGCTCGCAGCGGGGCTCGACCTCGTCCACGCACGAGGATTCGCCGCAAGCGGCGTCAAAGACATCACCGACGCAGCCGGCGTGCCGAAAGGGTCGTTCTACGCGTACTTCCCGAGCAAAGAGGCTTTTGCTGCGGCGATCCTCGAACATTACTGGGCTGGTATTGAAGATCGGCTGCTGCCGATCCTTGAAGCCGACGGTTCGGCGCAAGAACGAATCACGCGCTTTTTCCATGCGCTCGCCGACGAGCATGAGGCTGGCGACTTCCTGCTCGGCTGCTTGGTCGGCAACCTGTCGCTCGAGCTTGCGGGTTCGAGTGAGCCGGTACGCACCGAGCTAGTCCGCATTCTCGACCGCTGGGGCGGAGCTCTCGCCGCGTGTGTGCGTTCCGGCCGGCAGGGCTCGGGTGACGTTCGAGGGGATCTCGACGCGGGGGAACTCGCCTCCCGGCTGATCGAGGCATGGGAAGGTGCGGCCCTCCGCGGCAAAGTGACCCGCAGTCGCATCCCCTACGACCGGTTCGAAGCGGTCACAGTCCCGGCACTTCTCCGCTGAACCGGGCAATGGCCAGGAATGCCTCGCTTCCGGGTCTTGTTAGATAAATGACTGGTCATTTATAATTGACTACTGAGGAGGCCGAAAGCCATGGCACCGAATGAGAACCTGAATCAACGTAAGTTCACCTTGAACAACGGCAGCGGTGAGATTCCGGCGCTTGGGTTCGGGACGTCGCTTTCCGATCGCACACGGACGCGAGATGCCGTCAAGGCCGCGGTCAAGGTGGGGTTCCGCCACCTCGACGCTGCCGAGCGGTACCGCAATGAAGCCGAGGTTGGCGCGGCGCTCAAAGAGTTGTTCGCTGACGGCACGGTCCGCCGCGAGGAGTTGTTTGTGACCACCAAGCTGTGGAACAACAACCATCGCCCCGAACGGGTCAAGCTTGCGCTGCAGGCCAGCCTGAGCAGGCTCGGGCTCGACGCGGTCGATTTGTATCTGGTGCACACGCCGTTCGCGTTCAAGCCCGGCGATGACCAAGATCCCCGCGACCCGCACGGAGCCGTCATTTATGACGAGGGAGTCACGTTAGAGGAAACGTGGGCGGCGATGGAGAACCTTGTCGATGACGGGCTTACGGGAGCGATAGGCCTGTCCGACATCGACGTCGAAGGCGCCAAAAAGATCGTCAACACTGCCCGGATCAAGCCGGCGGTCGTGGAGGTCGAGTCGCACCCGTACCACCCGCAATGGGAACTCCACGAATTACGCGAAACCGACGGCATCATCCTATTGGCGTTCGCCTCGCTGGGGCACGCACTGGAACCGCGACTGCTGGACGACCCGCTCATTGTCTCGATCGCACAGCGTTCGGGAAAGACTCCCGCGCAGGTGCTTTTGGCCTGGGGTATTCAGCGTGGCAGTGCAGTTCTGACGGGATCGGTCAACCCCGGGCGCATCAGCGAGAACTTCGATGTCACTGCGATTCCCGAGAGCGCGATACGCGACATCAACGAGCGTCTCGAAACCCGCTACCGGTTCAATTCCGTTGTTGACGGCGGGAAACCGGGGTTCGCTGAGGTGCCCTCGGGCAGTTGACAGATATGTGAGGGTGTGGGCTTCTACAGAATGGTGAATCCGGCGATGACTTACGCGTTCATTCTTGGTGGGACACGCACGCCTTTCGCGCGTTATGGCGGATCGCTGTCGCACCTGCGACTCGATGAGCTGCTGAGCATGACGATGCGAAGTGCTTGCGAGCGTGTGGGGGTGCCCCTTGCGCAGATCGAAGACATCATCGCCGGCTGTGTGAACGTGGCGCACGAGGGAATGGGCGATGTCGCCCGGTGGGCCGCGCTGGCTGCAGGCTTCCCTGACAGCGTCGCCGCCGCCACCATCAACCGGTTCTGCGGTTCGTCGGTGAGCGCGACGGTCAGCATCAGCCACGCGATCATGGCCGGCGACCTGAATCTCGGTATCGCTTGTGGGGTGGAATCGATGTCGCGCTCCGGCTGGGCCTTGATGAAAGGCGACGCACCATTTTCTCCGCGCGGTCCCGTTTTCCTGCTCGACACGATGTGGGCCGGGGCCGGCGGCCCACCGAACCCGATCTTGTTGGCCCGCAACGCCTACATCTCAATGATCGAGACAGCGCAGAACGTGGCAGACCGTTACCAGCTGACACGCGAGGAGATCGATGCGTTCGCCTTGCGGTCTCAACGGCGGGCCGCAGCCGCTCGCGACTCTGGCCGGCTGGCCAAAGAGATTATGCCGGTGACGATCCCGGATACCAAGACCACGCCGGCAAGGGTGTTCGAGCATGACGAGTTCATTCGCGATGACACCACCGCCGAACGGCTGGCAGCTCTGCCGGTTCAGTCCGGGACCACTGCGATGACCGCCGGCAATTCATCCCCGCTCACCGACGGGGCCAGCGCGATCCTGATCGCATCAGGCGAGAAGGCGGCCGAGCTCGGGATCGCTCCGCTGGCCAGGGTGGTGTCGTCGGCGGTCTATGCACTCGATCCACTCATCATGGGACTTGCACCGGCCTGGGCGATTCCGTTGGCGCTCAAGCGTGCCGGGCTCACCCCCGACCAGATCGATGTTTGGGAAGTGCACGAAGCATTCAGCGCCCAAGCGCTGGGAGTACTGCGCGAACTACCCAATCAGCTTGGCGGGTTCACGGTTCCCGATGACAAGCTCAACCCGAATGGGGGAGCTGTGGCCACCGGCCACCCGTTCGGTGCCTCAGGCACCCGCTACGTGCTGACCCTGGCCACCGAATTGCGTGAACGCAACGCGCGATATGGGGTAACCGGAGTGTGCATCGGCTCGGGCCAGGGTATCGCGCTAGTGCTTGAAAACCCGCAAGCATGATGACGAAAGCCAAACGACAACAGGCAAATACGATTGGTGAGTTCGTCAGGTGAAGGCGATGGCCGGCGTCGACATGCCACCACAGCTGCCCACCGTTATCACCGCCGCTGACGGGGTTACTCGCTGCCGTTGGGCTACCGAGACGGGCCGCGATTTGACTGCCTACCACGATGAGGAATGGGGAACGTCGGCACACGACGAGACCGCGGTGTTCGAAGCGCTCGTGCTGACGTACTTCGAGAACGGCCTGTCATGGGCGACCGTCTTCGACAAGCGAGACAATTTCCGCAAAGCATTCCACGGATTCAAACCGGCGGCTGTGGCCGCGATGACGCCCGACGATGTCGAACGATTGATGGCCGATGCCTCTATCGTCCGCAACCGACGCAAAATTGAAGCAACCCTACACAACGCTCGCGTCCTGTCGACGTTCTCATTGTCGCAACTGGCGTGGCAACATCAACCTGGTGAGCATCATCGACTACGGGGCTGGGCCGACGGCCGGATGGTAAGCCCGGAATCCCGCCAGCTTTCGGTGACGTTGCGGGTAGCCGGGTTTCGGCTAGCCGGCCCGGTCGTCGCTCACTCGTTCATGCAGACCGTCGGAATCGAGAACGGTCATTTCGAAGGCTGCTTTCGCGCACCGGCTTAGAACGCGGAACTCAATCGATCAACGACTGCGTGCCGAGGTCGCGAGTCGCGGCTGTGGGATGCCACCGCCGAACTGCTCGACTCAGCCCGCTAGTGGGACATCTTTGGGAATCGCAGAGAACGGAAACGCCGACGCCGGTCCTGCGCCGAAGATAGCGGCGCCGGTGGCGAGTAATGAAAGGGCGCCTGACCAGACCGACCGGCGCGCCGTGATACGGCCCGTTGCCGCAGGCGAATTGCTGTCAAGCCTTGCTTCCACTTCTCTCACCTCCTCGAACAGCGAAAACGACCTTGAAGTTGAGGCTAGTAGCGAAAGCTAAGCAATCTCTGTCCGAATTACATGAATGGGCCTTACCGCCTGCCGACGTCGCGATCGGTATGTCGACGAAACGTGCCGGATCTCAAGCTTGCAACTGGCGGGCGATTGCCTTCTTGTCGATCTTGCCGACCGCGGTGACCGGCAACGAGGCCATTGCGGCCAGCACGTCCGGTCGAGCATGCGTTGCCACTCCGCGTTGACTGAGGTAGTCGTTCAACTCCGGCAACGTCACTGGGTTCCCGACGAAAACGACTGCCGCGCAGATTTTTTCGCCCAAATAAGGATCTGGCAGCGCGACCGCGGCTGCCGACGAGATCGCCGGGTGTGCACATAGGTGTTCTTCGATATCGCCTGCGGCGACGGTCTCCCCGCCGCGATGGATGACATCTTTCACCCGGCCTGTGATCTCCAGGTAGCCGTCGGCGTGCCGGCGGACCAGGTCACCGCTGCGGTAGAAGCCATCCGGGTCAAAGCAGCGCGCGTTGTCGGCTTCGGCGCGGAAGTACCCGTTGAATGTGTACGGGCCACGCACCAGCAGTTCCCCGTCGGCGCCGTGTGGCACTGGTCGGCCGGCATCGTCGACGATGCGCAGTTCGTCATCGGCGCACAGCGGCCGGCCCTGGGTGCGGTCGACCAGTTCCGGCGGATCGCCGGGCCGCGTGTAGCACAGCAGCCCCTCGGCCATCCCGAACACCTGCTGTAGGCCCGGCGTCAGCGTCTCGCGTATCCGGCGGGCGTCGTCGGCCTCCAGTTTTGCTCCACCAACCTGCAAGAGCCGCAACGATGTCGGCGTCACCGGTTCCCATTCGGTGGCCTGCGCCCACAGGTTGGCCAACGCCGGGACCAATGCGGTAACGGTGACACCGTGGCGCGCGATGGCATCGAACGCCGACTCCGGGCTGGGGTTGGAGAGAAACACCGTGGTGGCGCCGACCGCGATGGCGCCGAGCAGGCCGGGGCAGGCCAATGGAAAGTTGTGCGCGGCCGGCAACGCCGTTAGATAGACGTCGTCGGAGGTCAGCTTGCAGACCTCGGCGCTGGCGGTGGCGTTGTAGACATAGTCGTCATGGGTGCGGGGGATGAGCTTCGGTGTACCAGTGGTGCCGCCGGAAACCAGCAGCAATGCCGGGGACGCCGGATCTGGGGTGTGTGAGTTGGAACGCCCGGCTTGACGCGCGCACACCTGCGACCACGATTCGAACGGTCCAGGGTCGCCGTCGACGATGACGTGACGCAGCCCGGGGTTGGCCTGCAACAGCTCCTGGGCCATCGGACGGTAATCGAATCCTGCTGCGGTATCAGGAATTAGCAGAGCCTTGGCCTGGCTGACTGCGGCGAAGTGTCCCAACTCGGCCGCGCGGTGGCCGGTCAGGCACATCACCGGGATGGCGCCGGCGCGCAGGAGGGCGAACAACGCCACCGCGAACTCGCAGCTGTTCGGCAGTTGCAACAGCACCCGATCGCCCGCGGCGATGCCCAGTTCCGCCAGCCCGGCCGCAGCGCGATCGGCGCGCTCGTCGAGTTGCGCGAAGCTCAGTCGCTGCGACGAGCCGAGCGCCGTATCGGCATCCAGCACCGCGGCACGATCCGGCCATCGCCGCGCGGCTTCGGACAGGATTGAGTAGAGGGTTTGTCCTGTCCAATAGCCGGCCGAGCGATACCGCGCGGCCCGATCGGCGGGGAACGGCACGAAGCCGTCCGGGCCGCTTTCGGTCCTCAATGACACAAGCACTCCTCGGTCGGGTGGCCCCAGGGTAAGGTAACCACAAATTAGGGCAGCCTTTGCTAATTAGTGGGGAGGGGTTGTGGTTTCTCCGGCCGTGCGCGCGGAAGCCATCCGCGGCGAGGTCGCCGAATTGCTCGGCGTCGATGTCGAAGCCGTCGATCCCGACGGCGACCTCGTCGGTCAGGGCCTTGATTCGATCCGGATGATGACACTGGCAGGCCGCTGGCGTCGCCGGGGCGTTGCGGTTGACTTCGCCACACTGGCTGCCGCCCCGACGATCGGGGCCTGGTCGGAGCTGATGTCAGTCGCGTCAGACGTTGCGGCCGCCCTTGAGTCGAAAACCCCAGAACCTCTGTCAGCCGATGCACCGCACGAGCCGTTTCCGCTGGCCCCGATCCAGCACGCGCTGTGGGTCGGTCGCCAGGACAACCAGCGGCTCGGCGGTGTGGCCGGCCATCTGTATGTCGAGTTCGACGGGGGCGCAATTGACCCGGAACGGTTGCAAGCCGCGGCCTCCAAGCTGGCGCTGCGCCACCCGATGCTGCGGGTGCAGTTCTTGCCCGACGGCACCCAGCGAATCCGTCCGGCGGCGGAATGTCGCAATTTCCCGGTTACCGTGCACGACCTTCGTGATCTCGGGTCGGACGTGGTCGAGCGGCGGCTCGCCGACATCCAAGCCACCAAGTCGCACCAGCAGCTCGACGATGCGGTGGTCGAGCTGGCGGTGTCGTTGCTGCCCGGTCAGCGGTCACGACTACATGTTGACCTGGACATGCAGGCTGCCGATGCGATGAGCTATCGCACCCTGATGGCTGACCTCGCCACCTTCTACCAGGGCCGGCAATTGCCTGGATTGGACTACAGCTACCCCGAATACCGTCGCGCCATCGCGGGTCAGGAATCGCGGTACACACCACAACGCGACGCCGACCGTGACTGGTGGGCGCAGCGCATCCCGCATTTGCCGGACCCGCCAGCGTTACCCGAGGCGCCCGGACAACACAGTGCGCCGAAAAGCACCCGGCGGTGGCACTGGTTGGACCCGACCACTCGCGACGCGCTGTTCGCCGCGGCCCGCGCCCGCGGCATCACCCCGGCGATGACGCTGGCCGGCTCGTTCGCCAACACCTTGGCGGTTTGGTCGTCTCGCCCACGATTCCTGCTGAACGTCCCGCTGTTCGGTCGTCAGCCACTGCATCCCGACGTCGACCTACTGGTCGGTGACTTCACCTCGTCGCTGCTGCTGGACATCGACCTGACGCACACCGCGACCCCCGCCGCGCGGGCGCGGACGGTGCAGGACGCCATGCGCGCCGCGGCCGCCCACGCCGACTATCCGGGGTTATCGGTGCTGCGGGACCTGACCCGGCACCGCGGTGGCCAGGTGCTCGCGCCGGTGGTCTTCACCAGTGCGCTTGGCCTGGGTGAGCTGTTCCGGCCCGATGTCACCGAAACGTTCGGCGCGCCGGGCTGGATCATCTCGCAGGGCCCGCAGGTGTTACTCGACGCGCAGGTCACCGAGTTCGACGGCGGCGTTCTGGTCAACTGGGATGTTCGCGATGACGCGTTTGCGCCCGGCGTCATCGACGCGATGTTCGCCCATCACATCGACGAACTGCTGCGGTTGGCCGCCAGCGACGACAGCTGGGATCACCCACGTCCGTCACCGCTGCCCGCGGCCCAGCGCGCGGTGCGGGATACAGTCAACGGCCGCAGCTCCGCGCCCAGCGGAGAGGCGCTGCACGACGGGTTCTTCCGCTGCGCCGAGGCGCGGCCTGACGCACCTGCGGTCTACGCCAGCTCCGGCGATCTCAGCTACCGGCAGCTGCGTGATCAGGTGTTTGCGGTGGCGGCGGCGCTGCGCGACCACGGTGTCGGCGCCGGCGACACGGTCGCGGTGATGGGTCCGAAATGTGCCGAGCAGATCCCGGCGCTGCTCGGCATCCTGGCCGCGGGCGGTGTCTATCTGCCGATC
>Ga0224555_1003071_pt1 | contig 18002 bp, 10 predicted proteins | sample 714S23034metaG_FD_180687 | JGI IMG/M metagenome (GOLD analysis project Ga0224555, IMG submission 180687) | Peat soil microbial communities from Stordalen Mire, Sweden - 717 S2 30-34 | ecosystem: Environmental > Terrestrial > Soil > Wetlands > Peat | place: Sweden: Norrbotten County, Stordalen...
AGTTTCTTCCCGCCCCACCGTCCCGCGCGCGGGTTCGCCGGATCGTCCGCAATCGCCGTGCAAGGCTCGCATCCGATGCTGGTGTACCCACGCGCATACAGCTCCAGCTTCGGGATACTGTTCGCCTCGGCGTATGCGTCCACCTGGGCCATCGTCCAGTCGGCCAGCACGCTCACCTTCTTCATCCGCCTGCCACTCGGCGTCCTGTGTTCCTCGATCTTTTGCAGCCCCGCGCGCGTCGGCGATTGCTCTCGCCGCAGCCCCGTGAACCACCAGTCGAACGGCTCCAGCGAGCGCATCAGCGGCTCGACCTTGCGTATCTGGCAGCACTCCGTCGGCTGCACGATGTACAGCAGCCCGAACTGCGCCTCATGCTCCGCCAGCGTCGTCTGCGGCAGCGCATTGATCAGATTCAGTCCCCACTCCGCCGTCATCCGGTCGCGATACGCAATCAGTTCCTTGAAGTGGTATCCCGTCTCCAGAAAGATCACCGGCACATCCGGCAGATGCTTGCGCAGCATATGCAACACCACCATGTCCTCGGTCTGAAAGCTGCTCGTCAAACACACCGGCGCGCCCGCGGCCTCGCGTACCACCTGCGCGACGAGAGCCTCGGCGGTCAACGCCTCATAATTTGTAACCATTTCAGTTACACTCATAGTTGCCCCGTCAGACGGTTTAGAATCGCCTCGTCGTCGGCGTCCTCTTCCACGCGCACGGCTCCCGGCGCAAAGCCCTCGATCGCCGCAACCACATCCTTCGCCAACCGGCGAGAAGAGACCGCAATCACTCCGGCCAGCTCCAGCGCACGAACCACTGCGTCCACTGCCGAGTCGGGAATCAGCGCGTCGTCGATCACCACCGCCCGCTCGCCGCGCGCGCCCAGCGCATCCCGCACCCGTTCCGCAAGCTTCGCCCGTCCCGGCAGCAGGATCAGCGCAGGCCGCCGCGTCGAGCCCGGCAACATCTCCGCTGCTGGCGCCGTATCCGCAACCGGCCCCACAATCATCGCCGCGCCCACCGTCGCATTGCTCAACGCATCGATCAGGATCAGCGATCCTGTCCAGCGGCACGCGCCGTAGCTGTCGAAAAACAGCGGCAAGCTGGTCTCGAACTCCACCTCCGCAATCTCGTTCATGGCAATCGAATCCGAGTTCAGATGATCGAGCGAGTTGACCTCCACGCGATAATCGATCCGCCGTACCGTAGCCCGCACCGTGCGCGTCGTGTGCTTCGCAATGTACGTCCGCCCAACCGCCAGCGGCTCCTCGTGCATCCACACCACCATGGCGCGAAAGCGATTGCTCACATCGGGCAGCGCGTCTGCGTCGACATTGGCTTCCACCAGCATCTCGCCGCGGCTCAAGTCGATCTCGTCCTCCAACTCCACCGTCACGCTCTGCGGATACGCCGCCGCCGCAAGATCGCCGTCATAAGTCACAATCCGCCGCACCGTCGATTCGCGCCGCGAAGGCAGCGCCATCACGCGGTCCCCAGCGCGCAGCGTCCCACGCGCCACCTGTCCCGCAAATCCGCGAAAGTTCGCATCCGGCCGCAACACAAGCTGCACCGGAAAGCGCATCGGCCCGCTCGTCTCAGCCAGCGCGAGCGGCACTGTCTCCAGATACTCCAACAGAGTCGGCCCAGTGTACCAAGGCATCCGCGCGCTGGCTGCCACCACGTTGTCGCCCTCCAGCGCGCTCACTGGAATCGTCACCTCATCGGCTAGCCCAAGCTGCGCGCACAGCGCATCGAACTCCCGCCGGATCTCCGCGAAGCTCTCCTCGGAGTAGTCCACCAGGTCCATCTTGTTCACCGCCGCCACCACATGCGGAATCCCCAGCAGCGACGCGATGTAGGTATGCCGCCGCGACTGCGGCAGCAGCCTGCCCGCCTTGGCGAACGCCTTTGCGTCGATCAGAATAATCGCCACATCCGCCGTCGACGCGCCCGTCGCCATATTGCGCGTGTACTGCTCGTGCCCCGGCGTGTCCGCAATGATGAACTTCCGCCGCGCGGTCGAAAAGTAGCGATACGCCACGTCAATCGTGATTCCCTGCTCGCGCTCCACCTTCAACCCGTCGGTCAGCAGCGAGAAGTCCACATGCCCGTTCGCCGCGCGATTCACGCGGCTCTTCTTCACTGCCGCAAGCTGGTCCTCGTACACGCTCTTGGTGTCGTGCAGCAGCCGCCCAATCAGCGTCGACTTGCCATCGTCCACGCTTCCCGCCGTGGTAAAGCGCAGCATCTCCTGCCCCAGATGTCCTTCGAGAAACTCCTCGAAGGTACGCCCGTCCTCAGTTTCCTCCAACACCTCGAACCTCGAACCTGGAACCTCGAACCCAATCTCCATTAGAAGTATCCCTCCCGCTTCTTCACTTCCATCGAGCCTTCCTCATCGTGGTCGATGGCGCGGTTCTCTCTCTCGCTCCGCCGAAACGTAATCAGTTCCTCAATAATCTTCGGCAGCGTGTCCGCATCGCTGCGCATCGCGCCCGTGCATGGCGCGCATCCCAGCGAGCGCATCCTCACCTTGATCTGCTTCACCTTCTCGCCGGCCATCAGATCCATCCCCTCATGCACCAGCGTCATCGCGCCGCCGCGCATCACAATCGGTCGCGCCTGTGCGAAGTACAGCGGCACAATCGGAATTTTTTCCGCATACAAGTACAGCCACACATCCAGTTCCGTCCAGTTCGACAGCGGAAACACCCGAATGCTCTCGCCCTTGCGCAGCCGTGAGTTGTATAGGCTCCACAGTTCTGGCCGCTGGTTCTTGGGGTCCCACTGCCCTGCTCCGTCGCGGAACGAGTAGACGCGCTCCTTTGCGCGGCTCTTCTCCTCATCTCGCCGCGCACCGCCAAACGCCGCGTCGAACCCACCCTCCTCCAGCGCATCCAGCAGGCTGCGCGTCTTCAGCAGCCCGCAGCAGTTCTGAGTGCCCAGCTTGTACGGACTCGCGCCCGCCGCAATCGCCGCCTCGTTGCGATGCACAATCAACTTCGCGCCAATCTCGTGCGTATACTCATCGCGAAATTTGATCATCTCGGGAAATTTGTAGCTTGTATCGACGTGCAGCAGCGGAAACGGAATCTTCCCCGGATAAAACGCCTTCTGCGCCAAACGCAGCATCACCGAAGAGTCCTTGCCGATCGAGTACAGCATCACCGGTCGCGCAAACTCCGCCACCGCCTCGCGCAGGATCGAGATGCTCTCCGCCTCCAGCGCCTGCAAGTGGTTCAGCCGCGCCGCATGAATCTCGTTGGTCTCGTCTTCCGCCACTGCCAGCGTTGTCATTGAGGGGGGATTCTCCAAAGCGTCCACATCGTCGCGTCCTATAGATACAGATGCGGCCCGCAATCGCAAAGAATCAAAAGCTGAGTTGAATGTGGAATCCATCAGATCCGTGGTCACGGAAAAGAATGGAATCCAGGAGAGATGTGAAGGGAAGCAGGAAGAGATGAGATCGCTAGCGTCGACAGCGGCCGTCCAGGTTTGTCCGGCAACAAGACGCGCAATTTTGGCGCAGATTCATCATTTCCTGATTGTATCCGCCCTCAACCCCCGCCGCAATGCCGCCGGCCGTCGCCGATCGCCAGAGCCCGCACACCTCGCCGCGCAATCTCTGCTAAACTGCTTATGTCGGCATTGTGGTCCAGTGCGCCTCCCGGCCCACGGATTGCATCCCACTCACCGGCATCCACTCCGCCGCGGCTTCTTGCACTTGGCAACGAGGCGCGTGGCACTTGGCATCACGAGTGGCTCTTGGCAACAACGTTCGGGGCGTAGCGCAGTCTGGTAGCGCACCTGGTTCGGGACCAGGGGGTCGGAGGTTCGAATCCTCTCGCCCCGACCACTTATTTCGCTTCTTCAATGGACTACTTCATGCCCGTTCCCGCTCTCTGTCGGGATTTGAGCCCAGTTGGATCCAATTACAAAATCTAGAACCCGTTCGACGGCAAGCCGCGTCTCAGCCGCGATAGCGTAGATGTAGTGATCGCGGGCTATGTGCTGCGATGCCTGTCCCAAGAATATCTTGCTTGCTCAGAGCAACACCCCTTTGCTGAAGGTTCTCTGCCATTTCCTCAGTCGGCAATGAGCTCGTTTCCAGGCGTTTAGTCCACTGGAGTGTTGCCTGCGGCGGGGTTGACTGCGCCGGCCGGGATAAGCGTCGACGTAACCGTCTTGGCATCGTCCGTTCCGGTGTAGAGCAAGATGCGAGACGGATCGATGCCCTTCTCGTTCACCAGATACTGCTTGGTGTTGACCGCGCGTTCCGCGGCGAAGTTGGCCTTCTCTCTCCGTTTCGTGGCCGACTCTTTGGCATCTTGATTGCCCACCAGGGCCAGCTTGGCATCGCTGGAGCGCTGCATGTTGAGGGCGATGTCGTCCAGGCAGGCCTTGGCTTCGTTGTCCACGCGTGTCGGGCGCGTTGCATCGCGCTCGAAGCTCACCGGGCACAGGCTGGAGGCCAGAGGAGCGACAGGAGGAGGCGAAGGAGGAGGCGCAATCACATTGACGCTGGTTGTCGCCGATGCGTTGTTGCCCTTGTCGTCCATCACGCCGCAGGTCACCGTGATCGGGCCCGTACCCGCACCCGCCGATGACAACGCGGTCGAGGAGGAAGTTCCGCTGATCGAACCAGCCGTTGCGTTGTAGCTGTAGGTCAGAGGACGGTTCTGCGGGCTGATTGCGATCGCCGTGATGGTCGAGCTGTCGCCCGGATTAACCGACGTAGGATTCGCCGAGCAACTGATGGTCGGCGGATCGAAGGGCTTGACTGTGAACTGCGCGGAGCAGTCCGCCATCTGGCCGGGCTTTACGCCCTCCGACACATGGCCCTTGACCGTGTATGTGCCCGGAGCTGTGTTCTTTGTGTCAACGTTCGCGATGTTCGATGTCCCTGAGATCGTACCGCCATCTGTCGTCCAGGTGTAGCTCGCCGTCTTCTTAGGGTTCAGGTTCAGCGCCACGCCTGTCACTGTGATTGGGTCGCCCGGGAACACAGTCGATGGGCTGGCCGAGCAGGTGTACTCAACCGTCGGCGGTGGTGCATTCCCGCCGAAGCCGAAGACAAGTCCGGACGAAAGACGTATGTCGTTCTGCGTGTCCCTGTTGCCTGTGCTGAGATCGGCGAAGCGCGTCATCAGGTACTCGGCCTGAACGATGCGTATGGCAATATGCCGATGGATCTTGAGGTCGATTCCGCCTCCGGCTGTCATGGCAAACGCGTTCTCCGTGGGCAGCGGCGTGCAAAGAGCGCCGGTGCAATTGGAAAGTGTCACCTGACTTGCGTGTACGCCGCCAAACAAAGCTTGTACGAAGGGAGTGACCCTGCTGTAGCGGAAGGAAAGGCGTGGACCGGCCAGGTATGTGAAGGCAGTCCCGCTTGCGTCTGCCACGCGGGCCGGGTTTGCGCCTGCGCCCGTGAGCTGGAGTTCCCTGGCATTGTAGCCGCCAAAATCGCCAACTAGCCCCAGAGTGCGGTTCAGGTTGAAGGCAATGGACGTGCTGCCGCCATTCAGGAAGTCCATGCGGTTGCCGGGGCTTAGCGTCGGCACACCCCGTATATATGAGTAGCCCAGAAAAAGCTCTGCCCTAGGATAACTCCTGTAGGTGCGGCCTGAAGATGGCGCGGGAGCCGCGGACTGGGCCGACGCCAGCGCAGCAGGCACTTCGGCGTTGCCCACGGCATCGGGCGTGACCGCGGAGTCGACAGCGGTGGCTCTGGCCGACGAGTTCGTCGAGTCTTCCGCAGCAAATAAGAATGGTGGCACCAGCAATGCAACAGCCGCTGTTGTGGCAATCATCCGCGTCCTGAATTTCATTGTCGTTCTCCTGAATTGCTGCTCGCGAAAACCATCCATCCTCACCATCAGGCTCGCTCGGTTTGCCTTCGATTGGCTGGAATGTGGGAACAGATTCGCTCTTCCCAGCAATCAAGCCTTGCTCGCCCTGCTTGCACGCTTCTTCCCGCACTACCTTTCTACGCGGAGACCGTCCCCGGGGGACGGTCTCCGCGTAGCCTTACGGAGCAGGTACATTGATGACGGTATTCGAGATGGTGACCGCCGCATTCACAGAGATCAATCTGCCGTTGATGGTGGTGAGTGTGGTGACTCCGCTAGTCCCGGTCGTTACGCCCGCATAAGAGATAACGGTTCCGTAGAACGTCCCACCGGCAGGCAGGAACGTCGCAGCGGCCCCAACGTACCAGAAGACGTTCGCGGCCTGGGCGCCATTGGTCAGGATGACATCTTCAGGTCCTCCTGATGCACTGCCTACCTTGAGTGTTGAGGATGGCATCTGGAATACCCATGTGGAGGTGGGGTCGCCATTACCGTCGAGAGTAAGAGGCCCCGTCGTTATTTGGTAATCGCCCGGCGTGGAAAAATAAACGCCTTTTCGCAGGGTTCGCATGCCCAGCTCGTCCGCGTTACCGTTTGTGCCTGTGCATTGCGGGGCCGCGCAGGTTTCGACTCTCGTACCGTTAGGCATGGAAGCAGGCGACATGGAGGCGTAAGCGGTCTCAGCGTCCTGCCAGGCCTGTAGTGCAATAGCCGCTGTGACTCCGTTTCCTTCAGGGGGGGTGCAATCTAAAGTCGGAGGGGGCCCATCCGTGTAGATGGTTCCATTGACTAGTCCGCCTGTATCGAGCGGCGTTTCTCCATACGAGCAGCCTTCGGCATCGTGGAAATTGACTACCGAAGAAGCGGCCGCCGTAGTCCCGATATCTCCATTGATGACCGTTTCGACCCCCGCATCATTGGTCATTCCGGCGGATCCGCCAAAGTCTCCGAACAGAGCGACCGTTCCCAGAGCCACTGGCGCTGAACCTGATGAAGCGGCGGTTGTGAAGATCCACGGATTCGGTACAGGGCCGGATACAAGCGCATTGCCCGGGGTAGAGGTATCCGTCACTCCGTTCGTGATGTCCGCCGTATAGGTGGTGTCGGCCAAGAGAGGGGTCGTGATAGAAGGGGTAAAGGTCGCGACTTGGGTGGTTGAATTGTAGCTATAGGTTCCGTTTATCACAGCTCCGGGGCTTGTCAGCGTGAAGGTGGATGAGGTGAATGTATTTGGATTCATGGGCGTGCTGAAGGTCGCACTGACGGCTTGGGTGAGTGGCACACTGGTGGCGTTGTCGACAGGCGAGGTGAGGGTGATGTACGGCCCCGCGGGGGCTGTAGTGCTGCCGACGGTGAAGCTCCAGGAAAGCGGAAGATCGCCGGTACCGGCAGTATACGTCAGCGTATTGCCTGAAAGGTCCGTGGCCGCGTTTGTGATGGTGGCCGTGTACACCCCCGGTGCGAGAGTAGTGCCTGTTGTAAGTGTAAAGGTCAGTGCATCTCCAACGCTGGAGTACACGACCGCGCCTCCGACAACGGTGGTCGCTGGTGCGGGACCTGTCAGCGTGAAGGTGGCTGGGCTGGTGGCCGTGACCGTGGCTGCCATCATGGGCTTGCTGAAGGTCGCAGTGACGATCTGGTTGGTCGGCACGCCCGTGGCGCCATCGACAGGATTCTCGCCAATCACCGTCGGCTGCGTGGTGTCTGGAGCCGCGGCGGTGGTAAATACCCAGACATAGTTGTTGACCAGCGCATTGCCTAACGAGTCCTGGACCCCCGTCGTAATTGTGGCTTCATAGCTGGTGTTGTTCGCGAGGGGGGTTGGGACTGTCGGCGCAGTTGTGCTTGTCGGCGTAAAGGTCGCGATCAAGCCTGGGCCGACATATGTGACGATTCCGGTCACGGCAACTCCGGTAGACTCGTTTACCAGCGTGAAGTTGGTTGCTGGGCTGATGATCGTGGAAGCATTCATCGAACCATTCAACCCATCGCTGAAGGTCGCAGTGAGGGCCTGACTGGTCGGCACGCTCCCGGCCAAATTGGCTGGAACCGTGTTGATCACTGTGGGGGGGACTATAGTGGTCGTGAAGTTCCACCGATAAGCACTTGCCAGGCCAATGCCAGCTACGTTTGTGACACCTGTCGCAAGCGTGGCAGTGTAGGTGATGCCTGCTAGCAGAGGCGCGGTTGGTGTGAATGTTACGGTTGAGGTTGCGCTAGAGCAGGAGGTGATGGTTCCGGCCACATTACCGATAGGGGATGGGGCTGTCAACGTGAAGGTTCCCGTGGTTCCCGTGGTTGTCGCGGTGACGGAGGTGCAGTTCAATAATGCATCGGCGTAGTCGGGGTCTGTCGTTGGGAGTTGCAGGAAGGTGGCGCTGATCGTTGGCGCTGGGTTGTAGGCCACGCCGGTGGCGCCAAGTACAGGAGTGGTGGAAACCACCGAGGGAGCTGCCACTGCTGCTTCAAAGTTCCAGGAATAGGCGCTGAGCATGGCATTGCCGACCAGGTCTGTGACCCCATTAATCTTGGCCGTATAGAGCGTATGCGCCACAAGAGCGATCGTGGGGGCAAAGGTCACGGTGGACCCAGAGCAGGTGACAGCTCCGCCCACGGCAGTTCCGCCAGCCGGTATAACCGTAAAGATAAAGGTTGACGCGGTGAGGCTGGAGCAGTTCACCGGCACGCTGAAAGTCGCGCTGATGATGGGCGCACTCAAGGCCACGTCTCCCGTGCCTGGAAGGGGCACCGCGGAGGTCACAAAGATGGGCGTGGTGTCTGGGACATTGATTGTTTCTCGACCGCAGCCAGCGATGGAAACGGCCAGGAGTGTCAATGCCGATAAGAACCATGTGCTCTGAACCATGCGCTTGTTCATTTAGTGTCCCCTTCTCCAACTGCGATGCATAACATAAACTGCGATGCATAAACTGTGCTGCAAAGTTGTCCATCGCTTTTCTTGCGCCGAATCGTATACGCGAACCACACATAAGGGATCGAGTGGTTCCGGAGTTGGATTCACGTGCCGTATCAGGTGCATAGAAGCTGCGATGCAAGGTACTTGCGTATGGTTGCACAAAAAATAATTTAAAAGTGATCAATATTGAACACGTAGACATAACCGCGAGAGCGCGTTTTTATCAATGGTTGGCTGTTGCTGATTATCTCTTGAAATCAATGACTTGCAGACGTGAAGCTGTTTATGAAATACGCGTGTGCGCGCGCCCCCATATTTATAAGGAAATGCTTATAGTGTCGGTTGCGAAGGAAGGCATGGAACGCAGTCTCGTGAACTGACCTTGCGCATAGAAAACAGACTCGACTCCCCAGGCATCCACCAGCCGCGAAGAATGCGCCACCGCAAATTTGGGTGAATACGGGATTATCGGAAACTTCGAGCGGAATCGGTGGAAACGGCTCAAAGTTCTGGGGCAGCTCCAGGCCAAGTGGTTAACAGAACGTTGAGAGGCCCTCTAAACCGGCCCCGGAAGCGTGAACAATACGAAAATCGTCCACTAGTGCGACCTTGCTTCCAAGCAACCCTCTTGATTGTCCCGTCAATGGGCTTTCCCTACGCAAGTCTGACTCTCGCTGGACAACTTCAATGCTTCTTCCGCGGAAGGGGGAGAGAGCGGCCGCCCGCAAGCCCCATCAGAACCGCTTGATCTCGATTCCCTGCTTGCGCAGCGCGTAGCCCATCTGTCGCGGCGTCAGGCCAAGCAGCCGGGCCGCCTTTGCCTGCACCCATCCGGCCCGCTCCATAGCGTCCACCAACCGCTCGCGCTCACTGAAGTCGCCTTCTCCGGAGGACCCCCTGTCCGGCTCCGCATTGCCCGGCTCCGCTGCGGCCTGCGCTCTCCCATTCGGCTCCAGTGCAGGAAGGTCCATCGCGCCTTTGCCGGCAGCGCGCGCCCTGCTCATCGACTTGCCCATCGCCGCCGAACTGCTCTTGCTGCTCAGCTCGAAGTCCTCCGCCTGCAACACGGGGTTCTTGGTCAGCGCCGCGGTGCGCCGCACGTAGCTCTCCAGCTCGCGCACGTTGCCGGGAAACTCGCACGCCGTCAGCACCTCCATGGCGCGCGGAGAGATGCTCAGGCTGACCCCATGCTCCTTGTTGAAGCGCTTCACAAACTCGCGCGCCAGCAGCGGAATGTCCTCTCGCCGCTCGCGCAGCGCGGGCAGGAAGATCGGCACCACGCTGATGCGATAGTACAAGTCTGAGCGGAAGTCGCCCGAGATCACCGCCGCCTCCAGGTTCCGGTTGGTCGCCGTCACCAGCCGCACATCCACCTTGATGGTGTGATTGCCGCCCACCCGCTCGAACTCCCCCTCCTGCAGCACCCTCAGCAGTTTTGCCTGGAATGTCGTCGATATCTCGCCAATCTCATCCAGAAACAGTGTCCCACCGTCGGCCATCTCGAAGCGTCCCTTGCGCATTCCAATGGCGCCGGTGAACGCCCCCTTGTCGTGGCCAAACAGCTCCGACTCCAGAACCGACTCCGACAGCGCCGCGCAGTTCAACCGGATATACGGCATTTCCTTGCGCGGCGAGTACTCATGGATCGCCCGCGCAAACAGCTCCTTGCCCGTCCCCGACTCGCCGCACAGCAGCACCGGAAGGTTGCATCGCGCCACCAGTTGCACCTTCTCCGTCACCTCGCGGATCGCCGCGCTCTGTCCAATGATCCACGAGATCCCCTCATGCTTCGCCGCGTTCTTCTGTTCCAGCTCCTGCTCCAGCCGGTTGCGTTCTTCCATCAACCGCTCGCGGTCGCGCTCCACCATGGTCTGCAGCGCCACCGTCTGTCCCACCAGGTTGGCGATCATCGTCAGGTAGCGCACGTCTTCGTCGAGCGTGCCGGGCGATGACTGGCTCCCCACCCGCTCGATCGTGATCGTCCCGATGGTGCGGCTCTCGCCCTTGATCGGCACCCCCACAAACGACCGCACCACCGCCGCATCCTCGGCCTTCAGTTCGCTCCACTCGGCGAACAGCGGGCTGCGCGCCACATCGCGCACCACCAGCGGCATTCCGGAGACAACAATCTGCCCCACCGCCTGCTCCGGCAGCCGTTCAAAGTGCTCTCTCGCCTCGGCCTCGTTCCAGCCCGCGCCCACCACGGTCGTCGTCTGGTCTTCTTCGTCCAGCAATGCGATCAGTCCGCCGCTCATGTCCATAAAGCTGTGCAGCAGGTTCACTACGCCAGCGAGCGCCGTCTCCAGCCGCGCCGGCCGCGTCAGCACCTTGGATATCTCGTAGATGCCCATCAGCGCCGCGTGCGTGCGCACCGACGCCGGCTCGATCGCTTCCTGGCGCACGCTGGTCTCGGCTTCGTTCAACACATGCCCCTGCCTTCCGGTTCCTGCGCAAAACCAACTCGGGCAATGGATTGCAACCACCCCGGCTGGCCCGGCCCGATGCTTCCGCCGGTAAGAGAGCGATCGCGTTTGGCGAGTGCCAACAATGTGCTAACAGAATAAGTTCAGCCGGGTTAAGGCTATCTTTGCAGAATTGTCACCGCGAATCAACTGCGACGCCGTCATTCTGGCGCAGCCCGCAAAAGCCGTCATTCTGGCGCAGCCAGAATCTCCGTATTTGCCTTGTCTCGCATCGCAACACATCGCAAGCCGCACCGGAACGGCGCTCGCTACTCCTCCCGCAGCACCTCCAGCGGCTTCTGCCCCAGCGTCCGATGGCTCGCCACCCATCCCGTCGCCACAGTCAGCATGGCTACTCCCGCCAGCGCCCCCAGGTTCAGCAGCCACTGCACCCTGTATGCCACGCTCATCTGGTGCAGCAGCGAGCACACAATCAGGTTGGCAAACCCGATCCCCACCACCCCCGCCACCAACCCCAGCACGGCAAACTCAATCGAGAAGATCGCGGCAATTCGCCCACGCGTCGCGCCCAGCGTCTTCAACACCACCACCTCGCGCGTCCGCCGGTACTTCGTCCCCGCAATCGAAGACGCCAGAATCACCACTCCCGCGAAGATCGAGAACGCCGCCAGAAACTGGATCACATACGTAACCTGGATCACCACCGCGCGCACTGTCTCCAGAGCCTGCGCCACATTGATCACCGTCACCGTGGGATACGCCGCATACAGCGCGCGTTGCAGCTCGCCCACCCGCGCCGGCGTCACATGCACGCCGCCGGCCCACACCGCGGGCAGCCCGTCCAGCGCAGCTTTCGGCAGCGTGAACTGCGCGCGTCCGAAGACGTGCTGCCCATCGTCTTTGGTCAGAGCCACCACGGTCGCCGCGATCTTCGTATCCTGCGCTGCAAACACAATCGTCGATCCCAGCTTCACCCCCATCCACTCCGCCTGCTGCTCGGAGATCGCAAGCTCCGCCCTGCGTTCGCCCGCCTTCCACCACTCGCCCGACACCACCTTCGTCCCCACCGGGACCTCCTCGGCCCAGGTCAGGTTCACCCCGCGCGGCATGTGCCGCCGCCCACTCCGCGGCATCCCCTGCGCAGGCCGCCTCTCCGTCTCCGCCTTCGCCCTCGCCTCGGCCTGCGTCACGCCGTCGACAGACTCCACCCGTGCCGCGACCATCGGCACCAGCTCCGGTTGCGTCGTCACTCCCGGCTGAGCCTTCAGCACCGCGCGAATCCCCTCGATCTCCGTCTGCGCAATGTCCACCAGAAACACATTCGGCATATTCGGCGCAGACGCGATATGCAGCTCGTCGACCACCGCCCGCTGCACCAGATACACCGTCATCATCTGCATCACCCCCATGCCCAGGGCCGCCAGCAGCGCCGCCGAAGGGTTCCCCGGGCGATACAGGTTCGCCAGCCCATGCCTCAGCGCCGACGGCAGATGCAGCCGTGTGCGATTCAAGAAGAACTTCAGCCCCCACAGCACCGCAGCCGACGCCGCCAGCAACACCAGCAGAACAATCGCCAGCCCCACCGAAAACACCCGCCCCACCTCGGACGAGTCCGACAGCGTAGTCGCAATCACAGCAATCCCAGCAAGTATCAGTAGAAATGACCCCGCCTGCATCGGTTCCCTGCGCACCCAGTCCCAGATCATCGGCCCGAATCCCGCCGCCGAAAACAGGCAGATCCCCTCCAACAAAAGCTCCAGCGCGTGCCCCGGCGAGTGCCTGCGTACCACTACCACGCTCACCACCGTCACCACCAGCGCCAGTGCAACCCATGGCAGACGTGCCAGCACGCGCCTCACAAAACTCAACCCGCCGTCGTCGCCAAAGTCCGACTCCGTATCGCGCCGCAGGATCATGCTCGGCCTCACCCCACGAATGTCCAGCAGCGGCGGCAGCGTAAACAGCAGCGTCGTCAGCATCCCCGCGCCCAGCCCAGCGAAGATCGCCCTCCACTGCAAGTGCATCTGGGTCGGCACATTGATCAGCTTGCCCAGCACCAGCGGGAACGCAAGCTGCACCGCAACCCCCAGAAGCACGCCCAGCAATCCCCCGGCCAGCCCCAGCAGCAGCGTCTGCAGCAGGTAGATCTTCATGATCTGCCCGCTGCGCGCGCCCAGCGACTTCATGATCGCAATCGTGTCCAACCGCTGTTGCAGGTGCGCGCGCATCGCCATCGCCACGCCCACCGCGCCCAGCACCAGCGCCACCAGGCTCATCAGCGACAGCAAACTCGTCGCGCGGTCCAGTCCCTCGGTCAGCGCCGGATTGGTCTCGCGGTAGTCCGTGATCTGCGCCTCCGGCAGCAGCGCCGTCAGCCTCACCTTCAGCGCCGCGACCGCCGCATCCGACACCGGTCGTCCATCGCTCGGCGGCGGCATCTTGAACAGCAGCCGCTCGGTCGCATGGTTCCCCGGAGCAAGCAGTCCGGTCGCATCCAGCGCCTCACGCGAAATCAGCACTCGCGGCCCCGCTTCGAAGTTCCCCGACAGCCGGTCCGGCTCATCCACCACCGTCGCCGCAATGCGAAACGTCTTGCCGCCCACGCGCACGTCGTCGCCCACGCGCAACCCGGTGCGCAGCAGCAGGTCGTCGCCCACCGCAACCGATCCCGGCCCCAGCGCATCCTTCAGCCGCATCGCCGGCGCCAGCGTTATCTCCCCATAGAACGGATACATCGCCGGATCGACCGCCTTCAGGCTGATCAGCACCGGCATCATCGCGCTCGGCGACGCGGCCATCGACATCATCTCCGTCACCGTCGTCATCTCCACGCCGCCCGCGCGGATCTCTTCCAGCCCCTTCTGTTCCTCCGTATCGGGCGGCTTGTTCGTCCTCGCCGCCAGGTCCCCCGCCATGATCGACCGCGCCCTGTCCAGCAGCGTCGTGCGGAACGACGCCGAAAATCCCCGCACTCCGCTCAGCGCCGCCACCCCAATTGCAACCGAAAGAATTACAAATAGAAACTTCCCCCGCGAGTGACGCATCTCGCGCGCCGCAATCTTCGCCGCCGTTCCCCACGCCAGCCCGCTCGCCATCTCGAAGTGACCTCTGAATCCGTCGTTGCCTTGAAGGGGACGGGCTTCAGCCCGTCCATGAATGCCGCAAAATCATTACGGCTTTAGCCGCCGAGGGAATATTCCCGTACCGCACAACTTACAACCCAACGCTAATTTTTTGCCGCTCTTCGCCGCTCCGCATTCATCTCATCCGAAATAATCGCACCATCGCGCAGCACAATCCGCCGGTCCGAGCGCGCCGTCAGCGTCGCATCGTGCGTCACCAGCACCAGAGTCGTTCCCTCCGTCGTGTTCAGCCCCAGCAGCAGCTCCAGCACATGCGCGCCGTTGGCCGTGTCCAGGTTCCCCGTCGGCTCGTCGGCCAGCACAATCGGCGGCCGCATCACAAACGCCCGCGCCAGCGCCACGCGTTGCTGCTCCCCGCCCGAGAGCTGCACCGGGTAGTGGTCCATCCGGTCGCCCAGCCCCACGCTCGCCAGCAACTGCCGCGCCCGCGCCAACCCATCGCCCTCCGCATTCAGCTCGTACGACAGCAACACATTCTCCAGCGCAGTCAGCGTCGGTATCAACTGGTACGACTGAAAGACGAACCCCACCGTCTTCCCCCGCACCTGCGCCAGCCGATCCTCCGGCAGATAGCTGATCGCCACTCCATTCAGCCGCACCTCGCCCGCGCTCGGCGTATCGAGGCCCGCCAGCAGCCCCAGCAGCGTCGATTTCCCGCTCCCCGAAGCTCCCATAATCGCCACAAACTCGCCCTTCGCCACGCTGAAATCCAGCCCGCGCAGGATCTCCACCGTCCGCGCCCCATTGCGGATGGACTTCCGCAGCCCCTCCACCACAATCATCGCCTGCCCGTTCTCTGCGTCTTCACTCACCAATCAACCTCTCCCTCTGCATCGCGGAATCAAGTGTTGAGAACAAGCCACTACACAAATTCGTCTTGAAAGGGCGGGACTTCAGTCCCGCCGTAGGGCCGAAAAATCAACCGGGCTTTAGCCCCTGAGGGAATCTCTAGAACCGGTTCAATCCTTTGCCGCGCTGCGCAGGCACTCCCATCGCATCCTACACTCGTATCTTTGATACGTTGGAACCATGCGGAAAGTTCATCCTCAACGCATTTTCTTGACACTCCTGTTGGCCCTCACCGGCTGCCGCGCAAACACCACCCCCGCGCCGCAACCCACTCCCCAGCCTGCCGCATCCACCATAGCCTCACCCGCCGAACCCGCGCCCACCGACCCACGCCCCATCCTGGTCTGCTTCGGCGACTCGCTCACTGCGGGAGCTGGCACCGATCCCGGCCAAAGCTACCCCGACTACCTCCAAGCCGCCCTCGACCGCCGCCACCTCCACTACCGCGTCGACAATCAGGGCATCAGCGGCAACACCACCAAGGACGGCCTCCAGCGTCTCCCCGAGGTCCTCGCCCTCCATCCCGCCGTTGTCCTCGTCGAATTCGGCGGCAACGACGGTCTGCGCGGCCTGCCCATCGCAGACACCCGCGCCAACCTGGCCCAGATCGTAGCCACGCTGCAACACTCCGGCGCAAAGGTCGCCCTCGCCGGTATCACCCTCCCGCCCGACTACGGCCCCGACTACATCCGCCAGTTCAACCAGACCTACACAATCCTCGCTAAGAAGTACCGCGTCCCCATGCTTCCCTTCCTCCTCAAAGACGTCTACGGCGTCCCCGGCATGATGCAGCCCGACCGCACCCACGCCACCGCCGCCGGCAACCAGATCGTCGCCCGCAACCTGTTGCCGCTCATCCTGCCTCTATTGAAGAAGTAGAGAGCTACCCCGGCCGGGTGCCCCACATCTCTATTCTGAGATGTGGGATTTCCGCGTCGCTACGCCAGCACCACAATCGGCTGCATCAGCGTCCCCGCAATCCGCTTGGCAATCCCCAGCAGCTCTGCCGGGCCGGTAAACACCTTCACCAGCGCCGCGCCAGAGTACTCCGGCAGGTTCACCTGCATCCCATTGCGCAGCCGTCCCGCCGCCTGCTCGTCCACGGTCACCGAAGGCATCTCCGGCAGCAGCGTCCGCGGATGCGGCATCCGCCGCTCGATCTCGTCCGGCTTGCCCGCCAGCGCCTTCAACTCATCGAGCCCGATCGCCTGCGCCAGCCGGAACGCCCCAGCCTGCGTTCTCCGCAGCGTGGCCAGATGCGCGCCGCATCCCGCCAGCTCGCCCAGCTCGTGCGCCACCGAACGAACGTATCCACCCGCCGAAACCTGCATCTCGAACCGCGCCAGCTCGCCCTCCAGCGACAGCAGCTCGAAGCGATGGATCACGATCCGCGCCGGCTTCATCTCCACCGGCTTGCCCGCCCGCGCCAGCTTGTGCGCCGGAACTCCGCCAATCTTCTTCGCGGAAAACACCGGCGGCATCTGTTCCATCTCGCCGTGGAAGCGCTCGGCCAGCCCGCGAAGCTCTGCCAAATTCTTCTCCAGCGGACGGGCCTCACCCGCCGCCGTCCCCTCGGCATCGAAGGTGTCGGTCGCAAATCCAAACCGGATCGCGCCCTCGTAGCTCTTCTCCGCCGTGCCGAAGAACTGCGCCAGCCGCGTGTACTTGCCAAGCAGCAGCGGCAACACCCCGGTCGCCATCGGATCCAGCGTTCCCAGATGCCCCACAGACCGTTCGCCTGTGGCCCTGCGCACAATATCCACCACGTCGTGCGAGGTCATCCCCGCGGGCTTGTCCAGAACCAGGAGTCCATTCATCGTCTATTCAGACTACGCGGTCTTGTAAAAATGCATCGTCCCACTCAGTTCTCCTGGTGGTTCGGTTCGCATTCGTCTCAGTCGGTTCCATCGGAGTAGATCGGTGTTAAGCCTTTGCCTAAATCTCGTCGCCGCCGTGCCGCACCAGCGACAGAAACTCATTCCGCGTCTGCATCTGCGTCTTGAACACCCCGCGCATCGCCGAGGTCACCGTCGCCGAATGCTGCTTCTCCACACCGCGCATCATCATGCACAGGTGCTGCGCCTCCACAATCACGCCCACGCCCTGCGGCGCAATCGCCTCCACAATCGCGTCCGCAATCTGCGTCGTCAACCGCTCCTGCACCTGCAGCCGCCGAGAGTACATCTCCACCAGCCGCGGAATCTTGGACAGCCCGATCACGCGCCCGCTCGGCACATACGCCACATGCACCTTGCCGAAGAAAGGCAGCAAATGATGCTCGCACAGCGAATAGAACTCGATGTCCCGCACCATCACCATCTCGTCGTACTCCACCTCGAAGAGCGCCTCGTTCAGCACCGTCGCCACGTCCATCGCGTAGCCCTGGGTCAGGAACGCCATCGCCTTCTCCACCCGCTCCGGCGTCTCCGCCAGCCCATCGCGCATCGTGTCCTCGCCAATCCGCCGCAGCAGCTCTCGATAAAGCTCCTCGGTCGTCAGTGCCGCGGCTGCTCTCGCTTCTGCCGCAGCCGTTCCCTCTTGCAAAACTGTCCGTGTGCTCATATCGATTCAACCTCTCTCGATCAATCCCATAACCTGTCGTCATCCCGACCGGACCCTGAGCGAGCGGAGCGAGTCGAAGGGGGAGTGGAGGGACCCCCGCATTTGTTTGTTTGCTGCTCGAGCCTACTCCGCGTACTCGAACGAATTGTTCCCCGTCTCTTCAATCCTCACTCGCGCAACCCGCGCCCCGCGAAACCCCTGAAATATCCGGTGAACCGCACGCGTAAAGTTCTCCGTCGTCGGCACAAGTTCACGAAAC
>Ga0224555_1003074_pt1 | contig 17990 bp, 17 predicted proteins | sample 714S23034metaG_FD_180687 | JGI IMG/M metagenome (GOLD analysis project Ga0224555, IMG submission 180687) | Peat soil microbial communities from Stordalen Mire, Sweden - 717 S2 30-34 | ecosystem: Environmental > Terrestrial > Soil > Wetlands > Peat | place: Sweden: Norrbotten County, Stordalen...
GAAACAGAAGCGTCTGGTTGACCGTGTCAGGAATGAAGTTCTGGCCCATGGCTAGAACTTAAAACAGAACCTGCTGCCCACGCTGTAGGCTCCGTCACCAATCTATGCCCGACACACACCTAGAAGCTAGCAGCTAGAAGCTGCTTTCTCTCCCCCACACCCCGCTCTCGACTTGAGAAGCCTCCCGCGGCTCGCGATTGTAGCGGTAGAACCAGCACTCCACCGTGCCGCCCGTCTTCAACTCCACCGCCTGCCGCTCGCGAATATACTCGCTCGTCTCCGGCGCCTGCGGATCGAAGCCCTCGTAAGCGTCCATCCGCGCAAGCACGCTCTCGTCCTCCGGCAGCTCCATCACCGTTCCGGAAATTTTTCCCTTCGCACCTGGATCGGGCACAGCGCCAGGATAGCCGCCCAGATCGTAGAGCACACCGCGCACGAATCCCTCGCCCACCGGCCGCAGCTTTGCCGCCACGCGCGCAATCTGCGTCGGCGCAAGCCCCGGCTGCAGCGTCCCGTACGCAAAAAGATATTGGCTCATTTTGCTGTTTCGACAAGTGCCCGCGCGGCGCTCAGTCCCTCAGTCCCTGAGTCCCTGTCTTTCTCAGCTCCGCCACAATCTCCTCGGCCGCCGCCCGCGCCTCCGCTTCCTTATCCGGCGGAAAGCTAATCGCCCCCACGCGAGCATGTCCGCCCCCGCCGTAGCGCTCGCAAATCTGCGCCAGGTTCACCAACTTCTCCGGATCGGTCTTCGTCCATGGGTTCGATCCCACGGCGACTTTAGTCCGGAAACTCGACTTCGATAGCCCGATCGAGTATGTGGCCAGCGGATAGAGATAGTACGGGATGAACTTGTTGAATCCTTCCAGCGGATGATCGGTGATGTCGAAGAAGATCGTTCCGTCGCGCTCTTCCGCGCGGCTGCCGATCAATTCCAGCGCCTCCTCATGGCGCTTGAGCAGCGGCGGCAAAAGGTTCGCGACAAACGGCTGGCTCAGCACCTTATCCAGCGGCATCTCCGTCAGCAGCGGAATCAGCCGCGGAATGAATTCCGGATCCTGCGTGGCCTCGATGATGAGCGTGAGCTTCATCGCCGGCGCGGCCATCTCTACCGCCGCCTCCGGGCTTTCGTACTTTGCGCCATCCACGATGTCGGCCCAATGAATCAGTTCCGCCACGGGAGCCGTATCGAATCCGTATCGCGTTTTGGCGATGTGCGCCAGAAAGCTGGTGCACGACGTGTAGTTGGGATCGAAGAATTTCCGCGCCGCACACGCCGAATCGCGCTGGCAAGCCAGAAAGTTCTCGTGGTCCTGCGGAGTCAGGAATGCCGATTGATGGTGATCGAACCACCAGGTGATGCGCGGCGACGCCGAATACTTGAAGTCCACGATCGCATTCTCGTCGCCGGTGAACTCGCTCTCATCGAACAACGCGCCGGCGCGATGCACCAGCCCGTGATACTCGTAGCTCGCGTCCCGGGTGATGCATTCGCGATGGAAGCGCGTGAACAGCGAGGCTGAGCAAGCTCCGTCAAAACACTTGTCGTGATAGAAGACGCGAACCCGCATCACGGGGGACCCTCCTGCCGCCACATTCTTAAAGACCGGAACTGTACAGCATCAAGGGCTGGGCCGATTGTGTCAAGCAGGCCCGCGGCACCCGTGCCACAATCTGAGCAAACCGTGTGCAATGCGAAGCCTTCGCCGTGGCCCGGATCACAATCTGCCTCATCGCCCATCGTTTACCCTCATAAGAGTCTCCTGGCATGACCACGGCCGCCGCTCAAGCTCGTTACCCGCTCACCCAAGGCGTTAATCCGTGGCTGGTCACCGTTTCGGTCATGCTCCCCACCTTCATGGAGGTGCTCGACACGGCCATCGCCTCGGTGGCTCTGCCTTACATCGCCGGCTCGCTCTCGGCCTCAAACTCCGAAGCCACCTGGGTGCTTACCAGCTACCTGGTGGCCAACGCGGTCATTCTGCCTGCCTCCAATTGGTTCGCCCGGCGCTTCGGCCGCAAGCGCTTTCTGCTCACCTGTGTCATCCTCTTCACCGTCGCCTCGTTCTTCTGCGGCGCGGCCCCGTCGCTCGCCGTCATCCTGCTCGCCCGCGTCCTGCAGGGCGCAGGCGGCGGCGCTCTCCAGCCCTTGTCGCAGTCCATCCTTCTTGAAAGCTTCTCTCTCAAGGACCGCTCCAAAGCAATGGCCGCCTATGGCCTGGGAATCGTCGTCGCTCCAGTCCTCGGCCCCACATTGGGCGGCTGGCTCACCGACACCTGGAGCTGGCGCTATGCCTTTTACATCAACATTCCCGTCGGCATTCTTGCCGTTATCATGATCAGCCGCTTCGTACACGATCCGCCCTACATCAAGAACGCCAAAGTGGGCGCCTTCGACAACATCGGCTTTGGCCTGCTCATTGTCTGGACCGGCTGCCTGCAGGTGGTGCTCGACAAGGGTCAGGAGGACGACTGGTTCGGCGCCGTCTGGGTGCGCTGGGCGGTGGCTGCGCTCATCATTGCGTTCCTGCTTTGGGTATGGCACTCCTGGACCAATCCCAAAGGCCTTGTCGACCTGCACATCCTCAAGAACCCCAACTTCCGAACCGGCTGCTTGATGATTGCCATGCTCGGCATGTGCATCTACATCACCATCGCCATCCTGCCGCTCTACTATCAGGAGATCCTTGGCTACACGGCATTCACCGCGGGCCTGGTTGTCTTTCCCCGTGGCGTGGGCTCATTCATCGGCTCTCCCATCATTGGTTTCCTCGGCTCCCGCATCGACAACCGCAAGCTGCTCTGCGCCGGCTTTCTCGGCTTCGCCGTCTGCGCCTTCATCTTCGGCGAAGTCAACCTCGAAATCGGTCCCTACACGCTGCTCTTTCCCATCTTGCTCACCGGTTTCGCGCTCAGCTTTGTCTTCGTGCCCCTGGCCACTTTGTCCACCCGCACCATCTCCAGGAACGAGATGGGCAACGCCACCGGCCTCTTCAACATGCTGCGCAACATCGGCGGATCGATTGGAATCGCCATGGCCACCACGGCGATCATTCGCCGTGCCGCATTGCACCAAACCGAGTTGGGCGCGAATCTCTCCCCCAGCTCCGCCGTGCTACAGCAGAAGTCCGCCATCATCGCCGCTTACCTTGGCCATCGCATCGGCCCGGCCGCCGCGCGCCCCGGCTCCTACGGCCTGATCTACGGCCTCATGCAGCAGCAGGCCGCCCAGCTCGCCTACGTCGATGTCTTCCGCTGGACCGCTGTCCTGGCCCTCATCTGCGCCGCCTGCGCCTGGCTCTTCACAAAGCCGCCCAGCAACACCGAAGCACCGCCGGGCGCGCACTGAGTCCTACCCCGCCAGCCCCACAAACCTCTTCATCCCCTCGTCCCACTCCTCAATTCGCCCCGTCAAAATGTCGTAGTACCACCCGTGCACCGTCAGCCGGCCCTCCTCCATCGCGCGCCGCACAGGCATCTGCGCCTGCAGATTCTTGAGCTGCGCCACCACGTTGCCCCGGATCAGCGCTGCCAGCTCAGCGCTCTCGCCATCAGCGGGATTCAGCGGTTGCCGGTATGCGAACGCCGTCTCCACCTGCTCCAGCCAGCGCCGTGCCTTGGGCAGATTCTCCAGGCTCTTCAGGTCGAGCGCCGCCTTCAGCGCTCCGCAGTCCGAATGCCCGCACACGATGATGTGCTTCACCTTCAGCACCTCCACCGCGTACTCGATCGTGGCCGTCACCCCGTCCACGTCGTGGCTCGTAATCGGCACCACGTTCCCGATGCTGCGCGAAATGAACAAATCCCCCGGCTCCGTCCCCAGGATCAGGTCCGGCAGCACGCGCGAATCCGCGCATGTAATGAAAAGGCACTCCGGCGACTGACCCTCCGCCAAAAGGTGAAATTGGCTCTTCTTCGCCGGAAACACCTCGGCAAGAAACCGCTTGTGCCCTTCAATCAACCGTTCCATCGTCTCCGGTCGCCCCTTTGCGTGAAAAATAGCCGCCCGTCTGCACCAGCCTATCGCACCGCAGCTGCGATATAGTTAGCTCGATGCTTCCCCGCACATTGCTGGCCTTAAGATTTCTGTTGCTCGCCGCCTCTGTCCGCATCACCTTCGCGCCGGCCAGTTCAGGCGAACCCATCGCCGCGGCAGCTTAGGCCTTCGGCCGGGACGACGACGTCACCGCGCTCGCACAGCAAAGGATGGTTCACGCATGACAGCCGCTCTTATTCTTGCCGCCGAAGTGCCGCTCATGCAGCACCTCTTTCCGCCCGTGCCGCTCATCGAGCAGGTGCAAAACACACCGCTGCTGATCACCGCCGTGCTGATGTTCTGCTTGGCGGCTGCTTTCCTGGCGCTCTGGCGAGCCGCGCCTGATTTTCGAGCGTTTCGCACCCTGGGCATCTTTTTCGCAATGGTTGCCGTGAGTCAGTCATCCGATTACTTCGGGGGTCAGACCCTCTACTGGTGTCTACGAGCCATAGCGTCGGGCATGCTAGTCGAAGCAGCGGGTGAGGCAATGCAGATCCCGCGCCGCCGCTGGACGTTGTTGTTCTGGCCGATCTATCTCTTTGTTTCTGTCGCGGTGTGGTTTCCGAATTTGTCGTTTGCCGCTGATTGGCCGATGCTTGTATCCGCGGTACTGCTCGCGATTCTGATTTTCCAGGGTCTCAGGCGCAGAAGCGCGCGGGACAGAATGATTGCCGCCGCATTCCTGTTCTATTGGTGCGTGCGTCTCACGCTTACCGGCTCCTTCCAGCGCCTGACCGGCCTGAAGGCCTACGCTTCCGTCGGCGGCTGGCACTGGCAGTACACCATCAGCACGCTTTCTGTGCTGGGAATCGTGACGCTTGCCATCCTGGCTCGCGACCTTATCCGCGACCGCCGCGAGAAGCAGCGCATGGCAGCTGAACTCGAGGCCGGCCGCGCCGTCCAGCAAGTTCTCATCCCTGAAGAGATTCCCACAATCCCGGGCTTCAACATTCAAGCGGTCTACAAACCCTATGGAGAAGTCGGCGGCGACTTTTTCCAGGTGCTGCCTGTCAGGAGCGACAAAGGCTCCGGTGGCGTACTCGCAATCATTGGCGATGTCAGCGGCAAAGGCATGGCCGCCGCCATGACTGTCTCTCTGCTCGTCGGCACTGTTCGCACTTTGGCTCACTACACGCAGAGCCCCGGCGAAATTCTGGCCGCCATGAACCAGCGCATGCTTGCCCGCAGCCATGGTGGATTCACCACCTGTCTTGTCTTGCGCGCCGATCTCGATGGCACGCTCACCATCGCCAACGCCGGCCACATCGCGCCTTATCTGGGCGGCAAAGAGCTGCCGCTTGAAAACGGCCTGCCCCTCGGTCTCGGCGCTGAAACCGCGTATGCCGAGTCCACCTTTCAGCTCGCCCGAGGCCAGCAACTCACCCTTCTGACCGACGGCGTCGTCGAGGCCCGCGACAAGACCGGCGCGCTCTATGGCTTTGAACGCACCGCCGCGCTCAGCACCCAGCCTGCAGAACCCATCGCTCTCGCCGCCCACAACTTTGGCCAGGACGACGACATCACCGTGCTAACCATCGCACGCACTGCATAAAGCCAATCAATTACCATGCGGCTTGAGAGAAGTCTTACGCAATCATGCCGCGCAAACCGTTCCGCCTCGCTTTCGTCGTCCTCGTCGCTCTCGCCCCGCTCGCTCTCCCGGCCCAAATCGTCGACACCATCTCCCCCGACCTCCGCAGCCGCATCGATCGCATCGCCGTGCAAGTCCTCGAAGCCACCGGCGTTCCCTCGGCCTCTATCGCCGTCGTCCAGCACGGCAAGCTCGCTTACACCCAGGCCTACGGCTTTGCGGGCCTCGCCACGGATTCCGCTCCCGCCGTCCCCGCCGCGCCCGACATGCGCTACTCCATCGGTTCCATCTCCAAGCAATTTACTGCCGCCGCCATCCTCATGCTTCAGGAACAAGGCAAGCTCAGCCTCGACGACCCCGTCGGCAAATACATTCCCGGCCTGACGCGGGGCAATGAAGTCACCATCCGTGAAGTGCTCTCCCACACCTCCGGCTACCAGGACTACTGGCCCGAGGACTACCTCATGACTCCAATGCTCCAGCCCACCACTGCGCAGCAGATTCTCGATACCTGGGCCAAAAAGCCTCTCGACTTCGACCCCGGGACCCAGTGGCAGTACTCGAACACCAACTACGTCATCGCCGGCCGCATCGTCGAGATCGTCTCCGGCGAGCCGCTCTTTCAATTCCTCACGGAGCGCATTTTTCGCTCGCTCGGCATGACTTCCGTCTGGAACTCCGACGCGAACCAGCTCAAGCCTCCCGACGCCACTGCGTACTATCGCCACGCCCTCGGCCCGTTGCGTCCCGCGCCGAAAGAAGGCGCAGGCTGGATGTTCGCCGCCGGCGAGCTCGCCATGACCTCTCACGACCTCGCCCTCTGGGACGAAAGCTTGATCGCGCAGTCGATCCTGAAACCAGCAAGCTACAAGGAGATGTTCACTGACGTTAAGCTGAAAAACGGCGACGCCACGCACTACGGCCTCGGTGTCGATGTCCGCGATCGCGACGGACATCGCTCCATCGAGCACTCGGGCGAAGTCTCCGGCTTCGTCTCCGACAATGAAGTCCTCATCGACGACGGTGCGGCCGTAGCCGTCCTCACCAACCAGGACGCCGTCGGCGCGGCCGCCACCATTGCCAAGCTGGCCGCGCCGCTCGTCGCCGGCTACTCGCTCACCGCTCCCGAGCAGCAGGCCCTCGAAATCTACCGCGGCCTTCTGCAGGGCCACATCGACCACTCGCTCCTCGCGCCCAACCTCAGCGACTACTTCACGCCCCAGGCGCTCACCGACTTTCAATCCAGTCTCGCCCCGCTCGGCGAGCCGCTCAGCCTGCGCCAGTCCCACGAAGAGCTCCGCGGCGGCATGACCTTTCGCGTCTTCGACATCACCTATCCTGGCCGCCGCCTCCGGCTCACCACTTATACCTATCCCAACGGCAAACTGGAGCAGTACCTGGTCGAGCCCTCCGAGTGACAATAGAACCGGAGAGACTCATGGCCAGGTTCGAAGCACCGGTCGCCGAGAAGCCTTCGGCCAGCCGCGCGCACCGGGTCTACTTCACCTTTGCAATCTCCTGGATCGCCCGGTTTCTAACCTTCCGCGATCGAGTCTTCGGCTGGGACAAATCGGGTCGCACCCCTGAGGGCATCCACGAGCGCTCTTCCCGGCACTCCATCGTTAGCGCCGCCAGCATTCTCGACGCAGTCTTTGTCGAACCCGTTTCCCGTCCCGCCATCGCGGCAGTTCTCCTCTGTCATGGAATCGGCGAAACCGTCGAACAGTGGTTCGGTGTCCAGCAGATTCTTGCCGCCAACGGCGTCACCTCACTGGCCTTCGATTACTCTGGCTATGGCAAAAGCGCTGGGCGGCCCGATTGGGATCAGTTCGAGCTCGACGCTATCGCTTCCTTCGACACGCTGCGCCAGCTTGCTCCTCATTTGCCGCTTTCTGTCCTCGGCTTCTCCCTCGGCAGCGGCGTTGCAGTGGCCACTATCAACAAGGTCAGCGCTGATCGCCTCGTCTTGTGCGAAGCATTCACGTCCTTTCGCGGCGCAGCCCACTCATTCTGGATTCCCAAAGCGCTCTCCTTCCTCGTGCCGCCTATCTGGCACGCCCAGGAGCAGCTCTCGAACTGCAAGTTGCCAGTGCTCATCGTCCACGGAGAAAGAGACCGGCTCTTTCCTGTCGAGACGGCCACCGATCTCGCCGCATATTGCTCGTCGAAGGCAGAGGTCGTTCTCGTCCCCGATACCGCTCATAACCAGCCCTTCCGTAAACCGCATCTCTCTTATTGGGGCCCGATCGTCGAATGGCTTGGCACGTAGCTCCGTTACCAGCTGCGATTCCTGCCCGCGGCCATCGTCCAGTGTTTCTCCGCCCGCAGGCCCTCCGGTAAACTAATACTGCACCCATGTTCGAAAACCTTACAGATAAACTGCAGCGCGTTTTCAAAAACCTTCGCGGCCAGGGCACGCTCACTGAAGAAAACATTGCAGAAGCCCTGCGCGAAATTCGCGTCGCCCTGCTTGAAGCCGACGTCAACCTCAAGGTCGTCACCGACCTCATCGAGCACATTCGCGAAAAAGCTGTCGGCGCAGAAGTCCTCACCGCTCTCTCACCCTCCGAACAGGTCGTCAAGATCGTTCGCGACGAGCTCGTCTCGCTGCTCGGCAAAGACACCGCCCGCTTCAACTTTGCCTCCAAGCCGCCGACGGTCATTCTCATGGCCGGATTGCAAGGCTCCGGCAAGACCACCACTTCGGGCAAACTCGCCGCCTGGCTCAAAAAAGGCGGTCACCGTCCCATGCTGGTCTCGGTCGACGTCTACCGCCCCGCCGCGCGCGAGCAGTTGAAAGTCGTCGCCAGGCAAGTCGAAACCCGCCTCTACGAAGGCGACCTAAAGGGCGAGCCCGCCGGCTCCGCTCTTGTCGAGCGCCTGGCGAAAGAAGCTCGCCGCGAGGCCGTCATCATGGGCTGCGACACGCTCATCGTCGATACCGCTGGCCGCCTCCACATCGATCAGGATCTGATGGCCGAGATGGAAAGCCTCAAAAAGCTCCTCAGCCCGCAGGAGATTCTCTTCGTCGCCGACGCCATGACCGGCCAGGACGCCGTCAACTCCGCGCAGGATTTTCACTCCCGCCTCTCCCTCACCGGCGTCGTCCTCACAAAAATGGATGGCGATGCCCGCGGCGGCGCGGCGCTCTCCATCCGCCACGTCACCGGCCAGCCCATCAAGTTCATCGGCGTGGGCGAAAAGCCCGACGCCTTCGAGCCCTTCCATCCCGACCGCATCGTCGGCCGCATCCTCGGCATGGGCGACATGCTTTCCCTCATCGAGAAGGCCGAATCCACCCTCGACCGCAAAAAGTCCGAGGAGCTGGCCAAGAAAGCCCTCCTCGGCGACGGCTTCTCGCTCGAGGACTTTCGCGACCAGTTGCGCCAGATCAAAAAGCTCGGCTCCATGGAATCGATTTTGAAGATGCTTCCCTCCGTCGGGCCCTTCGCCGGCATGCAGCAGGCCGCCGGCCAGGTCGACGAAAAGCAGTTTGTCCGCCTCGAGGCCATCATCAACTCCATGACGCCCCGCGAGCGCCGCAACCACGAAATCATCTCCGGCGCGCGCCGCAAGCGCATCGCCGCCGGCTCCGGCACCAGCGTGCAGGAGGTCAACCAGCTCCTCCGCCAGTACGCCCAGATGGCCAAGATGTTCAAGCAGATAGGCCGAGGCGGCCTCGCCAAAAGCATGATGCGCGGCGGCCTCAGCGGCATGGGCCTCGGCAGCAAACAGCGCTTCGGGCGGTAGAATAGGCGGGTGAGACGACGATGCCAAAGCTAATCGTTCAAAACTTTTCCGTGATCAAAGACGCAGAGCTTGAATTCGGCAAGCTCACCGCTCTCATCGGCCCACAGTCGAGCGGCAAGAGTGTTCTCTGTAAACTACGATATTTCCTCCTTGAGGCGATCTCAACCGCAGCTTGGGGAATTGCGCGCCAGGAAACGTTGAAGGCCCTCCGAACCAGCCTCAAGAAGAAGTTCCAGGAGGAGTTCCCTGAGAACACGTGGGGAGACGAGAAATTCCAGATCAGCTATTCACATGGTCGCTTTGAGATTGGTCTGAAAAGAGTTGCAGCCGCAGAATCCGAGGAGGGAGATCTTCAACTCAGCCTCTCGGCCTCGTTTGAGGAGACGTACCAGAGCGCCCTTCAATCAGTGAAGTCGATCAAGCAGCAGGGCAGGGGTAAAGAAGACGCATCGGAACTGCCGGACGAGATGGCCGCTTGGGAGTACGCTTCAACTTCGCTGCGCCAACTCCTCGGCGACGGCGAGCGAGAATCGCAGCTGTTCATTCCCGCGGGTCGCGCCTTTTTTACGAATTTCAGCAGGTCCTTCGCGGCGGCTCAAAGTCGAAGGACGGATCCCTTGACGTTTCGCTTCGGACAGTTAATCGCTCGCGCACTTGACCAGAGACCCCGACCCGTCTTCTCAGCAAATCGAAAGAATTACGAATCATTCGATTCAAACAGCTTTGAGCTCTTACGGGGTCGCATCGAGCGGGGCGAAGGTTCAGTGACGTTCAAGGCAGACGATGGAAGGGTGCTGACCCTCTCTCAGCTTTCTTCCGGAACGCAAGAGCTCTTGCCGCTTGTAATGGCCCTCCGACCTTTGGCACATTCGACGTTCGCCCGAACCGTCTACGTCGAAGAGCCGGAAGCGCATCTATTCCCTGCAACGCAGTATGACTTGGTAAAACTATTTGCTAAGCTTTCAAATATCGCGCCGACTGCGACGCGATGGGTGTTTACGACTCATAGCCCCTATATACTCTCCGCATTCAACAATCTGATTGTGGCTGGACAGCTCGGGAAACAGAAACCCCATTTGAAGGAGGACATCGCCAAAATTGTTCCAGAACAATTTTGGGTTGAGGATGGGAGCTTCAAGGCCTACTCAATCCACGACGGGAAGCTTGAATCCATCCTCTCCGAATCGGGACTGATCGACGGAGAATACTTGGACAGCATATCAAACGTCATCGGGAACGAATTTGATGCACTTCTGAAGCTTGAATATGACCACTCTGAAGCCTCCTAGCCAGCCGGGATGCGCATGGATCGAAGATTGCATCGAGGTCTGCGATGGCGATCCCGTTTTCATTGAGGAGAACGGCGTTCGTGCCAATTTCGCCAAGCCTCGGACACGCCAAATCCGCAAAATCAAGTACGACGACTGTTACCAAAAGGACCCGGAGGTCCTTAAAGCTGACTATATCGTGGGCTTAATGGAGGACGTAGACGTAATTGTTGAATTAAAGGGTTCAGATCGAAAGCATGCACGCGACCAAGTGGAGAGCACTCTTGAGGAGTGGAGAAGTAGCCCAATTCGGTACCCCAAGGTCGTTTGCCTGATTGTCTACGGGCGGCTTGAAGGTAGGGCACGAAAGGCAGGACGAATTCCGAAGATAAGCTCTAGCAACGAATCATTGGAACGGGACTTCCTGCGCCGGAACAAAATCCTCCTGTGGGTTCGGGAAAGTAACTCGCATCATTTTCGGTTTGCAGAGCTCCTCGGAGAGTCCGGTGACTTCTAGCCTCCAGGACCAGCTCGACGAGATCACCGCCAACACCAGCAGCGCTACCCGCACCGCCCCAGCCATCTCATGTCTCGAACAGCTCTTCGTGGGTTCCGGTCCGCTCAAGGTGCACCGTCTTTCCGGTCGCGGAGTAGATCAGCACCCAATCGGGTTCTACGTGCGCGTCTCTGTATCCTGTCCAGCCATGCTTGAGCGGATGGTCCTTGTACTGAGGGGGCAACGTATCGTCCGCTAGGAGCAGCTCGATCAGCTGTTTCAGTTTTTCGATGTCTTTCCCGCGTTTCTGGAGTCGCTTTACGTCCCGCTGGAATTGCGTCGAGTAAGTCGGTGTCCGCATCAGACGCCCAGCTTGCGGTAGAGTTCAGCGGCGTTCTTGGCCCGATGTACCTCTTTGCCCCGCGCCGTCTTGCGCATGGTCTGGCGCGTCACCTTGTTGGGCTTCAGGTCGAAGGGAAGCTCGTTCTCGTTGGCCACTCGGGTCAGAACGATGCGGATCGCGTCCGACACTGTGAGTCCCATTCCGCCGAGCACCTCAGCGGCTCGGTCCTTCACGCCGGCATCGATTCTGGAGCGGACAACTGCGTTTGTGGCCATGAACACATTGTAGCTCAAATGGGCTACGACTGCCAGCACATGCCAGTCAACCCGCAGCCCGGTGCCCGGCAGGCGAATTCATCTGCAAGAATAAGGAGAGTGACCGTCCTCCAGGACCAACTCGACGACATCACCGCCAACACGCGCAATCTCGTCCAGCCTGAGCGCATGGCCGTCAGCGAGCGCGCCGTCGCCGACCTCTTCGCCTCCGGCATCGAAGAAAAAATCCTTCCCGTCGGCGCCATCGCCCCCGAATTCACCCTCCCCGACGCTACCGGCCGTCCTGTTCGCTCGGCCGACCTGCTCGCCCTCGGCCCCCTCGTCCTCAACTTCTTTCGCGGCCGCTGGTGCGCCTACTGCGTCACCGAGCTTGAGGCCTGGCGCGACCTCTATCCCCGCCTCCGCGAATCCGGCGCTCTCCTCGCCGCCATTGGCCCGCAAATCGCCCGCCAAAGCGACTTCATGGTCGGCCAGCACTCGCTCCCGTTCCCCGTCCTCACCGACCCCGGCTGCGCCCTGGCCGAGCAATTCGGTCTCGCCTATACCATCCCCCAATACCACCGCGATTACTACCGCTCCATCCTCGTTAACATCCCCTTCGTCAACGGCGACCAAACCTGGCGCCTGATCCTCCCCGCCACCTACGTCCTCGCCCGCGACCGCCGCGTCCTCTACGCCCAGGCCTTCGCCGACTTCCGCGTCCGCCCCGAGCCAGAAGAGGTCCTCGCCACCGCCCTTTCCGCCGTTCAGCCGTAGCGCCGGTCTCCATGTAGCGCCGGTCTCCAGACCCGCACTTGCCGTCGGCCGCCAAACCCCTGAAATCCCCGTTCCCCCCCAAATTCCGCCCAAATTTGCATCCAACTGACGAAAATCGCATCATATTAGTTGACAGTATCTCACTCAATCTGAGATCCTATTCCGTCAGATTGACTCCAAAGGCAGGAACACAAACATGGCTAAAATGATTGGAATTGACCTCGGTACCACCAACTCGTGCGTCGCCGTCATGGAAGGTGGCGAGCCGAAAGTCATTGCAAATGAAGAGGGTGCGCGCACAACCCCCTCCATCGTCGCCTTCACCAAGAGCGGCGAGCGCCTCGTCGGCCAGGTCGCCAAGCGCCAGGCAATCACCAACCCCGAGAACACTATCTTCTCCATCAAGCGTTTCATGGGTCGCCGCTACAACGAGGTCACCGACGAAATGAAGATGGTGCCCTTCAAGGTGGTCCAGCAGGGCGACCACGTCGGGGTCATCGCCCAGGGCAAGGAGTACACCCCGCCCGAAATCTCCGCCATGATCCTGCAAAAGCTCAAGAAGTCTGCAGAATCCTACCTCGGCGAGACTGTCACTGAGGCTGTCATCACCGTTCCGGCCTACTTCAACGACGCGCAGCGCCAAGCCACCAAGGACGCGGGCAAGATCGCCGGCCTCGATGTCAAGCGCATCGTCAACGAGCCCACTGCGGCTGCGCTGGCCTACGGCCTCGACAAAAAGAAGGATGAGACCATCGCCGTATACGACTTCGGCGGCGGCACCTTCGATATCTCCATCCTCGAGGTCGGCGAGGGCGTTATCGAGGTCAAGTCGACCAACGGCGACACTCACCTGGGCGGCGATAATCTCGACCAGCGCATCGTCGAATGGCTCATCGCGGAATTCAAATCCGAGCACGGTCTCGACCTCACTTCCAAGGGCAACGAGATGGCCCTGCAGCGCCTGAAAGACGCCGCGGAAAAGGCCAAGATCGAGCTTTCCACCACCGTCGAAACCGAGATCAATTTGCCGTTTATTACCGCCGACGCCTCCGGCCCCAAGCATCTTGTCCGCAAGCTCACGCGCGCCAAGCTGGAGCAGTTGGTCGAGGACCTTGTCGAGCGCTCCGTCGAGCCCTGCAAGAAGGCCTTGTCCGATGCCGGCATCACCACCAGCCAGATCAACGAAGTGGTTCTCGTCGGCGGCCAGACGCGCATGCCGCGCATTCAGGAACTGGTCAAGAAGCTCTTCGGTAAGGAGCCGCACCGCGGCGTCAATCCCGATGAGGTGGTTGCCGTTGGCGCAGCCGTGCAGGCGGGCGTACTCACCGGCGACGTCAAGGATCTTCTGCTCCTCGACGTCACTCCGCTCACCCTGTCCATTGAGACACTGGGCGGCGTGGCTACGCCGATGATTCCGCGCAACACCACGATCCCGACCAAGAAGACTGAGACCTTCTCCACGGCTGCCGACTCGCAGACCGAAGTTGAAGTTCACGTCCTTCAGGGCGAGCGTCCCATGGCAGGGCAAAACCGTACCCTGGGCAAGTTCAAGCTCGGCGGCATCATGCCCGCGCCGCGCGGCATTCCCCAAATCGAGGTCACTTTCGACATCGATGCCAACGGAATCCTGAACGTCACCGCCAAGGACAACGCCACCGGCAAGGACACCCGCATCACCATCACCTCGAGCTCCGGCCTGTCGAAGGAGGAGGTCGAGAAGATGGCCAAGGAAGCCGACGCCCACGCCTCCGAGGACAAGGAGAAGCGCGAGGAGATCGAGGCTCGCAACGCCCTCGACGGCCTCGTCTACAACATCGAGAAGATGCTCAAGGACTCGGGTGAAAAGGTGCAGGCGGCCGACAAGACCGAGGTCGAATCGGCTCTTGCCGACGCTAAGAAGATACTCGAAGGCTCGCCTTCGACAACCGAGATGCGCTCGGCGCACGAGAAGCTCACCCAGGCCAGCCACAAGCTGGCCGAGGCGCTCTACAAAGCCAGCTCCACTCAGACCGCATCCGCGCCGGAATCCGGCGGGCCTTCGGACGGGACCCCTGCCAGCGCGACCGGCGGCGAAGCCAAGAAGGAAGGCGAAGTCATCGACGCCGAGTACGTCGACGTTGACGACAAGAAGTAAGCCGGCGTTCGACCGGGCGAACTTGAACGGGGTGGACGGCGACGATGCCGTCCACCCCGATTTCTTATGATTGAAGATGGAAGCAGGCACTGAAGGTGAGGCGATTGAGACTTCGCCGATGAAGACCTGGGGATGCTGGCAAAACGCATGCAACGTAACGCATAACGCGGACTTGAAGCGCATCTGAGATAAGAAAGCACTCATGGCCACAACCACCAACAAAGACTATTACGCGACGCTCGGCGTCAAGAAGACGGCCACACCGGAGGAGATTCGCAAGGCCTTCCGCAAAGCCGCGCGCAAGTACCACCCCGACGTCAATCCCGGCGACAAGCGCGCCGAAGAAAAGTTCAAGGAAATCTCCGAGGCCAACGATGTCCTGAGCGACGTGAAGAAGCGCAAGGTTTACGACCAGGTCGGCTTCTATTCTGACCAGATCGACCCCGCGCAGGCCGAGGCCTATGCGCGTCAGCAGCGCTCCGGCGGACAGCCCCCCGTCGACTTCGGCGGCTTTGACTTCTCCGGCTTCCAGGGCGACCCGGGCGCGCAGGCGGGCGCGGGCTCCGCCAACTGGGGCAGCTTCAAAGACATTTTTTCCGGCATCTTCACTGGCGCGCAGCATCCGCACCAGCCTCGCGGCCCGCAGCCCGGCACCGATCTCGAATATCAGGCCACGGTCGATTTCTGGACCGCCATTCGCGGCGGCCAGGCGCGCATCCAGATCAACCGCCAGGAGACCTGCCCGGCTTGTCACGGCCAGGCGAGCACAGGCGGCGCGCAGTGCTCCGAGTGCCACGGCACCGGCCAGGTCACCCAGATGGGTGGCCGCATGAAGTTCAACATCACCTGTCCGAGCTGCAACGGCACCGGTCGCGTCTCCAACGACTGCCCCACCTGCCATGGCGAGGGCACCGTCACGCGTTCTGAAACCGTCGATTTTCGCATCAAGGCGGGCACGCGCGATGGCCAGCGCATCCGCCTGCAGGGCAAGGGCAATGCCGGCATCAACGGCGGTCCCGCGGGCGATCTCTTCCTCATCGTGCGCACCGGCACGAACCCGGTTTTCACGCGCCAGGGCGACGACATTCAGCTCACCGTGCCCATCACCGTGGCCGAAGCCGCCCTCGGCGCCAAGGTTGAAGTGCCGACGATCGACGGCCGCGCGCATTTGAAGATTCCGCCCGGCACGCAAAGCGGGCAAAAGCTGCGCATGAGGGAGCGCGGCGTCGAGAGCGCCCAGCATCCCGGCCAGCGCGGCGACGAAATCGTCACCGTTGAGGTCGCTGTGCCGCACCTGAATGACGAGCGCAGCCGCGAGATCATGCGCGAGCTCGCCCGCCTCAACCCCGACGACCCGCGCAAGGCGCTTTTCGACAAGTTGTAAGATTCACTCGGAAGCAACTATAGGCCACAAATGGATCGGCTAGGCTGATTGGAGAAAGTACGATGGCCACGAAACGCAAATCCAAAGGCGCCTACATGATCTCGGCCGTGGCCGAGATGTACGAAATCCATCCCCAAACCCTGCGCCTCTACGAGCGCGAAGGCCTTCTCAAGCCCTCGCGCACCGAGGGCAACACGCGTCTCTACACCGATGAAGACCTCGAGCGCCTGGAGTTCATCCTCAACCTCGCCCGCGACCTCGGCGTCAACATCGCCGGCATCGCCATCATCCTCCAGATGCGCGAGCGCATGGAAGAGATGAACCGCCAGATGCAGAGCTTCGTCGAATACGTGCGCACCGAAATGCTCGCGCGCTTTCAGCAGGCCGCGCCGGGCTCATCCGCGGCCATCGTCCCCATCCGCAAGCCGGTCGCCCCGCCGCGCCCTCCGGCATCGCGCAAACCGTAGCGAATCGAATGCGTGGCAAAACTCGCCACAACAATTGGGGTGCCCCGGGTCCCGATCCTGGGACCCGGGATAGCACGGACCTGCCGCAACCCGCTCACTCGCTCCTTTGTTCCCTGTCTCTGTATTCTTGAACCTGCATGCCGTACGTCCTTCTCGCGCTCGCCGTCTTCGGCCTTATCACCTCCACGGTCTTTGCCGGCATTGTCCTCTGGGCCGTCCCCGGCTTTCTGCGCGAACGCCGCAGCGCCCTCGCCGCGCTCGCCGCCCGCCCCGGCTTCACCCCACCGCTCTCGCTCTTCAAGCCGTTGCACGGAGCCGACCCCGGTCTCGAAGCTTATCTCGAAAGCTTCTTCACGCAGGATTACTCGGAGTACGAAATTCTCTTCAGCGCCCGCGACTCCAATGACGCCGGTCTCGCCACCGCCCGTCGCGTCGCTGCGCGTCACCCCAACATTCCCGTCAAGTTTCTATCCACCGGCGGCCAGCCAGACTACATCAACGACAAAGTCATCTCCATGGAAAAAATGGCCGCCGAAGCCGCTCACGAAATCTTCGTCATCAGCGACAGTGACGTCCGCGTCTCGCCGGATTACCTTCGCGCCATTGCACTCCCTTTTGCTGAATCCCGCGTCGGCGGCATGTGCTGCCTCTATCGCGGCGTCGCTGTCGATGATCGGTTTTGGGGCGGCCTGTGGGCGCGCCTCGAGGCCGTCGGAATGTCCGTCGAAATGTCAGCAGGCGTGCTGGCCGCGCGCGCCATGGAGGGCATGCAGTTCACGCTCGGCCCCACTATGGCCTTCCGCCGCGAGACCATAAGTCGGATGGGCGGCTTCCGCGTCACCGCCGACTACTGCGCCGACGACTTCGTCCTTGGCAACGAGACCCACAAGCTCGGCCAGACCGTCGCCCTCAGCCACCACGCCATCGACCACATGGTCCTGCATTCGAATCTCGCCGGCTCTCTCAAGCACCAGGTCCGCTGGATGAAGTCCACGCGCTTCTCGCGCCCCAAGGGCCACTTCGGCACCGCCCTCACCTTCAGCATTCCCTTCGGCCTGCTTGCGCTCGCCGCGGCTTTCTGGCTCGGCCACCCCGTATGGGGCCTCGCGCTCTTCGCATGGAGCATCGCCACTCGCCTCGGGCTTTCCATCGCCGTTGGCCGCTGCGTCGTCGGCGACACAAGCTGGTTCGGCCTGCTCGTGCTTTACCCCATCCGCGATTTCATGGGTTTTTGTTTTTGGGCTGCCAGCTACGCGGGCCGCCGCATCCTGTGGCGCGGCCGCGTCTACGAGCTCCTACCCGGCGGAAAAATGCGCGCCGCCGGCTCGCAGGATTCGCAGTCTGTGAACTAAGGCGGGATTATGTTTTTGGCTCTATAGCACTATTTGTGGGTGAAGCGGACGGTGGAAGGAGGCGCTCCGAGGAAAAGTCCCAAGGAGCGGGACTTTTCCACCTCGCTTGGAAATCCCGCAAGAGCTTCGGGATTTCCACTT
>Ga0224555_1003075_pt1 | contig 17977 bp, 17 predicted proteins | sample 714S23034metaG_FD_180687 | JGI IMG/M metagenome (GOLD analysis project Ga0224555, IMG submission 180687) | Peat soil microbial communities from Stordalen Mire, Sweden - 717 S2 30-34 | ecosystem: Environmental > Terrestrial > Soil > Wetlands > Peat | place: Sweden: Norrbotten County, Stordalen...
CGGCGAGGAGCGGGATGACCTTCGCGTAGCGCCAGAAGGAGTCTGGCCAGCCGTGGCTGAGGACCAGCGGCAGGACGGGCCCGGCTGGCGCGGCGGCCCGGACGTGCACGAAGTGAATCCCGAGGCCACCGATTCGGACGCGGAACCGGGGGAGTCGGGCGAGCGCCGCCTCCTGAGCCGGCCAGTCGAACCCGTCCGCCCAGTAGGCGACGAGCTCGCGGAGGTAGTCGAGATCCGTGCCGAGCGACCACCCTGCGTCCGCGGGCGCATCCGGCCAGCGTGTCGCGCGCAACCGCGTGCGGAGGTCCTCGAGCGCCCCGGGGGCGGTCTGTGAAATGAACGGCTCGGGGCGGGGCAGGACGTCCAGGATGGGATCCATCTTACCGGCCGCGCCACGGGGAAGGCCCGGGGTTCCGCGGCCCCGGAGGGAGGCGAAGGCCAGCGCAGCGGTACCCGGAGGGGCCGGAGGTTCTCGGGCATCGTGGCCTCAGCGGCCGGCGGCCACGAGACCCGCCACAGCCGACATGCCGCCATCCGGAGCCAACCCGGCCCCCAGCACATGCCGTGGCCCAGCAGACCGACGGTCCGAAGATGACCCCGAGACCATCGAAGGTGCAGAGCTATCGGCGTGCAGCACCCAGAACGAGTCGGTCAACCTCCTCGGTCACGAGGCTCGGGTACACGACCTCTCTGGAGATGACAAGGCTGTCAACGAACACGGCGTTACCCACCTGGATACTTTCGGCGAGCTCACGGAGGCGCTCGTGGTCGAAATCGGGCGATTCGTATCGCAGAAGAGTGGAGTGGACGATCGAAGGCTGGAAACTGGGGAGACCAAGCGCCGAGAGGATGCTGGTGACACACCCTCGGACAGTCCCGATCTCATCTCGTGGCTGGGCGACGGCAACAACCGCCGCATCCGTAGCCAAGAGATGGGTGAACGTGATCTTGAATGGCGTTAGATCCGCGACGATCTCGCGAAGGCGCTCAGTCCACTCCGCCCCATGTCGAGCCCACAGGAGATCCTTCGAGACATCGTAATCCTCTCGGGCGGCGAGGAAGCAGGCGACGCTCACGTGCAGGGTTTCTGGAGGGCAGCAGAGTAGGCCGGGCCCGAGCACAAGAAGACGTTCCTGCGCCTGGACGAACTCCAGCCTGCATTTCGGAGTCAGTTCCGCGTGGACGTTGTAAGCGCTGCAGGGCTTGGCCCAGAGAGGATCCGCCCTGGGGACGCGGATGTGACGACTCATCCGACAGGCTCAGGTGCCGTGCTGCAACTGCGGGTCCAGGTGATCAGGACCGCGCGCCAGGCGTCATCGCTATCGAACCGATCGGGATGGTTGGTCATGCTGACAGCATCCTCCCGCCCCCTTAGCGTAGGTGTCAAACTGCTTCCGGCTAGTGGCACTAGCCCCGAGGTAGATCCGACCTCGCGTCCATCCACCCGGCGCGCTTCGAGGTGTTGCGAACCGCGCTCAGGGTCAGATACCGCTTGGCAACGTTCAAACGATTCGCCTGCGCGTCAAACCGGTAGATATGTCGGAACAGCCCCTCCAGCTCCTTGACCTCGTCGGCGCGGATGTTCTCATGCACCTCGAAAACCGAGAAGTGCGTCCATTCCTCGCCCATCCGCGTCCGGTGCGCGCGCAGCCGCGCTCGCACACCCGAGTGAACGCCAACGGCCACGATCCCGACGTAGACCACGTCGAAACGCCGCTTACCACGGTCTTGTGCCCGGCGACTGACGTAGCTCTTGGCCGGATTCAAGCGATCGTCGCAACGCCCGCGATTTCTGCCTCGAGACCCGAAAGTATCACTGGCTAAGGTTAGTAGCCGAGGGGAAGCTGGCGGGCGATCACGATTCCCAGTGGTTGCGATCTCACGGCATGACGACGGACATCGTGCGCTCGGCGTGCATGCGATGACAAGCCCACAAGTCTGTCGAGGGCCAGCCCAGGGCCAAAGAGGGGGCGCGCAGGTTCGTCGCAGAGGGAACGCCCACAGAGGGAATACGGTCGCTTGCGCGGGTCCGTGGCCGGTGCTAGGGTGATTTGGCTACAGCGGCCCGGAAGGGGGCCGCGAGCGGCGAGGCCTCGCCGGCAAGGTGCAGAGGCGAGGCCTTGTTCTTGCCCGGGCCCTGACGCAGCGACCCCCGGCCGCCCCACTGCCTCTGGACGCCGCGCCGTCACGCCGCCATCCGAGGCCTCCCAGCCCCTCTCATCCGCGGTCGCGTCGCGCCCGCGGATGATACGATCCGGGGCGGCGAGGTGCCACCTTGGACGGCCAACATCTTGTGCTGGCCCGTCCTCGCAAACCCGACATCTTGCGGTTTTGCGGTGGAAAAGCCTTCCCTTGCCGTATTGCCACGGCTATACTGCAAAGTCAATGTGAGCCGTCCCCGCCACGTCTTTGCACTAGATCTAGGAACGACCAAGGTCTGCTGTGCCGTCGCCGACCTCGAGCCGGCGGGGCTGCGGGTCCTCGGTGTGGGTGAGGCCATCTCCCGGGGCATCCGGAAGGGCGCCGTCATCGAGATCGACCGCGCCGCCGAGGCGGTGGCCGAGGCGGTCGACCTCGCCGAGCAGATGGCCGGGCTCCAGATCGACTCCGCGGTGGTCGGCCTGGCCGGCGGCCACATCACCTCGCAGAACAGCCGCGGGGTGGTGGCGGTGGCCGCGGGCCGTCGCGAGGTCGGCGTCCAGGACGTCGGACGGGCCATCGACGCCGCGCGGGCGGTCTCGGTCCCGAGTGACCGGCGCATCCTCCACGTCCTGCCCCAGCAGTTCACCATCGACGGCCAGGACGGCGTGCGGGATGCGATCGGGATGTCGGGGAGCCGCCTGGAGGTCGATGCCCACATCGTCACCGGTGCCACCACCGCGATCCAGAACGTGGTCAAGGTGGTGCACAAGGCCGGCTTGGACGTCGACGACCTGGTGCTCCAGGTGCTCGCCTCCGCGGAGGCGGTGGTCACCGAAGACGAGCTGGAGCGCGGCGTGGTGGTGGTGGACATCGGCGGCGGGACGACCGATGTGGCCGTCTTTGCCCGGGGCAGCATCATCCACACCGCCGTCCTCTCCGTGGGGGGCAACCACGTGACCGGCGACCTCGCCGTGGGGCTGCGCTGCGACCTCGACACCGCCGAGGTCGTGAAACGGAGCTTCGGCCACTGCCTCCAGCTCACCCTGCCCGCTGAGGCCCAGGTGACCCTGACCCCGATGGGGTACGACGAGCCCGTCAACGTCCCCCAGCGCTATCTGGCCGAGATCATCGGCCCCCGGGCCAGGGAGATGGCTCAATTGATCGCCGCCCAGATCGAGATGGCGGGTCCCCCGTCGCTCTTCTCCGGCGGGATCGTGCTCACCGGCGGTGGGGCGCTGCTGCGCGGCTTCGGCGAGATGGTGCAGAGCGTCACCGAGCTCCCCGCCCGGGTGGCCGCGCCCTCCGGGGTGAGCGGGATGAACGACGAGATCCAGGGGCCCGACCACGCGACCGTGGTCGGACTGCTCCGCTGGGCGGCCCGTTCGGGGGGCCGTCCGGCGGCACGGCGCTTGAACGGCGGCAATGGCCACGTCAACATCCGCGGCCGGGTTCAGGCACCATCCCAGGCCCAGCGCGGAGACCCGGCGGGCGCACGTCTCGGACGCTGGTTTCGAGAGCTCTTCTGAACGGCATGACGACTACGGCGGGATCAGAACGATGAATGAGAGAGAGCGCGAGCTGCGCCGGATGACCCAGGAGTTCCTGGCCCAATCGGGCGCCGGCGACGCGCGGAAGCGCGAGGAGAGTGCGATGGCAGACCTTGACCGGACCACCGAGGGCAACGCGCGCATCCGGGTCGTGGGAGTCGGAGGCGGCGGCACCAACGCGGTCAACCGGATGATGCGTGGCAACCTGAAGGGCGTCGAGTTCATCGCCCTGAACACCGATCACCAGGCGCTCACGCAGTCGACCGCCGCGCACAAGATCCGCATCGGGTCCAAGGTGACCCGCGGCCTGGGTGCGGGCGGCGACCCCCAGAAGGGCCGTGACGCGGCCGAGGAGTCGCGCGACGAGCTGACCAAGGCGCTCGCCGACTCGGACATGGTGTTCGTCACCGCCGGGATGGGCGGTGGCACCGGCACCGGGGCCGCCCCGATCGTCGCCGAGATCGCCCGCGAAGGCGGCGCGCTCACCATCGGCGTGGTGACCAAGCCCTTCCGCTTCGAGGGGCTGCGCCGCCAGCGCATCGCCGAGGAGGGGATCACCATCCTGCAAGAGCGCGTCGACACCCTCATCACCATCCCCAACGAGCGGCTCATGCAGGTCGTCGACAAGAAGACGCCCATCACCGAGGCCTTCAAGGTCGCCGATGACGTGCTCCGCCAGGGCGTGCAGGGGATCAGTGACCTGATCGTCTACCCGGGGCTCATCAACCTCGACTTCGCCGACGTCAAGGCGGTCATGTCGGGTCAGGGCGCCGCCCTGATGGGTATCGGTTTCGGCACCGGGGACACCCGGGCCGCCGACGCCGCCCGGGATGCGGTGGCGAGCCCGCTCCTGGAGACGACCATCGCCGGTGCCAAGGGCATCCTGCTCAACGTCACCGGTGGCAAGGACCTCACCCTCTACGAGGTCACCGAGGCGGCCCAGCTGGTCAGCGAGTCCGCGGACAAGGACGCGCAGGTCATCTTCGGCTGCGTCATCGACGAGGCCATGAAGGACGAGGTCAAGATCACCGTCATCGCCACCGGCTTCACCGGGCACATCGACGTGCTGGGCACGCTCGCGTACGAGCCCCAGGCACGACCGGTTGCGCAGGAGCGGCCAAACTTCGCCATCCCTCAGCGGCACGCCCTTTCGGGCAACGCCGATGACCTGGACATACCGGCCTTTCTGAGGGACCGTCGGTAATCGTCAATTTCGGCAAATACTGCAAATACTGGAGGATGCCTGCGGGCCGGCCCGCGCGCGACTTTGGGCGATGAGGTGCCCCTTCTGCTCATCGGTCGAATCCAAGGTCGTCGACTCTCGCGACACCGAAACCGGGATCCGGCGACGTCGCGAGTGTTTGTCCTGTGGTAAGCGTTTCACCACCTACGAGCGCTTCGAGGCGACCCCGGTCTGGGTGCTCAAGAAGGACGGCCGGCGTGAGGAGTTCAGCCACCAGAAGCTCCTCGGTGGGCTGCTGATCGCGAGCAAGAAGCGGGACATCGCCCCCGAGCGCTTGGGGGCCCTGGTGGAGGAGGTCGAGAACCAGCTGCGCGGCGAGCATCTCGCCGAGGTCCCCTCCCGCGTGGTGGGCGAGATGGTGATGGCGCGGCTGCGCGAGATCGACGAGATCGCCTACGTCCGCTTCGCCTCCGTCTACCGCTCCTTCAAGGACGTGGCCGAGATGAGGGCGGAGATCGAGGACTTCCTCGCCCATCCTCCCCCGACCCGGCGGCTGCCGGCCCGCAGGCCGCGCCCGGCGGAGGACGGGGGAGCGGAGCTGGCTCTCGACCTGGGCAAGTGACCGCCCGCCGGCTGCCAGCCGGAGGGGGCACCGCCCGCGGTCCCGGGTCGCTGATCCCCCTGCCCGCGCCGCTTCTCGCCGCCCTGGCCGATCGCGACGAGGTGCTGGTCACCTCGCGTGCCGGGGCCAGGATGGGAACGGTGCGCATGAGCTTCGCGACCGCGCCTTCGGGGGTCGTGTACCTCCTGACCAGCGCCTTCTCCCGCAAGGCGGCGCGTTGGGATCGGGACCCCTGGGTGCGTCTCACGGTGCCGGGCTCCCAGGTCGCCGCCGAGGCGGTGGTCCAGCGGGTGGCGGCGGACGACCTCGACCCCGCCGCGGAGGAGGCCGTCCTCTCCCGCTTCCCCGATGCAGGCGCGGCCACGCCGGAGGCGCTGCGCGAGCTGCTCGAGACCGGCACCCATCTCCTCTTCCGGGTGGAGGGGGAGTCCCCCGTCCGTGCCTCTGGACCGGCCCCACAACCCGAGTTCGGACCGGAGACAGCGCCGGAGGCGTGACCGCGAGAGAGCCCTAGCCGGTCCCCGGCAGGCCGCTGATCCGCGCCTCCGGTGGAGCGGGGAAGGGCTGCGGGGTGGCGGGGCTTTGGCCGTCTCGGCGCGCCGTGGAGGAGAGATGGCCCCGGACAACCGCTAGCAGAAGACATGGAAAGCGTCGGGCGCTGTCTCACTTGCGTTACACGGTCCTACGAGATCACGTCGTAACCTCCTTGCCGGCCGGCATTCGATGGCGCGAGAGGCATCCAGATGGAGACCAGGCTGTCAGTGGCGGGCGCTAGGGCTTCCGCCACCACCTTCCCCCCCGTGGCATGGGTGCTGGCCGGTGTCACGAGCACGGCGGCACTGGCCTCGTACATCGCCCTGTCACCTTTCAATCGCTGGGTGGCGGACGACTACGGGTACAGCGCCATGGTCACCCAGCATGGATGGTGGGGTGGCCAGGTGGCGCAGTACACAGGGTGGTCGGGGCGCTTCACATCCAACGCGACGATCATGGGCACGGTGTCGCTGGGGCCGTGGTCGGCCCGCGTGGTGCCGGCCCTCGTCATCCTCGCCTGGCTCGCAGCCCTTCTCTTCCTCGCCCGGGAGCTGGCCAGGGCGCTGCGCATCGCCGCGTCGTGGACTGCGCTGCTCGTGGGGGCGGGAGGAGTACTGGTCGCCTCCCTCGCCTTCGCCCCCGACCTGTTCGAATCGGTGTACTGGATCACCGGGGCGATGACATACGCGGTACCTCTGGTTGGCGCCACCGTCCTGGGCGCTCTGCTGATCAGGGGGGCGACCGCACGGCGCTCACGCTGGGAACTGCTCATCGCCATGTTGATCGCCCTCCTGGCGGGCGGATGCAACGAGCCGTACGCGGTCATTCAGGTATGTGCGGCCGCGGTGATGGCTCTGCTCGCCCTGCGCCGCGCCGACTGGCTCAGGACCACGGCCTGCGCCGTGCTGATCGCCTCTCTTCTATCGCTGCTCGCGGTGGCCGTCGCCCCCGGTAACGTGATCCGAGCGGCGGCGTTACCACCTCACCCCACGCTCGTCGACATCGCATGGTCCGCCGTCGTCGGAGGCGTCCAGTGCCTCGTCGACGAGGTGGAGCTCCATTCGCTGGGCGTGCTCGCCGCTCTGGCGATCGGAACCGTGATTGGTGTCACGGTGCGCAGGTGGTGGCAGCCACCGACGCACCTCTGCCTGGCGGCGCCCGTGGTCGCCATCGCTACGTGGATGATCACGGCGGCGATGACCGACTGGGCGTCGTCAAGCCTCGGACCGGCGCGCACACTGCTCACCGCAGCTTACGTCACGGTGCTGGCAATCACCATCCTCGGCGTCCGCCTGGGTGCCGCAATCGGAGCTGGTCGCCACCTCCTCGCGGCGCGGGGCTCGGCGGTTCTCGTCGGGGGGATCATCCTCGCTATCACCTTCCCGGTCGCCGGATCGCTGCCCGCCATGCAGCGCTACGCACAGGCCAGCGACCTCCAGGCGGCTGCTCTGCGCGCCGCCGCGCGCGATGGCGCGCAGCGTGTGACGGTGGATGGCGTATCCACCACATCACTGGGGGTCTTGAGCTTCGACCCCGGTGAGGAACTGAGCGAGAATCCGCGCTACTTCGTCAACGAAACACTCGAGTTCTACTACAGCATTCCCACCGTCGCCGCGGGTCCCTAGCGGCGCCATAACCGACTGCCACGGGCAACAGTCCACTAGTGCACCGGTCCAGAAATAGGTTTCTGGTTGTAGCGGCGTAGAACCTGGTCGGCGGTCTTCACCCAGACGAAGGGGTGCTTGCGCTCGTTCCAGGCGTCGAGGAAGCGCTGGATGGCGTCCTTGAGGTGGGCGACGCTGCGAAAGACGCCGCGGCGGATGGCCTTGCGGTGAATGATGGAGAACCAGGTCTCCACCTGATTGAGCCAGCTCGAGCTGGTCGGGGTGAAGTGGAGATGGAAGCGAGGGTGGTGAGCCAGCCAGGCCTGCACCTCGGGGTGCTTGTGGGTCCGGTAGTTGTCGAGCACGAGGTGGAGCTGACCCCGCGGATAGCGCCGGGCGACGAGTTGGAGGAACTTGAGGAACTCCTGGTGGCGGTGGCGGACATAGGTCCTCCCGGTCACCTCGCCGGTGGCGATGTCGAGGGTGGCGAAGAGGGTGGCGGTGCCGTGGCGGACGTAGTCGTGGGTGCGCCGCTCCACCTGTCCGGGGCGCATCGGCAGCAGCGGCTGAGTGCGATCGAGGGCCTGGATCTGACTCTTCTCGTCGACACAGAGCACCACCGCCTTCTCGGGGGGATGCAGGTAGAGGCCGACGACGTCGGTGACCTTCTGCTCCAGCTCAGGATCGGTGCTGTACTTGAAGCCGCGGGTCCGATGGGGTTGGAGATCGTGATCCCCCCAGACCCGGAGCACCGTGGACTTGCTGACCCCGACCCGCTCGGCGACTTCCCGGCTCGACCAATGGGTCTCACCCTTGGGAGGACGACCCAGGGTGGCGCTGATGATCTTCGCCACCACCTGCTCATCGTGGGTCCGAGGGCGGCCCCGTCCCGGGGCGTCCTCTTCCAAGCCGGTCACCCCCGCGTCCTGGAAGCGCTGGCGCCAGAGCAGCACCGTGGGAATGGAACAGTGGACCTGCTCGGCGATCATCGAGTTGGCGATGCCTTCCGCGGCCTGGAGCACGATCTGGGCGCGGAGGACTTGGCGCTGCGGCAGGGTCCGACTCCGGGTCCAGGCGGTCAGGGCCGTCCGGCTGTCGTCGTCGAGAAGGAGAGCGGGAGCGGCACGATTGGTCATGCAGCCATCATCCTCGCACCCTCCTAATCGTCAAGCTATTTGTGGACCGCTGTACTAGCGATCAAGGGCTGTTGGTTGTTGGAGTGCGGCGGGCTGCCAGAATGTGCTACTCTGTGCACACAATGAGTAACACAGTGGGCATAAGGGAGCTCCGCCAGCAGGCGAGCGCAGTCCTTCGGCGCGTGGAGGGAGGGGAGGTGATTGACGTCACCGCGCACGGTCACCCGATCGCGAGGATCGTGCCCCTTCATCCGGGAGTCCTGGACCAGCTCGTCCTTGAGGGCCGAGCCACCGAACAGACCGGCGATCTTCTCGACCTTCTCGACACGCTCGGCCTGCCGGCGGCGCCTCGCGGTGCGACCCTCCCCTCGGAAGCTCTGAAGGAACTGCGCGCGGATGACCGGTAGGGTCGCGTATCTGGACACGTCTGCCTTCGTCAAGCTCCTGGTGACGGAGCGGGAGTCGGCGGACCTCAAGGCTGCGCTGGGCCGATGGCCCGAACGCGCCTCTGCCACCCTGCTCCGGACCGAGGCGGTGCGGGCTCTGCGGCGATCCGGGAACGGTCACCTGATGGGCGCGGCACGGCAACTGTCCTCCGCAATGCGGCTGGTGCGGATCGACGAACCACTGCTCGACCGGGCCGCTGACCTCGAACCTCCGGAGCTCCGCTCGCTCGACGCCATCCACCTCGCTGCGGCGCTCGCCCTCGGCCCCGATCTCGGTGTCCTGCTCACCTATGACGACCGGCTTCGGGAGGCCGCCTCGGCGCAGGGGCTTCGGGTGGCCTCGCCCGGGCTTCCGGTCTGAGAGTGAGAGGGCGCAGTCGTGCGGCGTGACTGAGCAAAGGGCGATCACCACGGCCGGCCGGATCGCGGAGCGCCTCGCCGCCGTGCGCCTCCGGATCGCCGGAGCCGCGGAGCTCGCCGGCAGGGACCCTGCCTCGGTCCGCCTGATCGCCATCACCAAGACGGTGCCCCCTGAGCGCATCGCGGAGGCGGTCGCGGCGGGGGTCACCGAGATCGGAGAGAACCGCGTCCAGGAGGCCCGGCTCAAGCACGCCGGTGTCCCTTCCGGGCTCCGCTGGCACCTGGTCGGTCACCTCCAGAGCAACAAGGCCGCGCTCGCCGCCCAGCTCTTCGACACCGTGCACTCCCTCGACTCGGAGAGGCTCGCGCTCGCGCTCGGGAACCATCGCGATCCCGCCCGAGATCCCATCTCCGCCCTGGTCGAGGTGGACTTCACCGGCATCGCGGCGAGGAGCGGGGTCCCCCCCGCGGACGTCGCGCCGCTCCTGCGGGCGGTGGCCGGGCAGCCCGGTCTGAGGTTGGCCGGGCTCATGACCATCGCCCCCTTCGGCGACCCGGTCGCCGCCCGGCAGTGCTTCCGCAGCCTCCGCGAGCTGCGCGACCGACTCCAGAGCGAGCTGGGGCTGGAGCTCCCCGAGCTGTCGATGGGGATGAGCGACGACTTCGAGGCGGCGGTCGCCGAGGGGGCGACCATGGTGCGCGTCGGCCGGGTGCTCTTCGGGGAACGGGCCGCGGCGGGGGTCGCCCCGCCCGGCTGATCGTTATCCTTGGCCGACGATGGAACATCCCCCGCGTTTCGCAGCCGTCGACGGCCGTGCCAACCTGGCCGAGGGTGAGCGCGCCGTGCTCGACCGGTGGAAGGCCACCGACGTCTTCCGGCGCAGCCTCGATCTGCGCAAGGACGGGAAGCCCTACGTCTTCTACGAGGGCCCGCCGACGGCCAACGGCAAGCCCGGCATCCACCACGTCCTGACCCGCTCCTTCAAGGACCTCTTCCCCCGCTACATGTCGATGCGCGGGTACGCGGTGGCCCGCAAGGGGGGCTGGGACACGCACGGGCTCCCGGTGGAGCTGGAGGTGGAGAAGTCCCTGAAGATCAGCGGCAAGCGCCAGATCGAGGAGTTCGGCGTCGCCCGGTTCAATGAGCTCTGCCGCCAGTCGGTGGAGAGGTACATCGACGAGTGGGAGGCGATGACCGACCGCCTCGGCTTCTGGCTCGACATGAAGCACCCCTACCGCACCTACGACGGGACCTACATCGAGTCGGTGTGGTGGAGCCTCCAGCAGCTCTGGGACCGCGACCTCCTCTACCAGGGCTACAAGGTCGCCCCCTACTGTCCCCGGTGCCAGACCTCGCTCTCCTCCCACGAGCTCTCCCAGGGATACCAGGACGATGTCGCGGACCCCTCCGTCTTCGTGAAGTTCCGCCTCACCGGCTCCGAGGACCTCTCGCTGCTCGCCTGGACCACCACCCCCTGGACCCTGCCCGGCAACGTCGCCGTCGCCGTCCACCCGGACGCCACCTATGTCGAGGTGGAGAACCGGGGGCAGAGGCTGATCCTCGCCCGGGCACGGCTGGACGTCCTGGACGGCGACTACCAGATCACCGCCGAGATGAAGGGCGGCGACCTGGTCGGCCGGACCTACGAGCCCCTCTTCACCGACCTGCTCCCCGAGGGCAAGGCGTTCCTGGTGCTCTCAGCCCCCGAGCTGGTCTCGATGGAGGAGGGGACGGGGATCGTCCACACCGCCGCCGCCTACGGCGAGGCGGACCTGGAGCTCTGCCTGCGGGAGGGGGTCGCCGTCCGCCACGTGGTGGGGCTGGACGGGCGCTTTCTGGAAGGGCAGACCCGCTATCGCGGCATCGTCGTGAAGGACGCCGACGCCAGGATCATCGCCGACCTCGAGGCGGAGGGGCGCCTCTACAAGGCGGGCCAGGTCCGCCACTCCTATCCCTTCTGCTGGCGCTGCGACACCCCGCTCATCTACTACGCGCTGACCTCGTGGTTCATCCGGACCACCGCGGTCAAGGAGCGCCTCATCGAGAACAACCGGAGCGTCGACTGGCAGCCCGCCCACGTTCGCGACGGCCGGATGGGCAACTGGCTGGAGAATCTCGTCGACTGGAACCTCTCCCGGAGCCGCTACTGGGGGACGCCGCTGCCGATCTGGATCTGCGCGGAGTGTGACAACCGCCGCTGCGTCGGGAGCGCCGCCGAGCTGGGCATGACCGCCCAGGACGACCTGCACAAGCCGCACATCGACGAGGTCGTCCTCCCCTGTGAGAGGTGCGGCGGCACCATGAGTCGGGTCCCGGACGTGATCGACTGCTGGTACGACAGCGGTGCCATGCCCTACGCCCAGCACCACTACCCCTTCGAGAACCAGGACCTCTTCACCCGGCGCCACCCGGCCGACTTCATCTGCGAGGCGATGGATCAGACCCGGGGCTGGTTTTTCTCCCTGCTCGCCGAGAGCACCCTCCTTTTCGACAAGCCGGCGTACCGCAACGTGATCTGCACCGGGCTGGTGCTCGACAAGGACGGCCGCAAGATGTCCAAGCGGCTCGGCAACGTCATCGACCCAGCCCAAACCTTCGCCGAGCTGGGCGCCGACGCCACCCGCTGGTACTTCTACAGCGCGGTGGCCCCGGGGAGCGACTACCGGGTTGCCCCGGCGCTGATCCGGGAGGTCGTCCGCCGCTTCATCCTCACCCTGTGGAACACCTACAAGTTCTTCTGCGAGTACGCGCGTCTCGACGGCTACGTCCCGGAGGAGGCCGCGCGCGGCGACCGGGCCGTCGTCTCCCGCGGCGAACGCCCCGAGCTGGACCGCTGGTGCCTGGCTCGCCTGGCGGAGTGCATCGACGAGGTGCGTGCGTCTCTCGACGACTACGACGCCACCGCCGCCACCCGGACCATCGAGCTCTTCGTGGAGGATCTCTCCAAGTGGTACGTGCGCCGCTCACGGCGGCGCTTCTGGAAGGCGGCTGACGTCAGCGACGCTGACAAGCGCTCCGCGTACGACACGCTCTACGCCGCCCTCGAGACCCTGGCCCGCCTGATCGCGCCCTTCATGCCCTTCCTTGCCGATAGGCTCCACCGCAACCTGAGCGGGCACGACACCGGTGCCGCGGCGGCCGGCGTCCCCGACTCGGTGCATCTCACCGACTACCCCGAGGCGGAGGCCGGCTGGCGCGACCCCGCGCTCGTCGAGGAGATGGCGCGGCTGCGCCGCCTGGTCGAGGATGGGCTGGGGGACCGTGAGGTCGCCGGGCTCGGGGTCCGCCAGCCGCTGCGCGAGGCCACCGTCCACGGACGGCCGCTCTCCCCCGAGCTGGAGGCGATCTTCGCCGACGAGCTCAACGTCAAGTCTGTCGCCTACGCGGCTCACGGCGACGACGAGCACGAGGGCGTGACCCTGGACACCGTCATCACCGATGACCTGCGCCTGGAGGGGCTGGTGCGCAACGTCTCCCGCAAGGTGAACGATCTCCGCAAACAGGCGGGCCTCGCCCTCGACGATCGCATCCGTCTCCAGGTCGAGGCCGACGGCGATCTCCGCCGCGCCCTCGAGACCCACCGCGACCACCTGATGGCCGAGGTGCTGGCCACCGAGATCGGCTTCGGTCGGGCGGAGGTTCTCAGCGAGTGGTCGGGGAAGATCGGCGGGGAGCAGTGCTGGCTGGGCGTGAGCCGTTGAGCACCGGGGACGTGCCGGACGCGGCTCCGGCTCGGCGTCCGCGGTTGCGGAGCACGCCCCGCCGCTACGCCATCATGGTGATCACCGCCGGCGTGGTCGTCGCCATCGACCACCTCACCAAGTGGCTGGTCGTCCATCACGTCAAGCTGGGCACCCAGGTCCCGGCCGGTTCCCCGGTCACCATCCACTACATCCAGAACTCGGGAGCCGCCTTCGGCCTCTTCCCCCAGTTCACCTTCCTCTACCTGGTGGTGGCGGCGATCGTCGCCGGGTACATCCTCCTGTACGGGCCGCGCATGGGCGGGGGGCTGCTCCGCCTGCTGGCCCTCGGCGGCATCGTCGGGGGCTCGATCTCCAACGGCATCGACCGTCTCATCTCAGGCTCGGTGGTGGACTTCATCGACTTCCACTTCTGGCTGTTCCAGATCTTCAATGTGGCCGACATGGCGATCGTGGGTGGCATGCTGGTGGTGGTGTACCAGCTCGGGTTCAGCCACGACAGCGTGACCTCGGCGTAGCCGGCGTGCCCGCGGAGGTCGACGACGACGGCCGCCTCGATCTCTGGCTGGCGCGCGAGCGAGGGATCACCCGCCACGCCGCCCACACCCTGATCGTGGCCGGCGCCGTCCGGGTCAACCGCCGCCCTGGACGTCCGGGTCAGCGGGTCGGCCCCGACGACCAGATCGAGGTCAGCGTCCCCGCCGCCGTCGTCGCCCCGCCCCCGGTGCCGGCCCCGGCCGTGGATCTCGTGGTGGTGTACGAGGACGAGTGGCTCGCGGTGATCGACAAGCCGGCCGGCCTGGTCGTCCACCCCGCCCCCGGCCACCCGGATGGGACGCTGGCCGACGGGCTCCGCCAGCGCGGCACGGTCTGGTCGCTGCTCGGCGGGGAGGAGCGGCCCGGGATCGTCCACCGCCTCGACCGCGACACCTCGGGGCTACTGGTCGTCGCCAAGTCGGAGGCGGCCCACCGCCACCTGGCCGCCCAGCTCCAAGAGCGCACCCTGACCCGCCTCTACTGGGCGCTCGTCGCCGGCGGCCTCTCCGAAGCGACCGCGACCGTGGAGGCGCCGATCGGGCGCGATCCCAAGGACCGCAAGCGGATGGCGGTGGTGGACGGCGGCCGGCCCGCGACCACCGACTTCCGGGTCCTCGCCCGCTATCCCCACACCACCGAGCTGGAGGTGAAGCTGCGCACGGGCCGCACCCACCAGATCCGCGTGCACCTCGCCTACATCGGCCACCCGGTGGTCGGCGACCCCGTCTACGGGCGCCGCAACGACGGCGCCGCGCGGCTCGCCCTGCATGCCCGCGAGCTGAGATTCGTTCACCCGGCGGACGGGCGCGAGATGGCCTTCGAGTCGCCCCTGCCCGCCGAGCTCGTCGCCCTCGTCGCGCAGGTGAGCGAGGAACGGCCATGAACCCGGTGCCCGCCCGGCCCGAGGGGGCGCCGGCCGAGCGGCAGCGGCTCTCGATCCCGCCGGGGCGTCTCATCGTCCTCTCCGGCCCGAGCGGTGTCGGCAAGGACACCGTCCTCCAGGAGCTCTTCCGGAGCGCTCCGTGGCTCCACTATTCGATCTCCTACACGACCAGGCCGCCTCGCCCGGGGGAGGTGGACAACGTCGCCTATTCCTTCGTCGACGACGCGCGGTTCCAGGAGCTGCGGGATGGCCACGAGCTGCTCGAATACGCCTCGGTCCACGGCCATTGGTACGGGACCGGAGAGGCGCGGGTGCGCGAGAGCCTGGAGCGCGGGGAGGACATCGTTCTCAAGATCGACGTCCAGGGCGCGGCCTGGATCCGGCCCCGGGTGGCGGGCGCCATCTTCATCTTCCTGCTGCCTCCGAGCCCGGAGGAGCTGCGCCGCCGCCTCACCGAGCGGGCCACCGAGTCGGCGGGCAGCCTGGAGCTGCGCTGGGAGAATGCGCGCATGGAGCTGGCAGACCAGGCCTCGTACGACTACCGTGTGGTCAACGACGACGTGTCCCGCGCCGCCCGCGAGATCCTCGAGATCATCGAACGGGACCGGCCGCGGGCGGACCACCAGTGAGCGGAGGAGAGCAGGTGGAGGAGCTCCAGGGACGCCGGGTCCTCGTCTACGTCAGCGGCAGCATCGCCGCCGTCAAGTCCGGCGAGGTGGTCACCCTGCTGCGCCGGACGGGGGCGGAGACACGGGTCGCGATGACGGAGTCGGCCACTCGCTTCATCACCCCGCTCGCCCTCCAGAGCCTCTCCGGGCAGAGCGTGGTCACCGACCTCTTCCGCGACGCGCGTGGCCGGCGCCCCGGCGGCCGTGCCGGCACCGCCGGCGACGATTCCCCGTCGGGACACGGCATGGAGCACCTCAACCTCTCCGGGTGGGCGGAGCTCCAACTGGCCCCCGGAGCCTCCGCCAACCTGATCGCCCGGCTCGCCCTCGGCCTCGCCGATGACGCCGTGACCGCCACCGCGCTGGCCTGCCGGGCGCCGCTCGTCATCGCGCCGGCGATGGAGACGGCGATGTGGGAGCACCCGGCGACGCGGGAGCATGTGGAGACGCTCCGGGCACGCGGCGCCGTGCTGGTGGGACCGGTCTCCGGGCGGCTCGCCAGCGGGCGCGAGGCTTTGGGGCGGATGGCCGAGCCCGCCGAGATCGTCCGGGTGGCGGCGGAGCTCCTGACTGGCCTCAGCGGGCTTCCCTCGGGGCTGTCCGGCGCTCCCGACGCCGGCGGCCGGTAGGGGGGCTCGGCGGCCGTGGACGCAGCCGGCTCCTGCCCGCTTCCCCTCCGGGGGATACGGGTGGTGGTCACCGCCGGTGGCACCCGCGAGCCCATCGACCCGGTGCGCTTCGTCGGCAACCGTTCCAGCGGCAAGATGGGCAACGCCCTCGCCGCGGCCTGCCGGGAAGCGGGTGCCGAGGTCGAGCTGATCACCGCCGTGCCGCCGCCGCCGGCCGCGCCGGGGGTGTCCCTCACGCAGGTGGAGACCGCCGCCGAGATGCAGACCGCGGTCTGGCGCGCGCTCGATCGCGCCGACGTGCTGCTGATGGCCGCCGCGGTCGCCGACTACCGCCCCCGCAGGGTGGCCGAGCACAAGCTCAAGAAGTCCGCCGACGAGCTGACCCTGGAGCTGGTGCCGACCGTCGACATCCTGGAGTCGCTCCGCCTGCATCCGCGGCGCACCCGGGTGCTCGTGGTGGGCTTCGCCGCCGAGACCGACGACCTGCTGGCCAACGCCGCCGAGAAGCTGCGCCGCAAGGGCCTCGACCTCATCGTCCTCAACGACGTCGGCGCCCCCGGGGTGGGGATGGGAGCCGACGACAACGCGGTCACCGTCCTCGATCCCGACGGTGTCGTCCTCACCGTGGAGCGCTCGCCCAAGCTGGAGGTGGCCCGCCGGCTGGTCGCCCTGGTCCGCGAGCGGCTGGCACGCCGCCGCGAGGTGTGAAAGTAGGTGTGCCTGGCTTGATCGCCGCGCGGCGGGGACCCCATGTCTTCCTATGCAACGGTTACGGACACAAAAGTCCTTAACGCGTTCCCGGCGCACAGGCGGCGCCGGGGTGCCCGTCCGGACTGTGAGCGCGTGCGGCTGGCGCTACGCGGTCACCTCGGCCGGCGCCGCTGGAGCGACACGGCGACGCCGGAGCCGCCACACGAACCAACCGATCGCCAGCAGCACCAGCGCCGGCACCGCCGTCACCAGCACCTCGAGCGCCACGGTCACGATGAGCAGCACGTTGTTCCAGCCCTTCGACACCCCGCTGGAGACGGACGGACCGGTGGAGACCTTCACCGCCACCGTGACCGCGCTGCGCTCCTTGAGCTGGACCGTGACCGTGGCGTGGGTGACCGCCTGGGTGAGCGAGTTGAGCTGACCCTGGTCGGTGTCGATCGACGTCTCCACGTCCTCGATCTGCTGCTCCAGGGTGGTGATGTCGGCCAGCGAGGTGGCCTTGGCGAGCAGGGCCTGGAGCGCGGTGAGGTGGGCCTGCGCGGAGGTGAGGCGCGCATTGAGGTCGACGATGGAGTTGGTGTCGTCGACACTCGAGAAGTTGATCGAGGACGCGGTGAAGTCGGAGGGAAGACTGTTGAGCAGGCTGGCCATGCTGGCCGTCGGGATGGCCAGGGTCACCTGGCCGCTCACGATCCGCCCCTTGGCGTTGGGCGACGTCTCCGAGCTGATCACGTAGCCGTCGAGGGCGACCCCCGTCGCGATGACGGTGTCAAACGACTGCAGGAAGGTTCCGGCCGGAACCGTGTAGGCCGCGGTCACCGAGCGGGCGACGTCCGCTCCCGGCGACCCCAGCACGATGTCGCCGGAGGAGGTGTCGGCGCTGAGCGACGCCGAGGATCCGCTGGTGCCACTGGAGCTGCTGCTCGGGACTCCCGCGCTCAGCGAACCGGCACCGGACGACCCCGCGTGGGAGCCCGCCGGTGCGATGGCGGCGGGCACAGCTTCCGCACCGCTCGGACCAGAGGCACTGCGGACCGCCGCCGAGCCGCATGCGGCCGCAGCCGCCAGGGTCACGACGCTCATCGTGCTGAGCAGGATCAGTCGCGCTTTCATGGGGCACCTCGTTCGCTTGTCATGCACGCCTTAGCCCGGATCCACCGATGAGGAGCAGGGCGACGCTCTGAGGCGAGGGTATTCGGAATCAGCAAGGCCGGACTGCAGGTGAGGTCTGGTGGTCGGGCTGGGTGACGGCTGATCGAGTCAGATGACG
>Ga0224555_1003076_pt1 | contig 17969 bp, 17 predicted proteins | sample 714S23034metaG_FD_180687 | JGI IMG/M metagenome (GOLD analysis project Ga0224555, IMG submission 180687) | Peat soil microbial communities from Stordalen Mire, Sweden - 717 S2 30-34 | ecosystem: Environmental > Terrestrial > Soil > Wetlands > Peat | place: Sweden: Norrbotten County, Stordalen...
GGCTGGCGTCCTCGTGCGCAGCCTGCTCGACGATCCTCAATCTGGAAAAAACACGAAAGAGCTTGTGGGTTTCCGCCAGGAGGAACCCGAACCATCGGTCTTCCAGCCTCCGGCGGGATACGAAGTTGTCAACAGGGAAACGGAAAGCTGCTTCGCTCCTGTTGGGCCGCGGACGGAACCAGCGACGCCGATGCCGCCGCCCGTGCAATAAGCGCCTTCCGTTTACACTTGAAGAGTGATGACGGAAGAGAAGGAACAGCGTTACGATCCGGCGGCGATTGAGCCGAAGTGGCAGGAGCGGTGGGCTGCGGACCTGAAAATGTACGCGGCCGAGCCGGTTTCCTGCGGCAAACCAAAATATTACGTGCTGGAGATGCTGCCCTATCCCAGCGGCCAGTTGCACATGGGGCACGTGCGCAACTACTCGATCGGCGATGCGCTGGCGCGGCACATGTGGATGCGCGGGTACAACGTGCTGCATCCCATGGGCTGGGACGCGTTCGGTTTGCCGGCGGAGAACGCTGCGCTCAAGAACAATACACCCCCGCGAGAGTGGACGCTGGGCAACGTTGCCGCGATGAAGCGGCAGATGCAGCGGCTTGGCCTGGGCTACGACTGGGCGACGGAAGTGACGACCTGCCTTCCCGATTACTACCGCTGGAACCAGTGGTTTTTTCTGCGCATGTACGAAAAGGGGCTGGTTTATCGCAAGAAAAGCAAGGTGAACTGGTGCCCGGAGTGTGCCACGGTGCTGGCCAACGAGCAGGTTATCGACGGCTGCTGCTGGCGGCATGAAGACACAAAGGTGGAGCAGCGCGACCTGGAGCAGTGGTTTCTGCGCATTACTTCCTACGCCGAAGAGTTGCTGGAGGGGTTGGACAAGCTGCCGGGCTGGCCGGAGAAGGTGCGCACCATGCAGCGCAACTGGATCGGGCGCAGCGAAGGGACCGAAGTCGACTTTTTCCTGGCGGAAAAAGCCGGCCAGGGTTCAGGGATCAGGGATCAGGGATCAGAAAAGACGCGCATTCGCGTTTTCACTACGCGGGTGGACACGATCTTTGGCGCCACCAGCGTGCAACTTGCTCCGCAGCATGCGCTGGTGGCTGACTTTACCGCCGCCGATCCCAGGTTGAAGGCGCAAGTCGATGAATTGCTCGATCAGCAGAAGAAGGCTCGCGAGGCCGGCGATCTTGGCGCGATTGAGAAGCACGGCATTCCAACGGGTCACTTCGCCGCCAATCCATACAACGGCGAGCTGATTCCGATATGGGTAGCGAACTACGTGCTGATGGATTACGGCACGGGCGCGATCATGAGCGTGCCGGGGCACGATGAGCGGGACTTTGAATTTGCGAAGAAATACGGGATTCCGATCCGGCGCGTGATTGCCCCTGCCGGCGCCGGGGAACCGGAACTGCCGTTCACGACGGAAGACGGCGTGCTCGTCAACTCGGGCGAATATGACGGCTTGAGCTGCGTTCAAGCGCAGAAGCTACTCCAAGAAGTTGCCGCGCGTAGCGCCTTTGGGGAGGCGACAGTGACGTTCCGGCTGAAGGATTGGGGCGTGAGCCGGCAGCGGTACTGGGGCACGCCGATTCCGATGATTTATTGCGAGCGGGACGGATTGGTGCAGGTGCCGGACGAGCAGTTGCCGGTGATTCTGCCGGAGCAGATTGAGATCACGCAGCAGGGCGGATCTCCGCTCGGGCGCGTGCCGGAGTTTGTAAACACCACCTGCCCGAAGTGCGGCGGGCCGGCGCACCGCGAGACAGACACGATGGACACGTTCGTCGACTCGAGCTGGTACTTCTACCGTTACACCGATGCGAAGAATACGAGTGCACCCTTCGATTCCGCGGTGGTGCAGTACTGGTTCCCCATCGACCAGTACATTGGCGGGGTCGAGCACGCGATTCTGCACCTGATCTATTCGCGGTTCTGGACCAAGGTGATGCGCGACCTGGGGCTGATTACGAACGATGAGCCGGCGCGCCGGCTGTTCACGCAGGGGATGGTGATCAAGGACGGCGCCAAGATGTCGAAGTCGAAGGGCAACGTGATTTCGCCCGACGACATGGTGGCTCGCTACGGCGCCGATGCGACGCGGATGTACGCGCTGTTTGCAGCGCCTCCGGACCGGGATCTGGATTGGCAGGAAGACGGCGTGGCCGGGGTGAGCCGTTTTTTGAGCCGCGTGTGGCGGCTTACCACGAAGCACGCGCCGCAAGCTCGATCGGCCGCCCTCGAGAATGGTGTTTTGAAAGGGCACGACTTCAGTCGTGCCGAACAGGGCAAAGAAAACCCCGGGGCTTTAGCCCCTGAGGGGAGTCTTGCCGGCCCGTCATCGAAGCTCCTGCGCAAACTGCACCAGACCATCGCCAAGATCACGCTGGATTTTGAGGGACGCTGGCACTTCAACACCTGCGTGGCCGCGATCATGGAATTGGTGAACGATCTGCAGGCCGCCGACGCGCAGCTTGGATCGGGAGAGATTCCCGCGCCTGTGGTGCGCGAGATCTTGCGCACTCTGGTGCTGTTGCTCGCCCCGTTTGCGCCGTACCTGGCGGCGGAGCTGTGGGAGACGCTCGGCGAAGAGGGAAGCGTGCTGCGCGCACCGTGGCCCGTGAGTGATCCCGCATTGGCAAGAGAAGACGAGCTGGAAATCCCGGTGCAGATCAACGGCAAGCTGGTGACGGTGGTGCGAGTGGCGGCCGACGCCGATCCCAAGACGATTGAAACGGCGGCGCTGGCAGACACAAAGGTGCAAGCGCGCACGGCGGCCAAGACCGTGGTCAAGGTGATCGTGGTGCCGGGCCGGGCCGTCAACCTGGTCGTGAAGTGAAGGAACTCCCCGTGGCGGAAGTCCGCAGCAGCGCGCCGGTACGCGGAACCCAATTGCTGGTGGAGCACATGAGCGGGGTCTTCAGGCGGCCTTCGCTCGTGGCGATCGAGATCGGATGGCGTTGGCTGGCCGGCATCCCGATTCTCCTTTTGTGCTTTCAGCAGGCGCAGCAAATCCTGGCCGCGTTTCCTCTGGAATCCTCCGGGTTCAACTCCGTCGATGCGCAAAATCCGTGGGTTGCGATCATCCAGTTGGCCGGCGTGTGGGCGTATTACCAGCCGCATGTGCTCGCCGTTTTGCGCTGGCTGCTGCCGGTTATTGTGCCGGCATGGGTGGTGGTCTCAGCGGTGGGCCGCAACCTGGTGTTGAAGAGGATGGAACCGCATCTGTCGTTCCGGCCAGTGGCAATGATCGGGTTGCAGGCGGCGTGGATGGCTTTGCTGGGTCTCACTTTTTGGGGCTGGTTCGGCTCCATGAAGTGGGTGGCTGCCACGCACATTGCAATACCCGGCGAGCCGGACCTGGTGGGCTTCGCGATCTGGGCCATCTTTCTTTCGCTGGGATTTTATACGGCGTGGGCGCTGTTGAGCTGGGCCCTGTCGATCGCGCCCGTGATCATGCTGCTCGAGCAGCGCTCCGCGCTCTCGTCTCTTGGTCAAAGTTTGAGACTCGGAAGCGCCTTCACCGGCAAGCTGGCGGAGATCAACCTGGTGATGGGCATTGTGAAGATTGCGCTCATCGTGCTGGCAATGGTATTCTCGGCCGCGCCGCTGCCGTTCAGCGACGAGTTGGGCGGCAGCGCGCTGCACGTGGTGTGGGCCGCTTCCGCGATGTTCTTTCTGGTGGCCAACGATTACTTTCAGGTAGTGCGGCTGAAGGCTTTTGTGGAGTTCTGGAAGCTGTTTCGCGGGAACCGATTCCGAAAACTGATGTAATTTACCTCAGCGTTGTGGCGAACTGGACGGCGGCCCAACCCTCTATTGAGCGGCGCCTGGATCTTTAGCGGCTCCGGGATCTGCGTTTTCCTTGATATATGCCTCGCTCAGCGTGCCTTTTTTCTGCGCGATCGGCAGCAGCGTGGGATAGAACTGAACGAATGTCGTATCCACCGCCCCATGAGCCGCGTGGCAGGTGTAACAAGGCGCTCCTTGCGGGATGAGCGTTCCGTTCCCGCTGGGTGAATCAAAATCGAAAAAGCCCCACTTGCCGGGGAAACGCGCGTCATCCCTGACGTGGACCTCGAACCCCATCACGGTTGTGCCCTGAAAGTGTCCTTGCAAATTGATTGAGCCTCGGTTCTTTGCTTCGCGCGCTTCAAGGATCAATACAGTCTTGTCGGGCCATTTGCCGGTCTGCTGGAAGCTCCGGTAGGCCTCAGGATTGACAAAGATGTTATCGAACATTGACTGGCGCTCGATCCCGTCGCTTTTGGCCTTGTAGCTCATGTCGATACCGGTGCTGAGATAAACCCACTCACGGTAGTTGGTGAGCGGCAGCAGATTGCCATTGGTGTCATAAGCCGGCGCGGCTGCCGTTGCAGCGTGAGCGGTCTTCAACATCTGGCCTGCGAGAAGGGCAACAATACCGGCCCCAAGCACGAACATCACAGCCGCGAGAGCACGAGTTCTGGAGGTCATAGGGATCTCCCATTGCCAGAGATACGCATCAGTCTTCGGTTCGGTTCCACAAGCCGGCGGGGTCGGCGGGGCTGCGGGCCGGCGCTTGCTCTAGAAGACCTTCATCCGAATCACGAGGTACTTCTTGGGATCCTCGCGGAAGGCTTTGACGAGATCGCGAGTCGCGGTAAGCGTCTGGTCGGCGTTGTCGTACAAGCTGCGGTTGCGGAGCAACTGGCCTACGGTGCCCTGTCCCTCGTCCACGCTTTTCAGGATGGCATCGAGGTGAGTCACCGTATCGTCGAGTTTTTGCGCGAAGGCCGGATCCTTGGCCAACTTGCCCAATGCGCCTTTGCCGGAATTAATCTGAGCAACCAGCTCGTTGGTATTGGCGGCGGCGGCGTTCAGATTCTTGTAGAGCGAGTCGTCGTGGATGAATTTGCCGGCGGTGCCCTGGCCCTGGTCGATCGCAGTGGTGATCTTGTCGAGCTTGTCGACTGCCGAGGCGGCGCGGTTGTAAAGCGTATCGTCGGTGACGAATTTGCCCAGCGATCCCTGGCCCCCTGCCACGGCGGTGGTAATGGTCTGCAAATTGGTGGCGATGGAATCGATCTTATTGGCGAAGGTAGGGTCGTTGATCAATCTCCCCACCGTGCCGCGGCCGGCGATGATTGAATCAAGGACCTTATCCAACTTGATCAGAGTGGCCTGCACCTCCTGGATCGATTGCTGGCTGCTCTGGATTACGTCCTGAATGGTGGGTGAGCCGCCGGCCCTGAGCTCCATGTTGCTGGTTGGCGGCGGACCGGTGGCGTGGTTGGAGTCGATATCGACATAGCTGTCGCCGAGGACGCCGGCCTGGGCGATGGCAGCGGTGGAGTCCGCGTGCAGGCCGCTCAGGAACTCATTGCCAATCTGCATGGTGACTTCAACCTGGTTGGGTTTGCGCTCGGGCACCACGCGGATATGGGCCACGTTGCCGATGGTGACGCCTTCGAGGGTCACCGGAGCGCCGTCTTTAAGCCCCGCGGCGTTGCCGAAGTAGCAGCGCAGCAGCAACTTGCGCGCAAACGGTCCGCCGGTCGACCCGCCCATGAGAAAAATGAGTCCGATCAGCACGGCCATGGCGACCATGACCAATGCACCCACCCTCAATTGCGACCACTGAACTTCATTGCGGCTTGGCACGTTACTCCTCTTGCTGTTATGAGCCGGTCGACGCCTTGAGAATAGCAGAAAAGGCCAATTCAGGCCCCGTTTTCGAGCACCACGCTGGCCATGGCCAGAGCCGCGGTGTGGGTGATGGACAAGGCCGCGCGCGCCACTCCCAGGTGTGCCGCGATCTGTGCCGCGCGGCCGTGAAACAGCACCCCGGGCCTTCCGCCCGGCGCCCGGACCACTTCGATCTCCAGCCAGTTTACTCCGCGGCTGATCCCGGTTCCCAGCGCCTTGGCGGCGGCCTCCTTGGCGGCAAACCGGGCGGCAAAGCTCTCGGCGGAATTGCGTTTGCGCAGGCAATAAGCCTGTTCCGCGCTGGTGAAGATGCGATTGAGGAAGCGCGGGCCAAAGCGATCCACAGACTGTCGGATGCGCTCGATTTCGACCAGGTCGATTCCGGTGCCGATGATCATGCTGTATATGAAACTACAACATTTCGGTCTTCAGGCCATTGGGTGAGCCGGGCTCAAGGTTGCTATTCAGGCGGGCAGCCACCCTTCCAATTACCAGCGAAGCAGGTGATTTGCACATCCGCTACCTCGATTGTGTCAAAGCCAGTCACGATTCGTTCGACTCCGGAACATTGGTTATCCTGCCCGCACGGCATCCGATAAGACATTTGTGAGGCTCAAGATGCGGCGAAGGGATACGGTGCCGGAGTTGGCGATTCCGTGGGCCATGCAGATGAAGGCCGTATCCAGCGAGGAGCCGGGCCGGCTGGTCCAATCCCTCACCGGCGCGATCCTGGGTTGCAGCGGCTGGGTGCTGAGCCGCGGAGCCAACGATACCGGTATGGTGAGCATCCTGTTCGAGTTCGAGCGCCGGTCCTGCATTGACATTTACAGCGTGCTGATTGCAGCCGGAGTGGAACTGAGCCAGAACGGGCATGTCCGCTTTACTGAATTGTGCCAGTGCACCCGGAATCATGCGCGGGAGTGCGGCGAGGAGATTGCCAGCGTGGATCTCGAGATTCAGACATTTCCAGTGGAAATGATCGGCAGCATGCCCGCACCGGGGATTGCCTGAGAGACCGTTTCGAAACTCGTTTCGCGACTGTGCGTGCCAAGAGCCCTTCCTGGGCCGCCACAAGCCCCGCGCGGAAAACATGCATGTAAACTGTACAGATCACCTGTCTATCTGTTACCGTTCCGTTATGCTGGAAACGCCGCCGAATACCGATACGGCACTTGCATCCAGGCTTGCGGCTGAGTTGCGCACCACCTTTGGCAAACTGAAACGGAAGGTGCTGCAGCACGGCGGAGCGAGCGATTTCACGTCGTCTCAGATCGCAGTCCTGCTCCGATTGGAAAAGGACGGTCCGGCGACGGTGTCGAGCCTTGCATGGGCCGAAGGAATGCGTCCTCAGTCGATGAGCGCTGTTATCGCGCCTTTGGAAGAAATGGGGCTTCTGGCGGGAGCTGCCGACCCGAACGACGGGCGAAAAACGCTCATGTCGCTGACCAAAGCCTGCAAGAAGCGGATCGAGGACGGGCGTGCCGCTCGTCAGGATTGGCTGACGCAAGCGATCCGGCAGAAACTCTCTCCGCAAGAACAGAAGAAGCTGTCTTCAGCCATACACCTGCTTGCGAAAATCACTGAGGACTGACCGTCTTGCCGCGCATCCGGCCAAGCGAACCTCATTCACTGCTTTCAAAGGAGAATTTCGTGCCACTTACCATCCTTGACCCTCAAACTGCGCTGATCGTGGTGGATCTTCAGAAGGGCCTTCGGGACATACCGTCTCTGCATCCCATGGCAGGTGTCATCGACCATTCCTGTCAGCTGATCGAGGCCTTTCGCAAGCAGAAGCTGCCTGTGGTTCTGGTCAACGTCACGGGAACTGCTCCGGGGAGGACAGAGGAGCCTCGGCGGCGCCGGGAGCTTCCCGCCGGCTTCAGTGAGCTGATGAACGAACTGCATCCGCAGCCAAACGACATCCTCATCACCAAACGCACCTGGGGCGCCTTTGCGAGCACCGATCTGGAAGCTCAACTGAAGGCGAAAAGTGTGACGCAGGTTGTTCTCGCGGGCGTGGCCACCGGTACGGGCGTGGAAGCGACGGCTCGCCAGGCGTACGAAGCGGGTTTCAATGTAACGCTCGCCGTCGATGCCATGACAGACGTGCGTCCTGAAGCGCACGAATACAGCCTCAGGCACGTCTTTCCTCGCCTCGGCGAGACCGGCTCCACGCAGGACGTGCTTGATTTACTCGCGAAGAGGAGTGCTTGACAATGAACTGGATCCATATCGTGTCCTGGTTTTTCGGAGGCCTCTTTCTGGCCAATGCCGTGCCGCATTTCGTTAGCGGCGCGATGGGAAAACCCTTTCAGTCACCTTTCGCAAAACCTCCGGGGAAGGGTCTCTCGTCCTCGACAGTGAATGTTCTGTGGGGCTTCGTGAATTTGCTCTTCGCCTGGCTGCTTCTGCTGCGCGTCGGACACTTCGACCCACGGTCCATCGCCTGCATCGCGCCGTTTGCTGCCGGCGCACTTCTCATTAGCCTGTTCTCGGCACGGCATTTCGGTGAGCTTCACGGAGGCAACACCACGGAGCGCCCATGAGGAATCCGCTCTCCAGAGCTTTCCGTGCTCTGGAGAACTTCAACTTTCGCTTGTGGACGGCAGGCGGTCTGGTATCGAACATCGGGACCTGGATGCAGCGCGTGGCACAAGACTGGATCGTGCTGACGCAACTGACCCACCATGACGCGACCGCGGTCGGCATTGTCACGGGCCTGCAGTTCGCTCCGCAGTTGCTGTTGCTGCCCTGGAGCGGTTTGGCGGCGGACCGTTTCAACCAGCGCAAGCTGCTGATGCTGACGCAGGCATCCATGGGTGTGCTTGCGGCCGCGCTGGGAATCCTGACGATCTCAGGTTACGTGCGGCTTTGGCACGTGTACGTGTTTGCCTTTGTCTTTGGCGCCGCTGCCGCGCTGGATGCGCCGGTGCGGCAGACCTTTGTTGGGGAACTGGTGGGCGACGAACGGTTGCCCAATGCGGTCGCACTCAACTCGACCTCGTTCTTCGCCGGCCAGATGATCGGCCCGGCTGTGGCCGGCCTGGTCATCGCACAAATCGGGACCGGCTGGGCATTTCTCCTCAACGGCCTGTCCTTCGGCGCTGTCCTGCTCTCCATGTATCTGCTGCGCGTTCAAGAGCTCAGGACAAACGCGAGAGCTTCCCGCAGACCGGGTGGCTTCATCGAAGGGCTCCGTTATGTATGGGCCAGACCGGACCTCCGATCGATCCTGGTCATGCTCTTTCTGATAGGAACATTCGCTATGAATTTCCCGATCTTCGTCTCCACCATGGCGGTGAATGTTTTTGACGCCGATGCGCGCGGATTCGGTTTGCTGTCGTCGATCATGGCCATCGGCACAATGGGCGGAGCGCTGCTGGCGGCCGGACGCGACAAGCCTAAGTTTGGGACGCTGCTGCTCGGCTCAGGAGTCCTGGGAATCGGTTGCGCGCTTGCTGCGTTCTCTCCTGGGTACTGGTGGTTCGCTGCGGCCCTCGCGGTGATCGGAGTGGCCGCACTCACCTTCACGAACGGGACAAACAGCATGATGCAGCTTTCGACCAAGCCCACCATGCGCGGGCGGGTGATGGCGACTCGTGTGGGCGTTGGGCTCGGGGGAGCGGCGATTGGGGCTCCCATTGTCGGTTGGGTGGCGAATCATTTCGGCCCCAGATGGTCGCTCGGCATCGGCGCGGTTTCCGCACTCCTCGCAGCCCTGGTCGCAGCCCTGATGATGGCGAAACCTGTGGCTGCGCCGCTAGACACATCCTCGACGCCTGCTCCCGGCAGAGGCGCGAGATCTCAACATTGCTGAACGGGCATGACGATCTCTTCAGGCGGCGAGATCGCGGCTCCGGTGTTTCGTGACAGGCTCCTGAGCAGACCCTAACCGGCCTCGACCAGCCCGTACTTCCGCTGCCATGCGTCTTTGAGCCTTGCCCAGACGCGGGCGCGCTCAGCTTCAGTTACCGCGGCGTCGGGCTGGTTGGCAAATTGGGCAGCTTCCTGCGTGGCAAGCTCCAGCAACTGGCGGTCGCGCACCAGGTTAGCCACGCGAAACTCGGGCAGTCCGGCCTGGCGGGTCCCGAAGAATTCGCCGGGGCCTCGCAGCGTCAAGTCCAGTTCAGCCAGCTCGAATCCGTCCTGGGTGCGGACCATGGCGCTCAACCGCTCCTCGGCCAGCGGAGTCACGCGCGGCCCGGTCATCAGGATGCAGTAGCTTTTGGCAGCGCCGCGCCCTACCCGGCCGCGCAACTGGTGCAACTGCGCCAGCCCGAAGCGTTCCGCGTGTTCCACCACCATCACCGTGGCATTGGGAACGTCGACGCCTACTTCAATGACCGTGGTAGCCACTAACACGTCAATCTCGCCGCGCTGAAACCGGCGCATGATGATCTCCTTGTCGTCGGCATCGAGACGGCCGTGGAGCAGGCCCACGCGCAGGCCTGCAAGTGGACCGGAGCGCAGCTTTTCATACATCTCGACGGCGGATTTGAGGCCGGTTTTCGCGGTGGGGCCAGCCTCCGGCGCGGCCTTGGGAAAAAGCAGCTCCGCTGTTTTGCCCTTGCGGGCGGCCTTTGTTTTGGGCGGGATCGCCGTTTCAGGTGCGGTCTCAGGGTCGTCGTGCGAAAAATCCAGCTCCGGCTGATCGTCTTTTGTGCCTTCAATGACCGGATAAACGATGTAAACCTGGCGTTTTCGCGCTGCTTCTCTTCGAACGAACTCCCAAACTTCGTCGGCCCGCTCGCCGGCAACACGGCGGGTGACGATGGAGGTGCGTCCGGGCGGCAACTCATCGAGGACGCTCAGGTCAAGGTCGCCGTAGAGCGAAAGCGCCAGCGTGCGCGGAATCGGCGTGGCCGTCATCACCAGAACATCGGGGTCGGGCTGGTTGGGCTTCTTCATCAGCTTGAAGCGCTGCAGAACGCCGAAACGGTGCTGCTCGTCCACTACGACGAGGCCCAGGCGATCGAACTCCACCTTTTCTTCGATCAGCGCGTGGGTGCCGATCACCAGTTGCGCCTCGCCGCGATTGATGAGCCCGCGGTTCATGCGTTTGCGCTCCTCGTCGAGCGATCCGGTGAGGAGCACGATGCGGGGCTTGCGCGAGGAGCGTTCCAGCAGCTTGCGCGCGGCCAGAAAATGCTGCGTGGCCAGAATCTCAGTGGGCGCCATCAGGGCGGCCTGGTAGCCGTTTTCCATGGCCACCAGCATGGCCTGGAGCGCGACAATGGTTTTGCCCGAACCCACGTCGCCCTGCAGCAGGCGGCGCATGGGGCTCGCGCTGCGCATGTCGGCCACAATTTCACCCAGGGCGCGCTTCTGGGCCGCGGTGGGATGAAAGGGAAGCACTTCGCGGATGGCCTCGCGCACCTTGTCGGTGGTGGCAAAGGCGATGCCGGGGCGTTCCTTCATGCGGCGGCGCTTGAGTTCCAGGCCCAGCTCGAGAAAAAACAGCTCCTCGAAGATCAACCGGCGATGCGCGGGCGTGGAGCAGGCCTGCAACTGGTCAAAGGGCGTTCCCTCGGGCGGAAAATGAACCTCGCGCAGAGAGGTTTCGCGATCTGGAAGATCGAGGCGCGCGAGCAGCGCCTGGGGCAGGCACTCCGGCACCGCGCCGCGCATGGTTTCGAGCAGGTTGAAGATGGTCCTGCGCTGCCAGCGCGAAGCCAGGCGCGCGCCGCCGAGCGACTCGTAGACCGGCGTGATGCGGCCCACCTCGAGCAGGCGCGTCTCAGCGTCGTCCGAGGCGTCCGGCAGCACTTCGAACTGCGGCTGGATCATTTTGAAGTTGCTCGAAGACCGGGACGGCTCGACTTTGCCGTAGAGTGCGACCGTCTGCCCGGCCTGGAACTTGCCTTCGAGGTACGGCGCATGAAACCAGATGCACTTGAGGGCGCAGCGTCCCTGGCCGACGGTCAGCTCGAAGAGCGGCGCGCGGCGGGTGCGCAGCAGGGCGGAGCCGCGCACTTCGGCAATGACGCTGGCCATTTCGCCGGGCTTCAGCTCGTCCAGGCTGCGCGGGTTTTGGCGGTCTTCATAGCGGAAAGGCAGGTGGTAGAGCAGGTCCTCGGCGGTCTGGACGCCCTTGACGGCGAGCATCTCCGCCACTTTTGGGCCTACGCCCTTCACATACATCACCGGAGTATCGAGGGCGGGCACAGTTTGGATGCTACAACCCGGCAGGGACCGAGGGCCAACGGGATTAGGTCAGGCTGGGGATGGATCGGGCTTGCCTTGGAGGTCTTTGAGGAGCCGATCGAAGGCCCTCTTGTAGGCGTCGTGGTCCTTCCAGTTGCTGAAGTCGGGGATGAAGTACTCTCGAATCTCGCGGGCCAGGTCTTTGCCCGTATCGCCGTCTATTAACTTCCAGTCCCGAAGAGCTTCGAACGAGCAAAGGCGGATGGGGAACAGAATCCGTTTGCCCTCCCTGACTTCCCGCTCATGAGCCCTGTATATCTCCGCCCCGACCCACTCGCTTGCCATGCTTTCCGGGGACAGGATCAGCAAAAGCTTGTCATACACGCGGATGGCTTCGTCAATCTGCTCGTGGACTTTCTTACCGCTGCGCATATCGTGAGGGGCGAACCAGCAGCGAACGCCATTCGCTTGCAAGTCAGCGTAAAGACGATCGGCGAATTCCTGATCGTGGGTCGAGTAGCTGATGAAGAGGGAATAGAACTCGATGCCCGTGCCGACCAACGAGGCCATGCATTGGATAAAGTTCTCGGGAACGCCGGCTTCGCGCAGGAAGATGTGAGGAATCTTGCCCTTGGATTTGTAGATTGTGTCAATGCCGATGGTGGAAGGATAGCTATGCACTATTGTTTCTAGCCCTATTGCCGTACTCAAATCGACATCGGCGAATGTCGCGTGCCCAGCACGCGCAACCGTGAAGTCGGCTTGGTCGAGTTCAGCTCTGCGGAAGTTGGCATGCAAGAGGTTCGCCGCGCCTAGGTTCGCATTGTTTAGGCACGCCCAGCTTAGATCTGTCCCGTTTAGGTTTGCCCCGTTGAGTTTTGCCCCGATGAGGTTCGCCCCGCGGAGGCCCGTCCCGATGAGCTTTGCCCCGATGAGGTCAGCCCCGTTGAGGATCGCAGCATTGAGGTCCGCCTTATTGAGGATCGCCCCGATGAGGCTAGCCCCGCTGAGATCCGGCCGGGTCTTGGGGTTCTCGATCCGCCATTTGTTCCATGCCTCGACGCCTTTTTTCAGTTTGGCTAGATGTTCGGGGTTGGCCATGACTCCAGTATGCCAGCGTCCGGCCAGATTGCCGGAACCTTCTATTCCCTCTTTCTTGCGGAGAATACGCATCATAATATCCGCATATTCTGCGGAGAATACTTGCGTTCGACGGAGAATACCGCCTATAATCTCCGCAGAAGGTGCGGAGATTGGCGCAATATATCTACGATTTGCCGGACTGGCCCCACTTTCGCTGGGACCATGAACGGCTGGCGGTGAAGCTGGTCGCGGTTCGTCACGAACAGGGGCGCTTGCTGGGGCGCATGGAGAATCTGGGCTTTTCGCTGCGCCAGGAGGCGGTGCTCGAAACGCTCACCGCGGATGTTCTGAAGAGCAGCGAAATCGAAGGCGAGAGTCTGGACGCGACGATGGTCCGCTCTTCGATTGCACGGCGGCTGGGCATGGAGACCGGCGGCTTGCAGGCCGTGGACCGCGACGTGGAGGGCGTAGTGGAGATGATGCTGGACGCCACACGCAATTATGGCCAGCCCTTGACCGAGAAGCGGCTCTTCGGCTGGCATGCGCTGCTGTTTCCGTCTGGCCGCAGCGGAATGAAGCGCATTGTAGCGGGCGCATGGCGGACCGACAGCAACGGTCCCATGCAGGTGGTCTCCGGCCCGCTAGGCCGGGAGCGCGTACATTTTGAAGCGCCGGCCGCGGAGCGATTGAGCCGGGAGATGCGGAGCTTCTTCGACTGGTTCAACGGAGGCGGCGATGCGGGATCTGCGGATTGGGTGGTGAAGGCCGGGTTGGCTCATCTGTGGTTTGTGACGATTCACCCATTCGAGGATGGAAATGGCCGCATTGCGCGGGCCATCGCGGATATGTGTCTTGCCCGGTCCGAAAAAAGCTCGCAACGGTTCTACAGCATGTCGGCACAGATTCGGCGGGAGCGTCCTGCCTACTACAGCGGCCTTGAGCAGGCGCAGAAAGGAACAATGGACGTTACAGAAAGGTTAGATTGGTTCCTAGAGTGTCTTGGCAAGGCTATCGATGGGGCGCAAATCGCGCTAGCTGGAGTTCTGGCCAGAGCGAGATTCTGGGAGTCCGTTGTAGCGGTGGCATTGAACGACCGGCAGAGACTCGTGCTTCATCGCCTCATCGACGATTTTGAAGGCAAGCTGACAACGTCGAAGTGGGCGAAACTTGCCAAGTGTTCTCAGGACACGGCCATGCGCGACATTCTGGCGCTGGTCGAGAGGGGAGTTCTTGTTCGTGGTCCAGAAGGGGGAAGAAGCACAAGTTATTCGCTTGCGCTTCTTCCCCGGCCTTCCATTGACCGGTTGACCGATGAACCTGCCGGAAGCCGATAGAATCCCGCCCGCTAAGCCGCATCGGGTTGGTAAACTCGCACCTCTGCCTCAATGGTTGTGGCCAGGGCGAGTTTGGCTTTGGTGAGGTCGTGCATCTGTTGAAGATTGAGCCAGAACTCCGGGCTGTTATCGAAGAAGCGGGCCAGGCGCAGAGCGGTGTCGGGGGTGATGGCGCGCTTGCCGCGAACGATCTCTCCGATCCGCGTCGACGGCACGCGAATGCTCATGGCGAGCCGGTGCCGGCTCAGCCCCAGCGGCTTTAGAAACTCCTCCGCCAGCATCTCTCCGGGTGACGTGGTCACGTATTGGTAGTTCCATCCTTGGGCGGGACGCACCAGGGGCACGCTGTTCCTACCCTTTCCGTTCGCCGTGGTAGTCGACGATTTCAACGTCATACGCTCCATCCTCCCGATGAACAGGGCCGGTTGAGGGTTCGGGGTTTCCCACCCTGGCCGCAAAAACAAAGATGCGGTGCCAGAGGGCGCCCAGGTGGGGCACCAGCATTCGGGCGGTATTCTCAACGATCATTCCTGGCCATAACGCGCCGCAGCGAGTTGAGGTACTTCTAACCTACAGGGCGCAGGCGAATCTGACCATTGATAGCACGGGCCCGAGCCCTGAAGAAAGTCCAAGGCGGGGTGGTGTATGTTTGTATGCGGCAGAAAACTTGAAGGTTGAAGGGGGATCAAGTGCAGGGATTGAATCGTAGAAGCTTTTTGAAGGCGGCATCGGCGGCATCGGCGGGAACCTGGCTGGCAGGGAAAGTACACGCTCTCGAAGCGGTGCAGGAAGCGGCGGCGGCGCCGATTGCGGCCAATGACCACATCCAGATTGCGCTGATCGGAGCGGGCGGGCAGGGGCAGGGAGACACCAAGTTTGCCGTGCAGGTTCCAGGCGTGAAGCTGGTGGCCGTGGCCGACTGCTACAACGGCCGTCTGGACCACAGCAAGGAACTGTGGGGCAACGACATCTTTACCACGCGCGACTACAAGGAGATTCTGGCGCGCAAGGACATTGACGCGGTGATTATCGGCACGCCCGACCACTGGCACAAGCAGGCGTCTATCGACTCGATGCGGGCCGGCAAGGACGTGTATTGCGAGAAGCCGATGATTCATCTTTACTCCGACGGGCCGGAAATGATCGAGGCGGCTCGATCGACGGGCAGGATCCTGCAGATTGGCAGCCAGCGGGTGAGCTCGATGATCTATGCCAAGGCCAAAGAGCTGCTTGAAGCCGGGGCCATTGGAAAGCTCAACATGGTCACCGCGCGCTGGGACCGCAATTCGGCCATGGGCGCGTGGAGTTATACGGTTCCTCCGGACGCGTCGCCGGAGACCTGCGACTGGCCGCGTTTTCTTGGCACCGCGCCCAAGATTCCCTGGGATGCCGAGCAGTTTTTCCAGTGGCGCAAGTGGAAGGCCTACAGCAGCGGCGTCGCCGGCGACCTGTTTGTGCACCTGTTCAGCGGAACGCACTTCATTACCGGGTCGCACGGACCGACGCGGGGAATGGCCACCGGCGGCCTGCGCTTCTGGAAAGACGGCCGCAACGTGCCCGACGTGATGCTGGGAATGTTCGACTACCGCGAGGACTTCAACCTGAGCCTGCGCGTGAACTTTGTGGACGGCGGCGAAGAGAGCGAAGGGCTTATCTTCACGGGGTCTGAAGGAACGATGGAGATTGCCGGGAATTCAGTGAGCGTGAACCGCGTGCCGCGGGAGACGGAGCCGGGCTACACCATCGGCACCTTCACTGAGGCGATGCAGAAGCAGTATCTTGAGGAGTACGCGAAGAAGTATCCGCGCACGCATCCTGAGGGCTCGCCAAGGGATGGATTCGAGCGGTACGAAGCGCCGGCCGGGTACGTCGACAGCTACGACCACTTCAAGAACTTCTTTGCCTCAGTCCGCTCGCGCAAGCCGGTGGTGGAAGATGCGGTCTTCGGCTACCGGGCCGCGGGCGCGGCGCTGCTGAGCAACCTGAGCATGGAGCGCGGAGCGGTGGTGAAGTGGGATCCGGACGCAATGAAGCTGCTGTAAGGCTGGAGCGGCGGCTACCGGCTCATGGCGCAGGCAACAGGATGGGCTCCGCTGGAGCCCATCATGCCGGCATGGGAAAGTAAGCCTGGATGGCGCGCTTCAGCGAGACTTGATCCACGTGCGGCTTCTTGTTCTCGTAGCGGGCAGCCCAGCAGACCTGGTTGACAATGTCCCGCGGATGGCAGGGACGCAGTTCCTGGCCCAGCGCGTTGCGGATGAATTTGATCAGGTCCCCGGGAATGCCATCGTCGAAAGACACGCGCTTGTCGCGGGCCACGCGGCGGAAGATCTCAGTGAACTCCTCGTCGGTGATTGCGCCGATCTTGATCTTGGTTTGAATACGCCGCAGGAAGGCGGGATCGACCAGGTCGGCCGGATCGGTATTGGAACAGAAGACGACCAGCATTTCGAAGGGGATCTCAACCTTCTTTCCACCCGCCAGGGTGAGAAAGTCGATTCTCCGGTCCAGGGGAACGATCCAGCGATTGAGCAGTTCCTCGGGGCGGATGCGCTGCCGCCCGAAGTCATCGATGACCAGAACGCCGTTATTGGCCTTCATCTGCATCGGGGCGACATAGTAATTTGATGCCGGGTTGTGTTGCATGTCGAGCATTTCGACGGTGAGCTCGCCGCCCACCAGTACCGCTGGGCGATGACAGAGCACCCAGCGCTCGTCATGAATGGTCGAGGTCTTCGGATCCTCGGCCTGCTTGTGGATGGAGGGATCGTAGACGGTGATGATCTGGCCGTCCACTTCAACCGCGTAGGGGATCCATACCGTATCCGCAGACATCACCCGCGAAAGAACCTCGGCCATGGTCGTCTTTCCGCCGCCGGCGGGGCCGTAAAGGAAAATGGCGCTGCCGGAGTTGAGGGCGGTGCCGAACTGGCGCAGTATCTCGTGATCGATGACCAGGTGGTTGAAGGCGCGCGACACATCTGCCGCGTGGACTTCGACCTTCTGCACGCTCTGTTTCCTGACTTGCTCTACGTATTTTTCAAAGGTGACCGGCGCGCAACCTGCGTATTGGCTCTGTTGCAGCAACTCGGCGGCACGCGACCTGCCCTGTGCGGTGATGGCGATCTGGGGAATGTTGCTGCTCATTCCGGTGAGCTGGCAAAGCGCCTGCGAACGAAGCCGGCTAAACAACTCGTCGGTCAGCTCGAAGCTGAGATGGACTTTCTCTGAAAGTTCAAGGATCGAGAGGGAACCGCACAGGTAGAGGACTTTGAGAACCAGGTCCTCCAGGATTCCCTGTCGCACGTCGATTTCCGCCAGGCTGCGGGGTTTGTATTCCGGTCCGGAATTGTCTTGATCGGCTGCAAAATCGCCGTCAAAATTCTGCATCGATAGCAATGTCGCCATCTCGTTCTCCTCAAAACTTTAGGATCAGTCTCAACTGTAATGGGAGCTCACGGAGTTGAACCTCCCTCTTTGGTCTTTCTCTAAGTGCCTCTTTAGTATCAGGTTGTGACTGATACGGAGGTTTTCCGTAAGGTTACCACAGTTCCAGGTCAGCGGTACGAAGGGAAGGCCCGCCAGAACACGAATGGGCACCGGGTGAGCCGCCTGCAACTTGAAGCAATACCGTGGTTTCGCTGAGCCTAGAGCCTGTTATTAACTTTCACGCGGGTGGCGTTCCACCCCAGCGCACCGAGTTCGTGCGCCGGGGAC
>Ga0224555_1003077_pt1 | contig 17964 bp, 20 predicted proteins | sample 714S23034metaG_FD_180687 | JGI IMG/M metagenome (GOLD analysis project Ga0224555, IMG submission 180687) | Peat soil microbial communities from Stordalen Mire, Sweden - 717 S2 30-34 | ecosystem: Environmental > Terrestrial > Soil > Wetlands > Peat | place: Sweden: Norrbotten County, Stordalen...
GGCCACCGGCCCTCGCGAAACTCATGCCGGCCGTCGAGCGGCGAGCAGCACTGGCGATGGACCGGTGGTGACCAGGGTTCCGAGCGCCGGGTTATAGCGCCCGGCAAGAAGAGGGTGCACCAGTGAGGCTGCCACCAGCCACCAGGTGAGGCGCCGCCGGTCGCGGGCCCGGACCGCCGCCACCGCGCAGCTGACCGCCGCCGCGCCCGGCAGGACAAACTGAAGGAGGTCGTCGCCGAAGAGGGTGGGGTGCACCCCTCCCCAGTCCATCCCGAACCAGCACGAGGCGAGGAGCGCGAAGAGGGCAGCCGCAGCTGGGCGGAGCACTGGTCGGTGCCCCAACCTGGCCATCGACACCATCTCATCGCCAGGGTAGAGGGCGCTCGCCGCATCCCGGTGACCCTGCCGTCGCAGGCGAAGGACGGCTGGGTGACGGTTCATCGGCGCCCCCGCCTCGCTCCGAGGGCTCGTCCACCCTCCCACGTGCAGTGATCTGTGGCGCTGACAACTCAACTTGATTCTGCAACGAAACTGGGTGAGCCAGCCTTTGTGAGACGGGACCTTGCCGGAGCTCCAGAGGACGCCGCCTGGGTTGACCTGAGACGCCCCGAGAGGGGGGACCTGGAGGCGAACGGCTGTTTGATAGGGGGCAGCCCTGGGGTAAAATTCGTGGCGGTCGTCTAGCCACTTGAGGTCAGCGGAGCACTGGTCGCCGCGGACCTGACCGACCCGAAAGAGAAGATCTCCTTGCTGGGGGGCCTGGGCTCTTTCGGGGAACCCCACATGAAACCGGACTTTCCGGTGCCCAGCGATTGGGCCGGCGTGGGTCGCGCCCTGTTCGATCGCTTCCAGTGCCTAACTCACCGCCCGGCGTCCCGACTTCGCGTGCCGGAATCAGGAATGCTTCGTGCGGGCTGGGCGCCCGCGGTCAGCTCAGCGGGTGGGCGTCAGGATCGCGTCGAGCCGTGCCTTGAGAGCCGGCTTGGGCTGGTAGCCGACGATCCGGTCGGCCGCCTTGCCGCCCTGGAAGACCATCAGGGTCGGGATGCTCATGATCCCGAACATCCCGGGAGTCACCGGGTTGGCGTCCACGTCCACCTTGCCGACCTTGACCCTGCCCTCGTACTCGGTGGTGAGATCCTCGACGATCGGGGCGATCATCTTGCAGGGGGAGCACCAGGACGCCCAGAAGTCGACGAGAACGGGGACCTCGGACTCGAGGACCTCCGACGTGAAGTTCGCGTCCGTGATCGTGATGGGATGCGCCATGTGGGTCTCCTGCTGGTGACGGCCCCTGCCGTCCACGTGAACCATGCTAGCAACGCCGCTTCGGATGGCGACCTCAGGACGGGGCACCGCTCCCCGTCGTGGATGCACCGCCGTCCTTCTTGGCGCTCGACGTGCTCCCCCCGGCCGGAGCCTTCTCGCCCGCCGGAGCCCGATCACCGCCCGGAGCCTTATCTCCCGCCGGAGCCCGATCGCCGCCGCCTGCCCGCTCGCCGGCCGTTCCACCGGACGGGCTCTTGCCATCGCTGGACGCCTTGGCCCCGCCGGCGGGGCCCCCGCCGTTGACCGCGGCGGTCGCGGGCCGCCGCGAATCCGTCTTGTAGAAGCCGCTTCCCTTGAAGACGATCCCGGCCGGAAAGAAGAGCCGCCGGCCTGGCGTCCCGCAGCGGGGGCAGTCGGCGCCGGTGGCGTCCGTCATCCGCTGCAAGACCTCAAACTCGGCCTCGCAGTTGGGGCAGTGGTATCCGTAGGTGGGCACGGGACTCTCGATTGGACCTGATCAGCTCATACCCGGGGTGGCCGTCCGCCAAACTCGGGGCGCGTCAATTCTCCCAGGGAGGGGGCAGCGCGCGGAGCCGGGGCCCGTCCAATCGCCGGGAGGGAAGCTCCCCTGCGGCAATCCGGCGGGCCATCTCGGTGGCGGGAACGTCGACGCGGACCCGACGCCGCTCATCGCGGAGCAGCCTCCGGAGGGCGATGGCGACGATCTCGCTCCGCGAGAGGGGGGAGACCTGGGTGTGCTGGTTGAGCGCCTCGATCAGGTCGTCGTCCAGGTAGAAGCTGACCCGCCGTTCCATGGCGGCATCGTAGCGCCTCTTCCTCAGCCGGACGGCGGCCGGCTGGGAGCCGCCCTGCCGCAGGTTCCCGCCTCCCGGTGCACCGGATGGCGCCCGGAGATCACCCGTCTGCCCACCCGGCCGCTGCAAGGCTGACGCCGGAGTCATCCCGGCTCGTTCCGACCGTGCCACCCGAGCGACCGGAGCTTCGCCTCGTCGAGCTTGTCGAGAGAGCCCAGGATTAGCTGGGCCTCCCGGTACCGCGGGTCCCCGGAGAGGAGCGGGTCGGGGACAGCGATGCAGGGCATCCCGGCGGCGCGGGCGGCGAGGACCCCGTTGGGGGAGTCTTCGATCGCCAGGCAGGCGGCGGGGCTCAGCCCCAGGCGTCGGGCGGCCGTGAGGTAGACGTCGCCGGCCGGCTTGCCCCTCAGCTCGTCGTCGGCGGAGCAGCGGATCTCGATCCATTCCAGGCCGAGCCGGTCGCAGACCGCGTCGATCAGCCGGTGGGAAGACGAGGAGGCGATGGCGATCCCCAGACCCAGCTGGCGGAGCAGGGCGACCGCCTGGTCCACCCCTTCCATCGGTTCGCCGCGCGTGCGGACGTGGTCGACCATCCGGTCGATGACCCACTCGGCGATTGCCGCGTCGCTGGGCTCTCCCGTCTCGGCACCCGGCCAGGGGCGTACCCGGCGCCAGTGGGCGACCACCTCGACGACGCGCCGGCCCATGGTGCTGAGCATGTCCGCCTCGCTGAGCTGGAGGCGCAGCTCACCGAAGACCGCGGTCTCGGCCGCACGCCAGGCCGGCTCGGTGTCGATGAGGAGCCCGTCCATGTCCAGGATGACGGCCGAGACCGCGGGTGCGGCGGCGCTGTCGCTCATGGTCGCGACTTTGCCAGGTCGGCGGCGCCGGATGCCCCCCGGTCGCCGCGGGCGGACGCCGGTGAGGCACCCGGAGGTGGAGCGCGTGGGACCTCAGTCCGACGTGCGGCGCCGGAAGAGGTGGACTGCCAGGGGCACGCAGATCGCGAGCAGCGCCGCCGACCAGAGCAGCGCTGCCGTCACCGGGTGCTGCATCGGCCAGTCCTGGATCAGCGCTGACGGGTTGGGGTTGCCGAAGAGCTGGCGGCAGGCTGAGGTGACGGCGCTGACCGGGTTCCAGTCGGCGATGACGCGCAGCCACGCCGGCATCCCCTGGGTCGGCACCATCGCGTTGGAGACGAACGCCAGGGGCAAGAGCACGATGAAGCCGATCGACATCGCCGCCTCGACGTTCCTCGCGACCAGCCCGACACAGCCGAAGGCCCAGCAGATCGCGTAGGTGAAGAGCAGGGCGATCGCGAGGCCGGCCGCGACCGAGATGACGCCGGTGCTCGGACGCCAGCCCACCGCCAATCCGGCGAGGACGACGATCATCGTGCAGATCAGCGCCGAGAGCAGATCGGTGACGGATCGGGCGATGAGGATCGAGGGCCGCCACATGGGCAGCGCCCGGAAGCGGTCGATGAGCCCGGTGTTGAGGTCGGTGGTGAGCCCCACCGCGGTCCCGTTCGACGACATCACCAGGTTCATCGCCAGCAGCCCCGCCAGGGCGAAGTCGGTGTAGCTGCCTCCCGGGATGGGGATGCCGGAGCCGAACACGAAGATGAAGAGCAGCGTGAAGAGGATCGGCTGGACGGTCACGTCGGAGAGCTGCATCGGCTCGCGAAGGATGTGCACTAGGTTGCGCCGGATCAGGACCAGGATCTCCCGGAGCCGCTGTCCGAACCAGGCGGGCGGCGCGCCGTCGATGCTGATGGTGTGGAAGCTCATGCCGTTGCGGCCTCCGGTTCGTTGGCGGCTTCCTCTTCGGCTGTCTCCCGCCCGGTGAGGGCGAGGAAGACGTCGTCCAGGGAGGGCTGGTGCACCTGCACGTCGTCGACGAGGATGCCGGCGCGGTCGAGGGCCCGGACCGCCGCGGTGGCGATGCCCTCTCGATTGAGGACGGCGGCGCGGAGACGCCGTCCGTCATGGCTGACGTGGGCCTCACCCTCGAGCAGGGGCTGGAGGGCGAGGACGGCCTCCGGCCGCGGCGCGCTCAGGGTCACCTCGAGCCGCGCCGACCCCGTCTCCGACTTCAGCTGCTGAGGCGTCCCGCTGGCGATGACCCGTCCGTGGTCAAAGACCGCGATCTGGTCGGCGAGGTGGTCGGCCTCGTCGAGGTACTGGGTGGTGAGAAGCACGGTGCAGCCGTCCCCGACCATCCCGCGGATCACCTCCCAGATCCCGAGCCGGCCGGCCGGGTCGAGACCGGTGGTCGGCTCGTCGAGGAAGAGGATGGGCGGCGTCATGATCATGCTGGCCGCGAGGTCGAGGCGCCGGCGCATGCCGCCGGAATACCCCTTGGTCTGACGGTCGGCGGCGTCGCTCAGCTCCAGCCGCTCCAGCAGGGCGGCGGCCCGCTGCCGCGCCGCGGAGCGCCGGAGCCCGCTCAGCTGGCCGATCATCTCGAGGTTCTGCCTGCCGGTGAGCAGCTCGTCGAGGGTGGTCGCCTGGGCGGCCACCCCGATCCGCCGCCGCACCTCGGCAGGCTGGGCGGTGACATCGAAGCCCGCGACCGACGCACGCCCCTCGTCAGGATGGCTCAGGGTGGTGAGGATCCGGATCGCCGTGGTCTTGCCGGCGCCGTTGGGCCCCAGCACGCCGAGGATCGCGCCTGCCGGGACGGAGAGGTCGACGCCGGCCAGAGCGACGGTCGCGCCGTAGCGCTTGACCAATCCCTCCGCCTCGATCATGGCTCCGATGGGCACGTCAGACCTCCGGGATCCATCGGGGCCCGGTGGGGGCGGCCGCGATTGTGGTTTCGTTCACGTGGCGTACCTTCAGTGAGGTTGGTTGGCGATATGGCAACGATATATCGTGATAGCTCGCAATGCAAGAACTCCGCCGGGAGCTCCCGGCGGGGGAGTCAGCCGCCCAGCTCTGGGAGGCTATACTTACCAACCGCATGGTAAGCATTGAACTTACCGGCCGTCTAGTAAACAAATCATGACGGCCGGCGGTCCGATCGGGTACGGCTTCCCCCCGGGCCCTCGGGTACCGGGAGCTGAACCGCCGGCCGGTCAGCCCGACACGCGCCAGCGGATCCTGGATGTCGCCCTCGAGCTCTTCGTCGAGCAGGGGTACGAGGAGACCTCGCTCCGCGAGATCGCCGCGCGGGTGGGGGTGACCAAGGCCGCCCTCTACTACCACTTCCGCTCCAAGGACGAGATCCTCATGACCCTGCATCAGCCGGTGCACGAGCTGATGCGCAACGCCATGGCCCGGCTCGAAGATCCTGCGTCGAGCGGTGGCATGTGGATGACATTCCTCGACTGGCTCATCGACCAGATGGCCGCTCACAGCAGGCTTCTCCTGCTGTACCAGCGCAACGCAGCCGCCCTTGGGGCGGTGGGCCGGAAGGACCACCGCAGCCCGGAAATCGAACCCGAGCAACTCTTCCTCCGGAAGCTCCGCGACCCGGCGCTCAGCCTCGACGACCGCGTGCGGATGGCCGGCTCGCTGGCCGTCATCGTCGCGGGTGCGGCGCTGGCGATGCATCCGGGCGCCAGGGCCGGGGATCCGGAGGAGCTCGCCGGCGTGCTCCGCGTCGCGGTGCGCGACCTGCTCCGGGTGGGCCCACCCCCGCCGCCCCCGCCCCCTGCCCCTCCCTTTCCCGCTGCCCCGCCCTCTCCCCCCGCCCCTCCCTCTCCCCCTGCGGCGTAGGGTGCGCGGCAGGGCCAAGGCCGTCGGAGTGCCGCCGGGGGATGGCCGATGGAGAGCCCAAGCCGTGACGGAACGACCTGCAGAGCGGACCGCCCGCTGATGCCGACCGCCGACGCCAATGGCATCCGCATCCACTACGAGGTGCACGGCGAGGGCAGGCCGCTGCTCCTGATCCTCGGGCTCGGTGCCGATGTCTCCGAGTACACCGCCCTCATCGATCAGCTCGCCGCCCACTCGCGGGTCATCGCCTTCGACAATCGCGGCGCGGGGCGCACCGACAAACCCGATGCGCCATATTCCATCGAGCTGATGGCAGCCGATGCCCTGGGCGTCATGGACGCTCTCGGCGCCACCCGTGCCGACCTGCTGGGGATTTCCCTGGGGGGCCGCATCGCCCTGGAGCTCGCCCTCGGCCACCCCGAGCGCGTCGAGAGGCTGATCCTCGTCTCCACCTCGGCCCGGGTCGTCCCGAGCTTGCGCCGCAGGCGGCTCTACCCCCTCCTCTCGGGGATGCCGCTCTTCCGGAGCCGTCACCCGCAGCCGCGGTACGCCTTCGTCCGCCAGATGGAGGCGTCGACCGGGTACGACGCCGGCCCGCGCCTGCACGAGCTGAGCATGCCCACGGTGGTGCTGCACCGCGGCATCGCCGGGTCGCGGCTGCTGACCTTCACGGGCGGCCACCTCTTTTTCCTGATCCGGGAGCGGCAGCGCTTCGTCGACGCCGTGGCCGACTTCGTGGGTCAGGGCTGATGGCGGCGCCCGAGCGGATCGTCCTCGACGGCGGCCTGGTTCTCCGCCGGTGGCGCTCGGCCGACGCTCGGGCGCTGACCCTGGCGGTCGCCGAGAGCTTTGAGCACCTGCGGCCGTGGATGCCCTGGGCGACCGCGCCACGCCTGGAGGAGGAGCGGGCCGTCCTTGTGAAATGGGAAGAGGAGTGGGACGCGGGCGGCGAGCTCCAGTACGGGCTGTTCCTCGGTCCGCTCGCGGTCGGCAGCATCGGGCTCATTCCCCGCATCGCTCCCGGCGGCCTGGAGATCGGGTACTGGGTGCACGCGGGGCACACCCGGCACGGCTACGCGACGTCGGCCACGGCGGCGCTCACCTCGATGGCCTTCACGCTTCCCGGGCTCGAGGTGGTGGAGATCCACCACGACCGGGCCAACCTCGCCAGTGAGGGTGTCCCCCGCAAGCTCGGCTTCACGCTGGTCGGGGAGCATCCGAGGCCGTCGCGGTTGCCGACGTCGCCGGCGGAATCCGGCACCTACCGGATCTGGCGGATGACCCGTGACCGCTGGCGGCCGTCCGGAGCGTCCCTGCCGCCTCCCTCACCCTGATCAATCGCCCAAGAGCAGCGTGCTCCCGGTGCTCAGTGAGGTGCTTCGACCGGCTCCAACCTGCCACCTCGGCGCCAGTCGGGGAGGGCGATGATCGGCCGGGTGCGACGCTGGATGGTCGCCGCGATGGCGTCCAAGATCTCCCCATTGGCGCCTCGATCCCGAAGGTCCTGGGCGACGGGCCCGGCCTCTCGGGCGAGGGCTTCGGCCAGTCGAGCCATCCGGCGCCGGAGCGCCATGGTGTCGAGGTCGCACTCCGCCAGCAGCTGTGCCCAATGCCTCGGCGTCACCTGGTCGGCCTGGTACTGGTCACCGATGGCCATCGCCAGAGTGCTCGAGATGCCCGGGTACACCGCGGTGCAGATCAGGTCATAGGCGGGTGCCAACCGGACCGCGCCGTGCTCCAGGAGGAGGCTGCAGTTCTTCGCGTGGGCGTCGGCGTTGCCGATGGTGATCGCAAGGACCAGGCGGTCGATGAACGCAAGGACATCCTCCGCCGCTCGTGCGGAGCGGGTCCGGAGCAGGCGAATCACATCGGCTGCGGACGGTCCCCCGTCCGCCTGGTACTTCCGCTGAGGGTCGATCCCAAGGGCCTGGCAGACGTCCTCCTGATGGAGACGCAGCACCCGACCCCCTTCCGTGCGCCGGTCGAAGCGCTCCACGACGAGAATCTCCTCGGTGCCGACCCGACGGAGCGCGGGCGCCGCTGCCTCGATCCCGCATCGCCGGGCGAGGGTGAGGCAGAAGGCCTCGTTGACGACGAGGTTCGGGAACGCCGGTCGGCCGCCCCTGGTCCGCAGGGACGGGCTCGGCTTGAGGATGTGTGTGCTCGGGGTATCGCCGCGGGGCAGCCCGACCCTGCCATCCTGGCCGATGACCACCACCAGCTTCTCCTGGGCTCCGGCCAGGCTGATGCGTATCCCCTGCTCGGGCTCGTCGCCCAAGGGACGGATCGGCAGCTCGTCGAGCAGCTGCTCCAACTCGGACTCGTCAAGCCAGCGGACGCTCTCCCCTTCCCCGGCCGTGACCTTCTCCTCGGGGACGAAGGCAACTGCGCCTGCACAGTCGCGGCCCGCGATCGCCAGCAGGCCAAAGACGTCGTTCTCGGCCAGCCTCCAGCGGCGGGCCAGGGCACTCCGAACAGCACCCTCCGGGAGCAGGCCATCCAGGAATGGATTCGTCTCGCCGGCGCTGTAGGGCTCACGCCGCACCGGAAGCGACAGCGAGAGGAGTGGCAGGTCGGGGGAGCGCTCGACGACCTCGGGCAGGTACTCGATCGTGCCGCGGCCGTCTCCGGACGACGTCAGGACCCCCACGGGCTCGCCGCTCAGGAGGACGATCAGCCGGTCAGCGGCCACCGGCGTCCATCTCCCTCTCGACGAGGTCGACGTCCAGCGAGAGGGCGGAGAGGATCGCCAGGAACCCGGCGACCGTGACGTCCCCGCGCCCGGTCTCGAGCTTCTGGAGGACCCCACGGCCGACACCCGCGGCCGCTGCCAGATCGGCCTGGGTGAGGCTCCGAGCTCGCCGCCGCTCGCGCACCAGCCGGCCGAGTTCTCGACGGTCCGTCACGCGGCTGCTCATGATCGTGAGCATAACACCGGTCCAACGGAGAACAACCCGGGTTTGCCCATGATCATGAGCAAAGACTGGGCAGAACCACGAAAACAGCCGAAGTGATCACGATCGTGAGCACTTCGAGCTCAGAGAGGGGAGATGACGAGCCCGGTCGGGACCTTGGGGTAGAAGTAGGTCGACTTCTGGGGCATGTTCTCGCGGGCGTCGGCCACCGCCATGACCTCCTGGCTGGTGCACGGGGAGACGAGGAACGCCAGGCCCGCCCGCCCGTCCCGCACCGCCGCCACCGCGTCGGCGGGATCGCGGGTGTAGTCGAGCGCGCTCTCCCGCAGCTCAGCCTCCCCGATCCCGCACCCGCTGATGACCTCCGACTGGAGAACGGAGACGTCGAGGGCGTCGCGGCGGGAGCCCGTGTCGCGCCGGGGCCGGCGGAGCACCGCGGTGCCATCGGGCGCCACCAGCACGTAGGCGTGCTCCGTCGCCCGTCGCTCCCCCAGGCGGGCGAGGGACGCAACCGGGTCGGCCACCGGCTCCAGCTCCCAGGTCCCGCCCAGCCGGGCCAGGAGCTCCTCCCGGCTGACCGGCAGCCCGGGGCGCGGGCGCACCAGGCGGTGGATGGGGAGGACCACCAGGGCGGTGTCCTCGGCGGCGCTCGCGTAGACGAGCGCGAACTGGCTGTCGGCGTCCGCGCCGTCCCCGGCTGCACGCCGCTCGGCCGCGTACGCCGCCATGGTCTCGAAGCGGTGGTGGCCGTCGGCGATGTAGAGGGTGGAGGGGTTGAGTAGGGCGCCGATCTCGGCGAGGACGGCCCGGTCGCTGACCTGCCAGACCAGCACCTTCTCCGGGCCCATCTCGCCGTCGAACCGCCCTCCGAGGAGAGCCCGACCCTGAGCGATCTCCGCGAGCCTCGTGACGAGCCCTGGAGCGCCGTCCCAGAGCAGCCAGACCGGGGACGTCTGAGCGCGTGTGGCGCGCATCAGCGCGAGCCGGTCCTGCTTGGGCCCGCGCAGGGTCAGCTCATGGGGGCGCACCTCGGAGCGCTCCCAGGGAAGCGCCGGGACCCTTCCGACCAGACCGAGGCGGCGCTGCGAGGTGCCGTCGGGGGCCACGAACTCGTGAACCACCAGGTAGAGGCCGGGATGCTCGTCTCGGACCAGGATGCCCAGCTCCAGCCAGTTCCGGAGATGCGCCGCCGCCCGCGTGTACACATCGCTCCGCTCGGCCACGTCGTCCGGGTAGGGGAGGCCGAAATCGACGCGCACGATGTTGCGCAGGTCGCGGCCGTACAGCTCCTCCCGCTGCGCCGGGCTGATCACGTCATAGGGCGGCGCCAGGGCTCCCCCCAAGCTGACGTGCTCGGGGTTGTACCTGACCCCCCGGAGGGGATGCAGACAGGCCAACTAGGCTGCTAGAGGGTGACGACCCGGAGCGACTCCAGGTCCGCCACCGCTTGGAGGGCGAGCTGCAGCTCCGGGCCCACCGGGTCGTCGACCTGGATCAGCATCACCGCACGTCCGCGCGGGCGGTCGCGGCCCAGCTCGATGCCCGCGATGTTGATGTCATTGCTGGCCAGAAGTCCGGACACCTTGGCCACGACCCCGGGGCGGTCGTTGTGCTGGACCACCAGGAAGAGGCCGGTGGGGTCCATGTCGATCCGGAAGTCGTCGATCCGGGTGATCCGTGGCTGGCCTTCGAACTGAGTGCCCACCAACGTCAGCCGGGTCCCGCCGATGACCTCCACCAGCAGGGCATCCGCGTGGTCGAGGTCGCGTGTGGTGGTGCGCTCCTCCACCGCGACGCCATGGTCCTTGGCCACGAGCTTGGCGTTGATGGCGTTGACCCGGGTCTCGGTGAAATGGCTGAAGAGCCCGCGCAGCACCTCGGCCGTGAGCGGGCTCGGCTCGACCTTGCTCAGCTCTCCGGCGTAGCTGCAGACCACCCGGCTCACCTTCTCTCCGGCGAGCTGGGCCGCCAGCGACCCCATCTTCTCGGCGAGGACGAGGTAGGGCTGGAGGCGGGCCATCTCCTCGGGCTGGATGGACGGCAGGTTCACCGCGTAACGCGGCCCGACCCCACCCAGGTACTGAACGATCTGGTCGGCGACGTCGGTCGCCACATTGACCTGGGCTTCGGTGGTGCTGGCGCCGAGGTGGGGGGTGAGCACCAGCTCGGGCACCGACAGGAGCGGATTCTCGGGGAGTATCGGCTCCTTGGTGAAGACGTCGATGGCGGCGCCACCGATGTGGCCCTCCCGGACGGCGTCGGCCAGGGCCTGCTCGTCGATGATGCCGCCGCGGGCGACGTTGATCAGCCGGGCACCCTTCTTCATCCGGGCCAGCTCGGCCGCCCCGATGACCCCACGAGTCTTGTCGTTGAGGGGGACGTGGACGCTCAGGAAATCGGACTGACTCAGGAGGGTCTCGAAGTCGACCAGCTCCGCGCCCGCCTGCTCGGCTCGCTCCGCGGTCACCAGCGGGTCGTCCGCGATGACCCGCATCTTGAGCCCCTGGGAGGCGATCCGCGCCACCTCGAATCCGATCTTGCCGAGTCCGAGCAACCCCAGGGTCTTCTCCCGGAGCTCCGTGCCCATGAAGGCCTTGCGATCCCACCGCCCTGCGTGCATCGACGCGTCAGCCCGCGAGATGTTGCGGGCCAGCACGAGCATCATCCCGACGGTGTGCTCCGCCGCCGCGATGGTGTTGCCGGTCGGAGCGTTCAGGACCAGCACCCCGTGCCGCGTCGCAGCGTCGAGATCGATGTTGTCCACCCCGACCCCGGCTCGTCCGACGACCCGGAGCCGCGGCGCCGCATCGAACACCTCGGCGGTCACCTTGGTCTCGCTGCGGACCACCAGCGCGTCGACGTCGGCGATCCTGGTCTTCAGTTCCTCCAGGGACAGCCCGGTCGCGACCACGACCTCGCCGGCAGCGCGCAGCCGCTCCACCCCGTCGGCCGCGATGGGGTCGGCGACCAGGATGCGGACGGCGGTGGCCCCCGCCGTGGCCGCGGCGGACATCAGTGCACCCCCGCCGGCTCTGCGCTCGCGACTCCCTCGCGGGCGATCGCCTGGGCGGCGGGCACCATCAGGCCGACCCGGCTGAGCAGACCCATCTCGCTGAGGGCCAGCTCCAGGTAGGCGAGGATCACGAAGACGTCGCCGATGTCGACGGCTCCGAGGTGGCCGATCCGGAAGATCTTCCCCTTGAGATCGCCCTGCCCGCCGGCGAGCACCAGACCGTGCTTGGTGCGCAGCAGGGTGAGCAGCTTCGAGAGCTCCTCCGGGGTCCCCGCCGGGTTGTGGATCGGGGTCACGGTGTTGCTGCGGTACGGCTTGGCGGCAAAGAGGCGCAGCCCCGCGGCCTCCACGCCGCCGCGGATCATCGAGCCGACCAGGGCGTGGCGCGCCCAGACGTTCTCGACGCCCTCCTCGAGGATCATGTGGAGCCCCTCCTGGACCGCGTACATGACGCTGACCGGGGGGGTGGTGTAGGTCTGATTCCGCTCCTGGAACTTCTTCTCGCGGGCGAAGTCGAAGTACCAGCGGGGCAGCTTGGCGCGCTCGGCGGCGGCGTATGCGTCCTTGGAGACGGCGATCATGGCGAGGCCGGGAGGTGCCATCCAGCCCTTCTGCGAGCCGGTGACGACCACGTCCAGCCCGAGCCCGTCGGTGTCGAGCGGCAGGCAGCTGGCGCCGCTCACCGAGTCCACCGCGATCAGCTTGCCCCGGCCCTTGACCACCGCCGCGATCGGCGGCATGTCGTTGGTGACCCCGGTGGAGGTCTCGTTGTGGGTGACGAAGACCTTCTCGATGGTCGGGTTCTCAGCGAGGAGACGCTCGACATCCTCCGGGTCGATCGCCTCTCCCTCGGGCATCTTGAGCCGGACCACGTCGACCCCATAGGCGGTGGCGATGTCGGCCCAGCGATCGCCGAACGAGCCGATGGAGCAGAAGAGCGCCTTCTCGCCGGGGCTCAGCATGTTGGCGACGGCGGCCTCGAGGCCGCCCGTCCCGCTGGAGGGGAAGAGGAGCACGTCGTTGCGGGTGCGCAGGACCTCCTGGATGCCGCTGCAGACCTCCGCCATCAGCGCCGCGAACTCAGGGCCCCGATGATTGATCATGGGCCGCGACTGGGAGCGCACCACGCGCTCGGGAAGGGGGGTCGGACCGGGTACGCGAAGCTGCTGCTCGAGGGCCATGGCCACTCCTCGTGGGGCACGGGCGGGCAATGCCCGTGAGTGTACCAATCACCCTGCGACGAGCCCAGGGCCGGAGGCCCTCAGGGCGGCAGGGCCTGGGCTCGTGGCTCAGAGCGGGAGCTCGTCCAGCGACGGCCGGCGCACCGGCTTCACGGGCCGACCGCGCACCTCGAAGGACGCCGAGAGCAGATCCTCCGGCAGCGCGCCATGGACGGTCGGCAGGGCTCGGTCCCAGACGCCCCGGCTCTCCGAGAAGGGATCGTCATACGCGGGGCGTCCGCGTGGGGCGGCTCCGCCGGCCGCGGTGAGCCCACGCTCGCGGGTCAGCCGCCGTCGTCGCCGCAGGGTCCGGTGGTGGAGGCCGCTGTCGCGGGACCACGTCGAAGCGAGGGCCAGGCCGGAGCCGGCCAGGCCGATCAGGCGGCGCCGGTAGCGGATCGCGAGCAGGACCACCGCCAGGAGCATCAGCACCTCGAAGACCCTCAGCACCGCGGGGGTGCCCCCGGTGGCCGCGGCCGGCGCCGTGCGGGCCGCCGCCCGGCCGCTGCCGATGGGTGCGAGCACGCTCTTGCCGGCCGCCGTGGGCAGGGCGACGGCGGGTGGAGCGCTCGCCGCGGCGCCGGCGCCCTGGGGCACCGATGCCGCCGCATGGAGGCCCTGCATCCGCTGGAGTATCCCGGGGAGATAGGTCTCGACGCCGTTCCGGAGCGCCTCCGCGAGCCCCTGGCGGAAGCTGGCCTTGCTGAGCAGGGCGGCGTCATGGGGGTTGCTGATGAAGAGGCTCTCGACCGTCGCCACGGGCATGGTCGGCTGGAGCCACCAGTCGTTGCGCAGCACGATCCCGCCGTCATCGTCGCCGTAGGGGCTGATGTAGTTCGTCACGGCTTGGCTGATGTCAGTGGCGAACGGGATGTCCCCGGCGCTGGGATAGAGGACGACGGAACCGTCGGGGATGGGCGTGGTCCAGGAGTTGAAGTAGATGGGGAGGAAGACGTCGGCGTGGGCCGCGTTGGCGATGTCCGAACGTTCCTGGATGCTCACGCTGGCGTCGGTCGTCCTGGTCATCACCACCGTGACCCCGTCGGCACGCAGGAGCGCCGCCAGCCGATCCGAGACGTCGAGGGTGAGATTCTTCTCGACCAGGCCGTCCAGCCCGAGCGCGCCCGGATCACTGCCCCCGTGGCCGGGGTCGATGGCGACGACGTACGGCGGCGGGATGGTCGCGGCTCCGACGGCAGCACTCGACAACGCTGGAGCGACCGTCAGGACGACGGCGACCGGGGCGCTGGCAAGGACGTGGAGAAGACGAGCCCGGCGCATGGATACGTGACCTTGGCCGGAGTATAGGTCACGCTTTCCGCGGTGGGGTGATCCGGTGCCGTCCACTGGTGCCGGCACCGCAGCGCCGCGGGGGGATCACGGCCCTGGTCGCGCCCCCGGGGATCGGCATCATCACCACCCCCGGAGGCGTGGCCTCAGCGCAGATCCGCGGTGTAGGGCAGGAGCGCTATGTGCCGGGCCCGCTTCAGGGCGACCGTGAGCCGGCGCTGGTGGCGGGAGCAGACCCCCGTCATCCGGCGGGGGAGGATCTTGCCCCGATCGGAGAGGTAGCGCCGCAGGCGGGCGACCTCCTTGTAGTCGATGACGTCCTGGTGCTCCAGGCAGAAGCTGCACACCTTGCGGCGGCGGCGGTCGAAATCAGGCATGGGAATCTGTCAGACCTCAGAAGGGGATGTCGTCGGGGTCGATATCGCCGGCCACCTCAGGGCTGGCGCCTGCCGGGGCCGCATTCGGGGAGCTCTCCGCGGGGGCGCCTCCGTCCTGGCGGCTGTCGAGGAATTGCACGTCGTTGGCGTTGACCTCGGTCTTGTAGCGCTTCTGACCGGACTGGGCGTCGTCCCAGGAGCGCGTCTGCATGCGGCCCTCCACGTAGACCAGGCGGCCCTTCTGGAGGTACTGGCTGCAGAGCTCGGCGAGCTTGCGGTTGCCCTGGTTCCACACCACGACGTCGTGGTAGTCGGTGTACTCCTTCCGCTCACCGCTCGGGTCGGTCCCGTAGCGATTGGTGGCGAGGGCGAGGTTGCAGACCGCGGTGCCGCTCGGCGTGTAGCGCAGCTCCGGGTCACGGGTGAGCCTTCCGATCAGCATGACCCTGTTGAGGGAACCGGCCATGGCTACTCCTCATTCCCCTCGGCGATCTCCGCCGGGGGTGCGTTGTCGTCCTCGCCGGCTGCCTCGTCCGCTGCCTCGTCAGCCGCGTCGTCAGCCGCGTCGTTAGCCGTGTCGTCAGCCGCGTCGTCAGCCGCGTCGTCAGCCGCGTCGTCAGCCGCGTCGTCAGCCGCGTCGTCAGCCGCGTCGTCCTCGCTGCCGGGCAGTCCGGCTTCCGCGACGGGGAGCCCGTCGCCGGACTCCGGCTCGGCGCCCTCCTCGGCCGCCGGCACGGTCTCGTCGCCGCGGACCAGGAGATGGCGAAAGACGGTGTCGTGGATCTGGAGCGCGCGCTCCAGGTCGGCCACCCGAGCCCCGTCGATCTGGAGCAGGGTGATCACGTAGTGGCCGTCGCGGAGACGGGCGACCTCGTAGGCGAGCCGCCGCTTGCCCCACATGGTCGTCTTGCCGACCGTGCCTCCCAGGCCGCGGATCAGGGTGTCCACCGACTCGGTGGTGGTCCGGAGCGCCTCGTCGTCGAGTTCGGGCCGGACGATGTACATGAGCTCGTAGTCGCGCACCACGCGCGCACCTCCTTTCCTATGGGCTGAACGGCGCCCGGCGAGATTTCGGTTCGCCGCCGAGGTGGCCAAGGCGGTGACGCCGGACGCAGGAAAGCTGCGGAAGCGAGAGTGTACCAGGCCCGCCGCTGCCGCTCGCGGCGGCGGCGCCCAGGCCGGTCAGGCGAGGGGGCGACGGAGCTGCAAATCCTGACCGCGCAGCCCCGCCATCCACCGCTCCAGCTCATCCGGCTCCGTGGGAAGCCCCCGGCTCAGCACCCGGCAGCCGTCCTCGGTCACGAGGACGTCGTCCTCGATCCGGATGCCGATGCCCCGCAGCCCCTCCGGGACGGTGAGGTCGTCGGGCTGCAGGTAGAGGCCGGGCTCGACGGTGAGCACGTGCCCCGGCTGGAGCCGGCCCCCGCGATATTCCTCCTCCCGCGCCTGGGCGCAGTCGTGGACGTCGAGGCCGAGCATGTGGGAGGTGCCGTGGAGGGTGTAGCGGCGGTGGGCCTGCAGGTCCTCGGCCAGTGCCTTCTCGGAGCTGACCGGGAGGATGCCGAGCTCCTCCAGACCCTCGGCCAGGACTCGCATCGCGGCCCGGTGGGGGTCGAGGAAGGCCGCCCCCGGCCGGACCTCGGCGATCGCCGCCTCCTGGGCCCGGTGCACCAGCTCGTAGAGGCGGCGCTGATCCGGCGTGAAGCGGCCCGAGACCGGCAGCGTCCGGGTGACGTCGGCCGTGTACAGCTCGTCGCCCTCGACCCCGGCGTCGAGGAGGAGGAGGTCTCCGCCGCGGACCTGCCCGTCGTTCCGGCTCCAATGCAGGATGGTTGCGTGGGCCCCGCTCGCCGCGATGGTCTCGTAGCCGACGTCGCTGCCCTCGACCCGGGCGCGGAGGTTGAACACCCCCTCCACCACCCGCTCCCCCTGCTCCATGGCCTCGGGCAGAGCCCGGACCACGTCCTCGAAGCCGCGGACCGTCGCCTCGACGGCCCGCTCCAGCATCAGGATCTCGTGGTCGTCCTTGACCAGGCGCAGCTCACTCAGCTCCTCCGCGAGCCGGCGCTCCTCCGACGGGTCGCCGGGCGCGCTGACCAGCGAGTCGACCTCGGGGTCGAGCCCACGCAGCAGCAGGACCGGCCCGTCCAGCCCCCGCACGTCGCCGTCCAGGCCGTCCAGCGGAGCGCACTCGACGCCGAGCAGGAACGCCGTCTCCGGCACCCCGCGCCGGGGGCCCACCCAGAGCTCCCCGCTCCGGGCATTGGTGAAGAAGGCGGGGCTGGAGCGGTCGCTCCGGGGCTCGAGGTAGAGAGTGGCCTGGTGGCCTTCGGCCCCGGCGCGGAGAAGGAGCGCGCCGCCCGGTTCCGTGTGCCCGGTCAGCCAGTAGTGATCGCTGCCCGGCCGGAAGCGGTACTCGGTGTCATTGGCCCGCACCTTGGGTGCCCCGGTCGGGATCACCAGGTGAATTCCGGGGAAGAGGGCCGAGAGCGCGCGCCGCCGCGATGCGTACCGTGGAGCGGCGGGGTGAGGATGGTCGGGGAAGGTGCTGGTGGTGTCCCAGTCCCGCGACATCAGCTCGACCAGGGCGGCCGGGGTGCGGGGGTCGTGGGTCCGCGAGCCCTGGTCGGCCGGAGTCGTCTCCCCCTCCGCGGTCACCCCCTCCCGCGCATCCGGATCGGGATTCGCGCCGCTGCCGGAGGCCGGTGTTTCGGGTCCCGGGTGCACCTGCTCCATCCCCTGCAGCGTACGCCTGGGCAGCCCCCGGCGTGGCCGGGAGGGGCGCCGTCCCGGCTGGTAACGGAAGGAGTGCATTTGGGCCACAAGCGGCTGATGCATCTATCCCGTCTGGTCGCGCCAGGGCAGACTCCACCAAGCTCATGAGCCCAGAGAACACCCCGCAGGCCAGCTGCCGCCTCTGCCAGCGCGGGCCGACCGCGGTCGCCACTCTTCACCAGCACCGCGGCCGTGGGTTGACCCTGAGGCATCTGGTCCTCCGCGGCCCCCTCTGCCGTCAGTGCGGCCTGGTCGCGTGGCGGCACATGACCCTCGACACCGTCCTTCTCGGCTGGTGGGGACTGGTCTCCGTGGTCGCCACCCCGGTGACCCTCATCCTCAACTCCATCGCCCTGGTCAAGCTGCTGCGCACCCCCGTCGCCCCGGCTGTCCCGGTCTTCCCCGTGACCTGGGCGCAGCCGGCCTCCGATACCCTCTGATCCGTTCGTCAACAGCAGACATAAGGGACATGCGGCTGTCGACGACCGCCGGTCGTGCCGGCGGGCTCCGGGGCGATCCCGGTTCCTGCGTCAACGGGGCGTGCCGGGCTGAGCCCGGGCTGACCGCC